>ENA-OYXU01000904-OYXU01000904.1-human-gut-metagenome-genome-assembly--contig:-NODE-904-length-10936-cov-4.311277_pt1 | contig 10936 bp, 6 predicted proteins | sample MGYA00243243_ERZ653435 | MGnify/ENA primary metagenome ERZ653435 (study PRJEB26926, sample SAMN06165113) | human gut metagenome | biome: ENVO:00009003; feature: ENVO:2100002; material: ENVO:00002003... | reverse complement strand
CGAAGCGCAGAGTCATCCGCTGGAAAGATGAGATTAACAACAAGATATATTCTGACAGCGAATCTGATGCGGTCAGGGCGTTATGTGGCAAACTGGAAACCTATCTCATCCGGTTCTGCCTGATTATTCAAATCATGCGCGGCGTATGTGGAGAATCTGATATGGAAGGAATAGACCCTGGAACAGCTGAAAACGCCATCATGCTGACAGAGTACTTCCGCAATATGGAGAACAGGATAGCACCGGAGATAGACACTGGAATACTTGACAGCAGATTCACCGGATTACTTACCGGCCTCCGGGATTCATTTTCGACATCCGACGCTGTAACGGAAGCCCTCAAACTGGGAATCTCCGAATCATCGGTCAAGAGATTTCTCCGGGATGGAGGACGCGGCTTCATAAGAAAAGAAGCCCACGGTCGCTATCGCAAAATCTGAACCTCCTGCTGACACTTTGAAATTTTGACACTATGACATTTCCCAAAGAAGCCAAAAGTGGGTTGGAAGCCTGCGTCATGCGACATTCCGAGGGTGACAAACCTTGCTGTGCAAGATATGCCGCTTGTGTCCACAACGGCAATCCCGCCTCCCCACAAGGGAGGGTCAATACAGCTCGAAACTCGCAGTCTTATGATTCGACAAATTATGAATTGTAATCTGATAAGGGCATGAATTATCGCTCATCGCTCAATATTTCATAAGCCAAAGTGCTATGAGACATTAATCATGTGTCGATTTTCAATCAAGCTATGAGCAATGCGTAATAACCCATTGAGCATTTTACATTCATAATATCATTTGTTTAAGCTGTCAACAGAGTATCACATCAGGATATAATCGCATTAATACATCATTACATCAAGTCATTATTGCATAAAGACAATATCACTATGCCGGATAATAAAACCATTACCATAAAAGTCCGTGTTGACTCACAGACCCTTGCAGCCATGCAGTCAAGAGCCGACACATACACCAAAGGCAATCTCAGCGCATTTATACGTTGTGCAGCCCTCAGTTATAACGAGGCGCAGACCGCCCTTAGAGACAATCCTCAACTGTCGGCGTTGCTTAACACCGCAATCAAGCAGATCGGCAGGTTAGGAACCAATACCAATCAGATTGTGAAACACATCAATGAGCAGCAGAAGCTCTTTCCCTATTCGCTGAGAGCGGCGGATCTTCTTCCCTTTAGCCAGTTTAGCGACGGCATTGCCAAGACACAGCAAATGCTGACATACCTGTATAATATGATAAAATCCGAGAAATGATTGTAAAGAAACTCAGCGATGTTTCCGGGGGATGCTTTCCCGGCGCACGTTATAATGAGATGAAGGTAGCCTCCGGAGTGGCGTGCCTCATGGCTATGGAGAACGTGAGCGAGACGCTGCGCCACAATGTCGAGACACTTCATCGCTTTGGGCTCGATGCCTCGGCAGAAGTAGAGCGGTATCTGAAAGACCGTTCTCAGACTTATGGTAACACGAAGACAACCCGTTTCCAGTTCCATGTTTCGGCATCGGTCAAAGGGCGTGTGATGTCGCCGGAAGAACTTACCGACTTCGCCCGTGAGCTTATGGCCGGTATGGGCTATGCCCGGCAGCCGTATTTCGTGTATGCCCACAATGACACGGACAATAACCATGTGCATATTCTCTCGACAAGGATAGAACCCAACGGTTTTCCAATTTCCGACCATCAGGACAGGCGCAGACTTAACGAGTGCGCCAACCGCATACTCGCCACTGACATCAAAAAAGATCTCGACCGTATTTTCAGTTATGACTATGAAACCGAGGGGCAGTTCGCCAACATCGTAAAGGCGCACGGATACAAGATAGAGAAATCGCTTGACGGATATCGCCTTTTCAAATGTGGAGGCGATGCGGGAAATATCGGTGTGGGCGATATTCTCAACCATATCACCAAGGACAGCAGCAAGCGTAAAGACCGGACAACCCGACTTCGCGCCATAATCCGAAAATACAAGACCGAAATTGCGGCGGGAAAATGTCAAAGTGCCGATAATGTCAAAATGTCAAAAGGCAAGAGAAAAAAGCCCGTCAGGACTAAACTCAATACCGACATCAGAAAGATACTCGACAATCACGGCAAACCGTTGAGCGATGAAAACTGCCAGCGCATACAGGCTCTCGTTGATGCTCTCAAGACCAAGTTCGGCATGGACATCAGTTTTCAAAAGGATAAGAACGGCAGGGTCAGGGGCTACAGCCTCATCGACCATGCCGGGAAGATCGCCTTCGATGGAAGCAAGATAATGAAGCTGTCAGAGCTGATTGACTTCGCAACTAAACAGAAGCGCAAGCCTTCGCCTCTTGACATCTATCGCGAATTATTCACCGTGGAGGTCGGCAACAATGGCAGGAATGACTGTATGCACTTACGCACAAAAGACGGATTTATTTATAATAAGCCAATCTCGCCAAGACAGTATGTCTGGTATGTGGGAGCCAAAGACGATGAGCGGGAAGATGTCGGCCTGACAATCGCAGCCACAATATTCTCCGAAGAGATACTGACCGAGTACTTGAAGCGATGCCCCCTGCAAGACCCTCTTGACAGGATAAAGGGTGTGACTGCTGTCAAGCTCCGAAGCGGCAACTATGGCCTCCGCATAACATTGGCTGACGCCTATACACCTCTTATAGAGATGAGCCGTGAGGAGACTGTCCGCTTTCTCTCGCTTCAATCCGATGCCGGAGCCAGACATGATTTCTTGCTCGCCCTTGCCGTCCATCATCTGACTCATGCCGACGCAGTGGCTGTCAAGGAAAGAATTAAGCAGCATACCCAGGCTCAGGCAAGAGTCCGTATCCTCCCGCCCCGTCCTCAGGACTATACACCGGAAATTTCAAGGGTCTTCGCCTCCACCCTCGCCAACGCTCTATCTTCCCTCAATGTCCGTTCAGGTGTATCCGGCCACAACCGGGAGCATGAAGTCGGCCACCGGACGAAGTATGACGATATGGATGAGCGTCAATCCGGAACCAGAATGTCAATGTAAAGCAACGCAATATAGGCATGGAATTTCTGCCTGTCGATAAATTCTCGGCACTTCATACCCTATGTTCCAGAATATTTCGCTAATTTTGCAAATAGACTCACGCCGTGCGTCTTCCAAGAGAGGAAGCGAGGCGGGAGGAAATAAAAATAAAAGGCGTTTACTCGCGCTTTATTCTTGCTGACAGAAAACCGGCCAGTTTGATTTGCAACCAAGAATACTGCTAAGGTAGATGCTCACGGGTATGTTCATACCTATCCGGGCTCATTCCATGCCTTTTGGCACGGAGTGAGTTTTGGATGGCTGTATATACCGGCGTGAGTTTCTCGAAAAGCATATTTGGTTGCAAAGGGCCTTGGCCGGTGCCTCTGTAGAGAATATGCTAAGTACAGATTCTCACGCTTTTTTATTTTAAACCGGCCAAACTTGTCGCGAGGAGAATCCGCGATTCCATTGAATCGCCATGAAAGCGACTGACCGACATAAACTAATCGACCGCATCAAGATCTTGGAGGGCTTGACCGATGATGAACGCTCGGCGCTGCTCGGACTTCTTCGCGAGCACAAGACCTACGGCCTTGTGTGGGAAGATAAGCCCGAAGAAGTCGAGGAACGTCTGCGCAACGAGCTTCCTGTTCTCGTCGAGGTAAAAGACCGCGCATTGACCGATGCCGGCCCCGATGCCCCCAACCATATACTTATCGAGGGCGACAACCTCGAAGCCCTTGCCACCCTCGCATACACGCACGCCGGAAAAATCGACGTTATCTATATAGATCCTCCTTACAATACAGGTAATGAAGATTTTGTGTATAATGACAATTACGTCAATTCAGATGATGATTATAAGCACTCAATGTGGCTATCCTTTATGAAAAGGAGATTACGTATAGCCAAAAAGTTGCTATCTGAAAGAGGCGTTATCTTTATTTCAATAGACGATAACGAAGCTGCAAATCTTAAAGTTTTATGTGATGATGCAGAACTTTTTGGCGCAAAAAATTTTGCAGGTCAGTTCATTTGGCACCAAGGACGCAAGTCTATGGCAGCTCAATTTGCAGTAAACCACGAATATTGCCTTGTATATTGTAAGAATCGAGCAGCTCTTCTTGCTTACGACTTACAAGTCGAGAATAATAATTGGCGGGAGAAGAAAGAAGGACTACAAGATATATATGCAGAATTTGATAGACTATCTGCAATTCATGGCTCCGATTACGCTTCCATTGAAAAAGGAATGCGTAAATTCTTCAAGGAATTACCTTCTGATAACCCAGCGAAACGTCAAGCACAATACAAGTGTGTGGATGAAGGTGGATTATATTTTCCGGGGGATATAGCTCAAGGAACGGGTAATGGAGGGCGATTTGATATTCTCCATCCGGTTACAGGGAAACCTTGCAAAGTGCCTAAAGGTGGTTGGCGATTTGGAGAGTCTAAATTACCCGAAATCCTTAAAGCGAATCTCATTCACTTTGGAGCAGATGAAACTACTGTCCCCTGCTTGAAACGCTATCTTCGTAATACCGAATATGAAGTAATGTCAAGTGTGTTCTACCGTGATGGACGCGGCGCAACTAAACGCCTTGAAATGTTGTTAGGCACTAAGGCTTTCGACCACCCGAAAGATGAAGAAGTTATCGCCAAATTTATTAAAGCCGTAACTTCATATACAGATAAGCGTTCATATACTATTCTGGATTTTTTTGCAGGTTCAGGTACAACATTACATTCAGTAATGATGCTAAATGCAGAGGATGGAGGAAAACGTACATGTATCCTTTGCACCAACAATGAGAACGGCATTTGCGAAAATGTAACATACGAGCGGAACAAACGAGTTATTCAGGGCTATACGAAACCGAATGGCGAGCACGTCGAGGGATTGCACAATAATAATCTCCGCTACTATCGCACTGACTTTGTAGGGCGCAGTCGCTCCACAAAAAATATGCGCCGCTTGGTTCAACTCTCTACCGATATGCTCTGCATCAAGGAAAACCTTTATGCAGAGAAGAAGACTTTTGCAGGACTGCCGACCTTCAAAAACATATATCGTTACTTTGAGCAAGGCGACAAGAAAATGCTTATTATTTACGACGAGCGATATGTCGATGAAATCGTCAAAATGATAGAAAAAGTGGAAACCGACTCGAAAATTAAGGTATATGTATTCTCTCCGAGTGAAGACCCCTGGGAGGCAAGTTTCGAGCCGGTCAACGACAAAGTGGGACTTTGCGCGTTGCCCCAAGCTATCTACAATACTTACAAACGAATATTGCCCAAGCGTCGGCAGAAACCCATCGAGCCAACCGAGGAAGAAGATGCACTTGCCGGTGCTGACGATGAAGAAATCGGCGGACTTTTTGCCGAGGAAGGAGGCGAGGAATGAAAACGCTGAAATACCAACAGGACGCAATAAGCGAGCTTACTGATAAAACAGTTAAGCTACTTAATCTTGGCGGCTCGCGTCGCAAGATTGTTTTCGAGGCTCCGACCGGCGCCGGTAAAACCGTTATGACCTGCCAAACACTCGCCAATATTGTTGACGAGTTGCGCACACGCGGAGACAGCCGCTTCAAGGAGTGCGCATTTATTTGGTTCGCACCCCGAAAACTCCACCTCCAAAGCTACATGAGCCTAAAAGGTGCTTTCGGCGAAACCCGCAAGCTCACCCCGGTTATGTTCGACGAACTCGACCAGAGCGAGGGTATTCAGCCCGGAGAAATTCTTTTCGTAAACTGGGAGAGCGTCAACAAGGAGAAGAACATTATGGTGCGCGACAGCGAAAGCTCCGCTTCACTGTATGAAATCACACGCCGCACCCAGGAAGAACTCGGTCTCCCCATCGTCGCAGTGATCGACGAAGAACACATGTTTTGGTCGAACACTGCTGACAAGACAAAGGCTGTACTCGAACGCATCAATCCCGCTGTTGAGCTTCGCATCTCGGCTACTCCTAAAACCGCTTTCCCCGACGAGCGTGTTAAGGTTTATCGTCAGGACGTGATAGCTGCCGAGATGATAAAGAAAGAAGTTGTGCTCAATCCTGAAATCGACATCAACGGCTCGGAAGATGAAATCGCAATGAACGAGCGATTGATTAGGGCCGCGCTCGAAAAGCGCAACCAAATCGCCGAGGCATATAAAGCTCAGGGAGTTGATATCAACCCTCTGCTTCTCATTCAGCTTCCCAACGATAAAAAGGAGGCTATGACCGCGGAAGATGAAAAGGTTGCAGAACAGGTCAAGACCTACCTCAAATATATGTGCGACATTACCAAGGAAAACGGCAAACTCGCTGTTTGGCTCTCTAACGAGAAGTCAAACCTCGCAGGGCTTGAAAACCACGACAATCTCGCACAGGTGCTACTGTTCAAGGAGGCTATCGCCCTTGGCTGGGACTGCCCGCGAGCTGCCGTGCTGCTCATCTTCCGCAAACTGTCGAGCGACCAGTTCACCATTCAGACCGTTGGCCGAATACTCCGTATGCCGGAGCAGAAGCATTATCCCAACGACCTGCTGAATGTGGGCTACGTCTATACCGACATAGCCAAAGATAAGATTGACATTGTAACGGCTGATGCCGGTTACATTCTGAACGATACGATTACCGCGCATCGCCGCGCCAATCTCTGCAACGTATCGCTCAAAGCTGTGTATTCCGAGCGACCGAACATTGAGCGTAACTATCTCGGTCCCGACTTCCGCAAGGTGCTTTACGACACTGCAACCGATTTCTGGAAACTCGAACAAGGAGCCGGACTTTTCTCCATCGCCGAGCTTGCCGCTATGCGTGGCGACGATGATGAATACCAACCGCTACCCGAAACCGACGATTTAACCATAAATGAAAATCGCCGCCGTGTTCAGAACTCAATTCGCCTCGATGTCAAGACAATCAATATCGAGATTCCCAAAGACGTACACTTTCAGAACGAAGTGCAGACCCTGACCGTGGAACGTGCCAAATTTGCCCGTACCACAGGCGAGATTGACGGCGTTTTCATCGCCTATATCGACGGCAAGGGAGGTCAGTTCGAGCGCAAAGGTCGCACCGACAAAATAGCGAGCTTCCTCACGGAGCTTATCGCTGACTTCTTCGGCATCTACGAAACCGACGCGAAGAAAGTTGTGCTCTACCACGAGAACCGCCCCAAGTTCGACAGACTGCTTGAAACGGCTCTCGAAAAGTACGCCCGCAAGCGTGAGGTTGCCGCTGCACGAGCCGCCGCTACCCGTGTATATAAAGAACACGACTGGGAGGTGCCCGAACAGCGAGTATATGATGCGGAAACCAATCGTGTCGCTCCGGCTGAAAACCACGCTCTGCGACCGTTCATTCAGCTTAACACCGCCTCCAATCCCGAAAAGGAATTTGTCAAATTCCTTGAAGCCAACTCGCAATGGATTGACTGGTGGTATAAGAACGGCGATAGTGGCAAAGCCAACTACGCCATTGAATACCACAAGGGACAAGGTGGCGAAAAGGCTCTTTTTTACGTCGACTTCGTTATCCGCATGAAGAACGGACACATCTACCTTTTCGACACTAAAAGTGCAGGCAGTGATATTTTCGCCGCCGACAAGCATAACGCCCTGTTGGAATATATTAAAACCAACACTACCGCCGAGCAGCCGCTCGCCGGAGGCGTTATATTGCAGCAAGGCTCCAATTGGCTCTACTCGCCACTGCCTGTTGAGAACACTACCGACACATTGAACTGGAACAGTTTCTATCCGCAACAAGCGTAAGATATGAGCAACAAAGGAATAGACCAAAAATTCGTTCACTATGGCATACGCCGCGATGACCTCTCTATGATTGAGGCCATCTGCGATGCCGAACAGATAGATTTCGACTGGTTGAGCGAGGAAATTCTCAAAGCCTATCACGCAAAGAAAGTTGACGTGATAGAGATTGACGATGCCACTACGGAAGATATTATCCGTGCGGCAATTCAAAAGATTAAACAATAAACCGTCCTCGCCATGCTAATTCAAAGAATCAAAGTCAGCAATTACAAGACCTATCTTGACCTCGACCTCGATCTGACGGTTGACGAGGAACGCCCCATTATTCTTATAGGTGGCTCAAACGGCGGCGGTAAGACCACCTTGTTTGAAGCTATCAGCGGTGCGCTCTACGGCCTCAAAATTGAGAACCGCGACCACTTCATGGAGCTTGTCAATCAAGGTGCCGTCGGTCAGGTCAAGCCCGAAATCTGCTTGCAGATTACTTTCAGTGGCAAGGTGCTCGGACAGGAACAGAAATATATCCTGAAACGCACCTATGTTCTCAACCCTGCCGGGAAACCGCTCGAAAGCGTCAGCCTGAACATGAACGGCAATATGTTTGTGTACGGCACAATGACCGCACCCAAAGAGCGTATCAAGAACGAACAGGAGGTCAACAAGATTATCAAGGCAAACCTGCCGCAGGAGTTAAGCCAGTATTTCCTTTTTGATGCCATGCAGTCGAGCGAACTTCTTAAAAAGAATGTGTTCGCGCAGACCATTCGCGACAACTTCGAGAATGTGCTTGGTTTCAAAAAATACCTCCAACTCAAACGTGCCGCCGAGAAGTTGCAGCAAGAATGGGCGCAGCAGCGTTTACAAGCCGAACAGGAAGCTGCCGAGTATAACGAACTCGTCAGCCAAAAAGATAAATTCACGGCCGACCTTAACGCTTGTATTGCCGAGCAAGATTCACTTTACAAATATCTTTCCTCGATGGAAACCGAATATCACAAGGCGAAAGAGGGAGTCCAGCAGAGTGTCGCGCTCAACAAGCGCATTGTTGATATTACGGCAAAAATTGATGATATTGTGCGCCGCGCAGCTTCTTACGCCGAGGATATAAAGGGCTTTATGGAAAACATCGAAATCAATGTTTTCCTCCCGAAGATGGCTGCGAATCTCTCCGTGGAAATCAATAATATACTTCGCATCAAAGACGAACTCGCAAACTCGACAACCGGCGCGTATCCGTTGGAAACTCTTCGCGACGTTACCGCAAAGATTATCGACTATCTCAAAGAGCTGTCGCTATGCCCGGCGGACGTAGACGAGGAAAATGTGGTAAAACACATGGTTGCCATGCAAAACACCACCAACCGCCAAGACCCATTCGACTATCTCGACAATGCCGAGATAGCCGCCCTGAAATCGCTTGTCAATCGTGGTGCCAATAACCAGTTTGTAGCCCTTTATCGTCAGCGTCAGGATCTTGAAGTGTTGCTCGCAACCATCGAGGAGCTGCACACCGAGCGTAACAATCTTGAACAGACCCGTGCCGGAGGCAACGAGTTTATCATTTCCAACTATGAGGAAAGCCAACGCAAACTCGACAAAGCCAAAATTGCCGAGGGTCAGTTGAAACAGGAAATCCAAAAACTCGACAACCGCATACATCGCTATGACGTGCAGATTCAGCAAGAGCCGGATTTGAAATACGACACTCTCGTCAAGCTCAAACCGTTCTTTGAAAAAGTGGCCGACAGCTTGTTGAAAAAGAAAAAGGCGCAGATTGAAAGCGAGATGCAGCAGCAGCTCAACCGTTTGCTCGTGTCCTATAAAGGACACATCGGGCGCGTGGAGTTGAGCGACAGCATGGAAAACTTCAACATCAGAATTTTCCATACCAAAGGAAACCAAATCTCGCTCAATCAGCTCAATGCCGCCTCGAAGCAGATTTTCATTCAGGTGCTCCTGAAAGTACTGCGCAATCTCGGCGACTATAATCCCCCCGTAATGATTGATACCGTGATGGGTGTGCTCGACAACGAGAGCCGAGAGATGCTTTTTGAGGAATACTTCCCCAACCTTGCCGAGCAAACAATTCTTCTCTGCACCACCTCGGAGGTTCGCCCTGACAGCGACTATAAGAAGCTCGAAGCCTTTATTTCAAAGACATTCACTCTTCATCGCGACGTGGAGGAACAGAGGACTACCGTCAGCGACGGCTATTTTGGAATCGAATTAAACCAGTAACGCCATGCCACTACAATTTGGAGATATATACGTTCCCGAGAACTTCAACTCGGAGTTTGCACCGCTCAAAGAGAAGATTGAATCACTTATCAATCTTTCGCGCTCCGCTGGCAATGAGCGTCGCTATGCTATTCCCAACAATAAGCTGATGCGCATTTGTCTGCTCGTGGGTCTTTCGACACCCGGCAAACGTGACGAAGCCATCGTGGAAACGATGAAGCTGCAAACCGGCAACCGCTTTGTGCCGAGCTTCTTCACTCATCAGGAACTGTCGCCGCTTTACTCGGCTCTTATCAAGTTGCGCTATCACGACAGTTCGCTCGACTTGTCGAACAATCGTGTGCTGTCGCGCATCATTGGTGCTGAAATGTGTCGCGGTCGCGACCTGCTTCTCACCGACAATAATCTCGAAAATTATCTTTTCTCGCAGGGAGGCCGCGCTGCGCTTTCCAAAGATATACCTGCGCTCAATCTGCTTATCGGCAATTATGGCGATGCCGAGATGGAAGCCACGCTCGACATCAACAGCCGCGCTATTACAAACGCCCAAATCATCATCGCAGGTGCCACCGGCTCCGGCAAGACCAATCTTCTCGCCGTGCTTATGCAGCAGATTCGCGCTCTTTCTTCGGAAAGCAGCTACCCGGTCAACTTCCTGTTGTTTGACTACAAAGGTGAGTTCAGCGACATTCAGAATAACCACTGGCTATCCAACTTCGACGTTGACCGCTCTTGCATACTCGACCCGATAGAGCGACCGCTGCCGTTCACTCCATTCAAGGACTTCACCAATCGACCTATCAATGAGATAAATCTGTATTCAACCGAGATGGCTTCGGCTCTCGCTTCTCTCGACCGCCTTTCGCCAAGCTCAAACATGAGCAATCGGTTGAGCGAGGCTATTGTGGAGTGTTATAAA
>ENA-OYXU01000897-OYXU01000897.1-human-gut-metagenome-genome-assembly--contig:-NODE-897-length-10976-cov-3.868419_pt1 | contig 10976 bp, 7 predicted proteins | sample MGYA00243243_ERZ653435 | MGnify/ENA primary metagenome ERZ653435 (study PRJEB26926, sample SAMN06165113) | human gut metagenome | biome: ENVO:00009003; feature: ENVO:2100002; material: ENVO:00002003... | reverse complement strand
CAGATGTGTATAAGAGACAGACACATAAGTTTGCTCAGCGCGGGGGCGCCCGAGGTATTCAGGCTTACAAGACCTGCCGAAGGCACATAAAGCCGCGTTATTTCGCCGCTTACGGAAGTGATGGTCAGACTGTCGGACTTGATTTCCAGTTCTACCGGATTGCCGTCGAAGACAAGCGTCTCGCTCACTTTGTTGTTACCCCAGGTGATTGTGGCGCTAAGGTCGGCATTGAGCGCAAGGGTGAGAGTCTCGCCGACAGGCTTCGTCGTCTTCATACCCACGACATCTGCGCGCACGGCACTGGAAGAAAAGGCCAGTAGCGCAGAAGAAAGAATCAGAGATAATTTACGCATATTTATTAGATTTATAGATTCTGCATCGGCAAATTTACTCTTTTATTGGGCATTGGGCAAAAATTACGCATTAATTGTACTTTTTTTTCAATGACAACAGGAAAGGGAATTTTTCCCACAAAGATGTTGGATATAAACCGCCACATCGCCGGCAAGCCACGATGCAAAGCGACGGCACAAGATGACCGACGGCACACAGATAGAGCCTGTCGCGACTTCTGCGAACGGCCTTTGCGACACACATCGGGCACCGCTTCCAGAGCCCGGAACCGGGGAGCGGAAAAAAGCACTACTTCGTGTTGCAAAAAGCATTACTTGGAATTTTTACACGAGTAAGTGCTTTTTAAATTCCAAGTAATGCTTTTCAAGACGCTCCGCCGGCCCCCTTTCCGGCCATGCCGCCGGGGCTTTTCCGGAACCTTGTCTTCAGGCGGAAAATGCTTATCGGTTCAGCTGCTTCCTGCCGTTGACGATGTGTATGCCGCGGGCGGAGTGCTTGCCGACGCGGCGGCCCTGCAAATCATATATCACCGTCTTCTGAGCGGTCGGTGCGGGCGTCGTCGCGCCGATACCGGTGGTCGTTTTCTCTATGTCCACCACGCGCACCTGAAACTGGCAGCCGCCGTCGGTCGTGTTGTTGCCGCCGCCCCAGTTGAATATCTTGAAGGCGTTGCCGCCGTTGGCCTGGTGCAGCTGCACGCCGCCTTCGGAGGTGAAGATGTAGTAGCCGCTGGTTGCCGCCGGCGAATAGCTCCAGCCGCGGGCCGGACTGGTGGCCGAAGTTGAAAGCTGGCTGCCGTTGCCGGCCGATGAGGGGTCGATGTAGCCGCCGGTCTCGCGGTTGATGATGTCGTAGGTGTTTTCTCCCTCGCGCGTTACGATTTTCCATTGCACGAGCTTGCCTTCTCCGCTATCCGTGCCTACCATCGGCCCGGCCTCGGTGGCGGTGGTGTATTTGTTGTTGCGCAACGGCGTCTTCAGCGTGTGCCAGTATATCTTGCCGGTCAGACTCGGCGTGGGGTCGAAGATCTCTTCGTCGGGATTGACGGCCGGCGCGTCGGCGGCGAGTTCGTTCACCGAAAATTCGCAGCCCGGATCGGTCGTGTTGCAGGCGTCGGGAAACGAGGGCGTGTTGTAGCCCCAGTTGTAGACCTTCCAGCCGAGCGCCTGCGTGGTCTGGTTCAGTTGGGTCTGTCCGGAGTGGATGATGTAGAGACCCGTGGTGGAACCTTCCGACAGCGTCCACCCTGCGGCAGGTTCTCCTGTCGAGGTATTCAGCTGGCTGTTGGCGGCCGCGCCGGTGGTGATGTACCGGCCGGTGAAGCGGTTGATGATGTTCCACGTGCCGTCCGTGCGCTTTTCGAAACGCCAGTGGGCGGCGGTGGAGCTTTCCTCGGTGCCGCCGACCAGCGCCTTGGTGGCGGCGTCCACCGACACGAGGCGGTTGTCGCGCCGCGCTGCGCGGATGGTGTACCACGCGGTCTCGTTCGGTTGGTTCAGCCTTTGGGCCTGTTGCATCAGCGGCTGCATCTCGGCCGCGAGGTTCTGCATCTCCTCGAGCGTGGCGCCGTCCTTGGCGAGCAGCGCGTAGATGTCGTCGAGCCGTGCCGTGAGGGTGGCCACCGCGGCGGGGTCGTATGTGCCCGTAGCGGAGCCTTGCGGCAACCTGAGCGCCAGGTTTATCACGCGGCCCAGTTCGCGGCGGGCGTTTATCAGCTCGTAGTGCGCCTCAAACTCCTCCTCGCTCATCACCGTGCAGTCCTCGCCGATGTATCCGGCCAGTATGCGGGCTATCTTGTTGTAGCCGCGTGCGTACACGTAGTTGTCTGTGATGTAGCGGGCGTCGGGCGTGCCGTCGGTTCCGGCCAGTGGGGTGAATATGTCTACGTAGGTGGCCCCTGTGGCCTCGGCCATTTCCTTCAGACGGTCGTTGAACTGCACCACGCGGCTGTTGGCCGCGGCGGCCGATACGGGCAGCAGCGACATGAGGTGCAGCTTCGTCTCCGGCGCCAGTTCTTTGATCTTGTCGACTACGCTCCGGTATTGGGCGACCACATCGTCCAGCGCTTCGGAACCGTTGACCTGTGCCACGCCGGCATACAGATATATCTGCGCGGGCGTCTGTTTGTTGGAGGGATTGGCCCGGAGTATCGGCTCTATCATCCTCTGCCAGTTGGGCAGTCCGCCGATGACCCCGCCGTAGCCCCAGCCGGTGCCGCGGTTCTTGACGCGCGTACAGTTGAGCAGTTCGTGCCATTCGCCGCCGTTTATCATTTCGTCGCCGAGCAGAAGCACATCGTCAGCCGCTACCGGCAGAGCGCCGAACAGGCCGACACGCATGCCCCAGGCGTAGTTCTGGCCGCCGGTGACGAGTACCGGATTGGCGGGCAACGTAATCTGCAGGTCACCTCCTATCAGCGGCAGGATTTTCTGGCTCCATATATAATAGCCCTTGGCGTTGACATGAAGGTTGTCGGCCGAGAGCTCGCCGGTCGTGATGCCCATCAGGTCGTCCCACAGGTCCACGTAGGGCGTGCCGGTCTCCTGGCACACTTCCTTGAGCAGTTCGTTGGTCTTGCCGAGGTTTTCCAGATTGCGGTATCCGTTTTTGCTCGGAAAGCAGCTCGTAATGTATATCTCGGTTCCCGGGCTTTCATGCCTCACGCGTTCTATCATGATCCGCGCGTTCAGTGCGATGCTTTCAGGTGTGCCGGTCTGTCCGCCTATGTCGTTGGTGCCTACCATCACGAATATCTTGGCGGGCCGGCCCACGAGTACGCTCTCCAGCTCGTCGAGCGACTCGAAGGAGTAGCAGCCCGAGTTGCCGCGGTTGCGGAAGTTGGGGTTGGAGCCGAACTGCTCCATCCAGGCGCCCATATTGGTAATCGAATTGCCGATGAAGACAATGCTGTTATTGTCTGTCTTGCATGCCTTGAAGGCGTCGTACCTGTGCAGGCGGAAGGGGTCGTCGCTCTTGGCCGCTAACGATAAGGTCAGAAGAATGATGACCGTTATCCATCTTGTGATTCTCATCTTTCTGTATTTTTTAAGGGTGAGTGATTGTGAATTTTCATATTATCAGGTTAGTTGAACAATGCAAAAATACTATTTTTTTGTTTGCCATATTCTTTTTTTTGACCTGTTTGGATGATTTTAACAAAGAGTTTCCGCTATTTTACGGCCTTGATGCAGATGAAAATGAAAGACTGGCGGCGCCCTCCGGCCGGGAAACGTTGCGTTTCTGTTCGTTTGCGCCGATATTCGGTCTGTTAGTGCAACTTTAAGGATACATCATGAGAACCTTCGGTGCCGCCATCTGCGGAGTACATAAAAAGGAGTTACATTTTTTTGTAACTCCTTTTTATGTTAAAGTGGACCAGCTAGGGCTTGAACCTAGGACCTCCAGATTATGAGTCTGTTGCTCTAACCAACTGAGCTACAAGTCCGGTGACAGGGATATGCTGTCGTTTTACGCTGCAAAGATAGAACTTTCTGCGGAGTTGGCCAAATTCGGGCGTGTTTTTTTGCACTCGACAGGGTGGGGCGGGCGTTTTTTACGGTTCCTGGTTTTGGAATAGCTGTAATAGTCATGATGGCTATAAGGCTTTTCGGGGCTGTTGCGGCCGGGGGCGTCGCAGGAGTGGCACGCCTTCCCACTTTTGTGGCACCGCCTCCCACTTTTGTGGGAAGCAGTGCCACTGTTCGGGAGCGGTGCCTTATCGTTGCAGGACGAGACGGCCGTTGTCGAGCGCTACAGTGTAGCGTTTGCCGCGCTTGGTGGGGAAGGTGAGCGTCTCTTCACCGTAGCGCACCACGCACTCCTCGCCCGAGCCCGAGGTCACGACGGCGCGGTCGAGGCGGCCGTCGCGCCAGTGGAGGTCGACGCCGAAGTTGCCGCGGGCGCGGAGGCCGGTGATGCTGCCTTGCCGCCAGGCGTCGGGCAGGGCGGGCAGCAGGTGCAGGCAGCCGGCGTGGCTCTGCAGGAGCATCTCGGTGACGCCGGCCGTGCCGCCGAAGTTGCCGTCTATCTGGAAGGGCGGGTGCACATCCCACAGGTTGTCGGCCGTGCCGTTCTTGAGCAGGTTGCCGTAGAGCTTGTACGAGCGGTTGCCGTCGTGCAGGCGTGCCCACTGGTTGAGTTTCCAGCCCATGCTCCAGCCGGTGGCGCCGTCGCCGCGGTGGTTGAGCACCACGCGGGAGGCCTCGGCGAGCTCGGGTGTGGTGAGGGGCGAGATGGTATGGCCGGGATGCAGGCCGTAGAGATGGTTCACGTGGCGGTGCTGGTCTTCGGGGTCGTCGATGTCCTTGCTCCACTCGAGGAGCTGGCCGTAGCGGCCCACCTTGTAGGGGACGATGTTGTCGAGTACTTTCTGCCAGCCGGCGGCCTCTTCCGCGTCCACGCCGAGCACGCCGGCGGCGGCGATGGCGCGGAGCAGTATCTCGCGCGCTACGGCGTGGGTGAAGGTGGTGCCTTCGTCCACGGGGCCGTGCTCGGGCGATGTGGAGGGCGCGGCGGTGTAGGTGCCGTCGGGTTTGTGCCAGAGGAAGTCCTCGGTGAATTCGGCGCAGCCCTTGATGAGCGGGTAGGCCGTGCGGCGCAGGAAGTCGGTGTCGCGCGTATAGTCGTAGTAGTCCCACAGGTGGGTGGCGAGCCACGAGGCGGCCATGGGGTTATAGTTCCAACTCATGTCGGCGCCCTCGAGCGGCGCGGTGAAACCGAAGATGTTGGCCGAGATGCCGGCCGCCCAGCCGCGTGCGCCCCAATAGGCCCTGGCCGTGCGGCGGCCGGGTTTTTCGAGCGTGCGGATGAACTCGGTGAGCGGCTCGGCGCACTCGGCGAGCGCCGTGGGCAGGGCCGGCCAGTAGTTCATCTGCAGGTTGATGTTGTTGTGGTAGTCCACGCGCCACGGGCCGTCGACATTGTTGTGCCAGATGCCCTGCAGGTTGGCCGGCAGGTTGCCGGGGCGCGAGGAGGCTATGAGCAGGTAGCGGCCGAACTGGTAGTAGAGCGTTTCGAGGGCGTGGTCGGCCGCCCCCGTGCGGTAGGCCTTGAGGCGCCGGTCGGTGGGCAGCGGCGAGGGGGCGCCGCCGAGGTCGAATTTCACGCGGCCGTAGAGTGCGGCATAGTCCTTGTAGTGGCGCTGCAGCAGTTTCTTGTAGCTCTTCGCGGCGGCGGCTTTCATCCAGGCCTCCGTCGTCTCTTCGGGCACTACGCCCACGTAGGCCTTCGGGTCGTCGGGCGCCGGGTCGAAGTTGGGCTTGTAGTCCGTGTCGGCGGTGAGGAGCAGCAGCACCTCGTCGGCGCCGCTGACGGTGAGCCGCCCGTCGGCGTTGCTTACCGTTCCGCCTTTGGCCGATACGTGCAGGCGGACGGCGAAGCGCATACCGTTGTTGTCGAGCGCGCCGCGGTAGCAGAGGCCGTTCGCGCCGTCGGTCTCGAAGCGGCCTTCGGCCACGGGGCTGGGCTCGTAGACGAACTTGAGGTTCTGCATTCCGCCGCGGTCGGCCTTGAAGCGCACCGCCAGTACGTTGTCGGGATAGGACACGAAGGCGCGGCGTTCGTAGCCTACGCCGCCGGCCGTGAAGGTGACGCTGGCCAGCGCCGAGTCTACCGATAGCGCCCGGCGGTAGTTGCCTGCGCTTTCGGGGGCTATGCCGGTCTCCACGCAGAGCTCGCCGAGCGTGGTGAAGGAGCCGAAGCGGAACTCCTCCTCGCCGGTGGCTTCGTAGGGCACGTTGCTGTTGAAGTTCTGCTGCGTGAGCCGTGCGGCCTTCGCGTTGTCGCCGGCCGCGAGGGCCTCGCGTATTTCCGGCAGGAGGTGGGCCGATTCCTTGTTCATGTCCCAGTAGTGGCGCGCGCCCTCTGGGGTTCCTTTCTGCGCGCCTGGGCCGGTGCCCGGTCCGCCGCGCCACAGCGTCTTCTCGTTGAGTGTGATGCGCTCCGTGCCCACCGAGCCCATTATGTTGGCACCGATGCTGCCGTTGCCTATGGGCAGTGAGGCGCGCTCCCATTCGGGGTCGGTGTTGCCGTTGAAGCCGCCGGCGTCGACGGGCTTGCGGCCGTTGGTGAACTTCTCGGGATGGCCGCCGTACCAGGTGGAGCGGCCCTTGAGCGTAGTGGGCTGGTCAAACCAGATGACATTGTCCTGCGCCAGTGAGGTGGCGGCGGCCAGCAGCCCGGCCGTGAGGATAAAGAGATATTTTTTCATGTGAGGAGGTTAGTCGGTGTGTCGTCGGGCGCGTTTCCCGTCGCGCGTGCGTATATATAATATGAGTGGAGCCTGCATTCCGCTGTCGGGCGGAATACAGGCTCCCTGTATGCGGCTTACGCCTTTTGCCGTTCGAAGGCTTCGAGTATGCGTGCGGCCGTCAGCTTCATGGTTTCGGCGTCGAGCTGCAGTTTTTCCTTGCGGAAGTCCATGTCGCCCTCGGTGTGGAGGGGTACCAGGTGTATGTGCGCGTGGTTGACCTCGAGGCCGAGCACGGCCATGCCTACCTTGCGGCAGGGGAAGGCCTCCCTGATGGCTCCGGCCACGCGCTTGGCGAAGACGGCCATGGCGGCCAGTTCGTCGTCGGGCAGGTCGAAGTAGTAGTCCACCTCGTGCTTGGGCACGACGAGCGTATGTCCCTGCGCCAGGGGGCTGATGTCGAGGAAGGCGTAGAAGCGGTCGTCCTCGGCGCACTTGTAGGAGGGAATTTCGCCCGCTATGATTTTCGAGAAGATGGTCATGGTGTGTTACATTTAAGGGTTGGCGGCGGCAGGGGCGCTGTGCCCGGTTCAGGCGCCGACGCTGATGTTGAGAATTTCGAGCTGGACGGTGCCTTGCGGTATCTTCACTTCCACCACGTCGCCTGTTTTCTTTCCGAGCAGGCCCTGTGCGATGGGTGTGGTCGACGATATCTTTCCTTCGCGCAGGTTGGCCTCGCTCTCGCTCACGATGGTGTATTTCATCACCATGCCGTTCTTCACGTTCTTCATCTCCACGGTCGAGAGTATCTGCACGATGTCGTTGCGCAGCTTGCTGGCGTCGATGATCTTGGCCTCGGCGATGGTTGCCTTGAGGTTGTTGATTTTCATTTCGAGCATAGCCTGCGCCTCCTTGGCGGCGTCGTATTCGCTGTTCTCGGAGAGGTCGCCCTTGTCGCGCGCCTCGGCGATGGCGGCCGATGCGGCCGGCCGCTCCACTGACTCCATGTGGCGGAGCTGGGCCACCATTTTGTCGTAGCCCTCTTGGGTCATGTAAGCCATAATGTCTGTATTGCTTTATTTTTGTTGTTATTCGGACAATAAGATAAAACGAAAAGAACTCCGTCGCCGGTGCGCTCGGAATCCTTTTTGAAGGTTATGTCGTGTCCTTGTATATGTTTCGGCGGCAAAGATACGCCTTATTTTCCGTCTTTCCAAATTTTCCCTGCTAAATTGCGTGCCGCGGTGCGCCGGCGGCTTCCTTTGCCGGCCGTAGAGGACTGATTGCAGGTAGTTTTCCTAAAAAAGAGATGCTTCTCCGGCACGGTTGTGTAAAAATGTATATATTTGCAGGTGTAATTGAAAATAATTGTTTATCAAACCATCATTAATTCCCCTTTTTTATGAACAAGATGAAACATTATCTGCTGCACTCGTGCCGTCGCGCCGCCCTGGCCGCGTTGTTCGTGCTGCTGGCCGTGAGCGTCGCTTCCTGCGGGAGCGACCATGCCAAGATTCTGCCCGCCGACTGTCCGGGCGTGGTCAAGATCGACGTGAAGAGCCTGCTCGAGAAGTCGCAGCTCGACGAGCGTTCCGAGGTGAAGGACTGGAAGGAGAAGGCCCTCGACTATGCCGACGAGCACTTCAGTTCGTCCACCCACAAGCGCCTCAAGGAAATGTTCGACGACCCCGCCGAGTTCGGCGTGGATCTGCGCGAAGCCGTCTACGTGTACGCTCCCAGCAAGTCGTTCAAGTATTCCGGCTTCGTGGCCAAGGTGCTCGACGAGGACAAGCTCTATGACTTCCTCGACATGATGCGCGACGAGAACAAGGATATGGGCAAGCTCAAGGAGTATGACAACTGCCGCATGCTCGTGGCCGACAACGGCCGGGCCGCTCTGGCCTTCGACAGCGATGTGCTCATTTTCGCCGCCTCCGTGGAGGGCGAGGGCCGGACGGCCCGCGACCTCAGCCGCCGCTTCGACGAGATGGGCGACGAGAGCATCCTCGACAATCCCGCCTTTGCCGAGATGGACGCCCGCGACGGCGATGTCACCGCCTACCTCTCCTACGCCGACCTGCTCAAGGTGATGCCCGAATACATGACCAAGGAACTCAAGCAGATGACCAAGGGCACCGGCATCGACGGCTTCGCCCTGATGGCCGGCCTGAACTTCGGCGACGAGACCGTAGAGGCCTGGATGGAGCCCTGTGCCTTGACCGACGAGGCCCGCACGCAGATGGAGAAGTACGCCGGCATGCAGCGCGAGGTGAGCGGCAAGTATCTCGCCAAGCTGCCCAAGGAAACCTTCCTCGTGGCCGGTTTCGGTGTGGAAGGCGCCAAGTGGTGGAACGAGGTGGCCAAGCAGAGTGTCGTGAAGGAGGCCCTGCAGAAGGAACCCGAGATGGCCAAGATGTTCGGCGACATCTTCAAGGCCGTGGAGGGCGAGGGCGTGTTCGCCATGGGCCTGCCTGAGAGCGACGATGCCCACGAGCCTCTCATGACCGCTTTCGTCGACCTGAAGAGCAACGCTGCCGTGGAGAAACTGCTCTCGCAGATGGCCGGCGGCAACGTGAGCACCGATGTCTCCGACAGTGTTGCTTATGGCGACACCGAGGTCTATGCCGACAGCGTCGTGGCCGAGCCCGACTACTACGGCTACGGCTATTACGACTACGACCCCTATGTGAGCGAGCCGGCCTTCTCCAAGGACCCCGCCACGGGCCGCTACCGCTATTGCTTCAACACCTATCACTCCGCCGACACGCCGGCCCGCTACGCCGTGCTCGGCACCACGAAGAGCCTCTTCTACTTCTCCAACCAGTCTGGCTTCGACCCCAAGGCTTCGGCCTCGCCCTCGATTGCCGGCGCCGACTATGCCGAGCGCATCAAGGGCAAGGTGGCCTACGGCGTGATCGACTTCCGCACGCTCTTCGGCAACTCCGAGGTGCGTAAGGAAATCGACCGTTCGCCCTTTGCCGACTATGCCGACCATCTCTCCACCCTCGAGATGTATGCCGACAAGGACATGAAGTGCTCGATGGTGCTCTATCTTAAGGATCTGGGCAAGAACGACACGCCGCTTTCGCTGCTCGTCGACATGATAGCCGACCTGGCCGACAAGAATCTCTGAGCGGCCGCGTGGACTCATGACCTGGGCTATCCAAGCTATGACGGCTATTAAAGTGTGGATAGCCTGAATAGCTGCAATAGCTACGGGATCCCCGATTTTAACACTTCTTGCTTTCGGGCTGAAAATTTAGTATATTTGCAATCGCACAGGGGGCGGGCCATCGCGGTCCGCCCCCTTTTTGCGGCCGTGCGGGGCGCGGCGGCCGGTGCAGCGGGCCTTTTCAGGGCTGAAAAGCAAGTAGTGGTGTCGGAAAAAGCATTACTTCGTGTGTGGAATCCAAGTAGTGGTGTCATAAAAAGCCCGTAGCGCACGGCGTGGTGCGCTACGGGTCTGTCATTTTCCGCCGCATGAAATGTTGCGGAAGGTTAAATACGTTAAAGTCGGGAGGCGGGATATGTGAAAAACAAATACGGCCCCAAACCGTCAGACTATTTGAATGGCCGACATCAACAAAGCATTCGATTATTTGCGAATATCACCGATAAGAAGTATCTTTGCAGCAAGAAGCAGAAAGCATGTATATAGAATTTGACAAAGAATATTTACGGGAACTCTATGCGGAAGGAAAAACGGGCGACAAGAAACACCGTTACCAGCCGGAAGTGATAAGAGGCTACCAGAAGGCAGTTTTCCTATTATCGTCAGCCAACCGTGTTGAAGACTTGTTCCGTAACAATTCGCTCAATTATGAAACTTTACAAGGTGACAAGAAGGGCATTTCGTCCGTCAGGATAAATAGGAAATACCGCCTCGAGTTTACCGTCAGAGAAGTTCATAACGAGCAAATAATAACATTCTGCCGCTTGTTGGATATAAGCAACCATTACAAATAATTTTTGCGATATGGAAACAAAAACGATTTATGCGCCGCACGAGCTGCATCCGTCCACGCCCATACACCCGGGCGAAATTCTGAAGGACGAGCTGGAAGCGCGCGGATTGTCGCAAAGGAAGTTTGCAAGCCTCATCGGGGTTTCTTACTCCGTGCTGAACGAGGTTATCAACGGTAAGCGCCCTGTCACGACCGAATACGCACTGAAGATAGAAGCCGCGACAGATATTCCCGCCTATATCTGGGTAAATATGCAGGCGGAATACAATATGCAGACCGCCCGAAGCGACAGCAGATTGTCTGCCATTCTGGACAACATACGCAGGGCGGTCGCCATTCTGTAACGGCAGGAACTTCTGCGGGCGGCTCACTTTATATTCCTCTTCATCTCCTCCTCAAAAAAACAACGCTACACACTCTCTCAGACCATGGTCTGTCTCTTATACACATCTGACGCTGCCGACGATAAG
>ENA-OYXU01000892-OYXU01000892.1-human-gut-metagenome-genome-assembly--contig:-NODE-892-length-10986-cov-4.607447_pt1 | contig 10986 bp, 9 predicted proteins | sample MGYA00243243_ERZ653435 | MGnify/ENA primary metagenome ERZ653435 (study PRJEB26926, sample SAMN06165113) | human gut metagenome | biome: ENVO:00009003; feature: ENVO:2100002; material: ENVO:00002003... | reverse complement strand
CTAATCGCGAAGAGCTTCAAGCACAATTAAACATATTACTTGATAATACTAAAAGTAAATAACATGTTATTCGGGAATAGAATTAAAGAATTGAGAGATAAACATGGAGTGTTACAACGTCAGTTGGCGTCACTTCTAGAAATTGATACTCCAATGTTTAGTAAAATAGAGCGTGGTGATAGGCGTGCTAAACGTGAGCAGGTAATTCAACTTGCAAGTTACTTTCATGTAGATGAGGATGAACTTCTCATTTTATGGATTGCTGATAAAGTTCTTAATGCTGTGGAGGGTGAAAACAAACTCTGCGAAAAGGCAATAGATATCGCAAAATTATCGTTAACAAGTGTAAATCGCGATTTTTCACAAGAAAGATAAAAATTGTAATCGGTTGCAATTCTCAAAAAGGAAGTAGGTCTTTCCTCTTTTTATCTGGGAACTACATGGTATCATCTTATCACGATTCCGTGTAGTTCTCGCTATAAATCAGTATATTGGCATCAAAATTTAAGTTCAAGCGTGGAATCGTCTTGTTGTCTGTTCCACTTCTTGAGGCTCTATCAATTGCCCACTGTTGTTGAACAGACAACGTCAGAGCCCACGCCGATATGAATAAATATTACCGTCAAGAGACCTAAATAAACAATTCTTGCACCCAAAATCAAAAGGATACAATACATGCCTACAAGGTCTCCACGGGATTGATATAATCACACCCGGGACATCTACCGTTGCTTAGTTCAAGACAACAATTCTGTGATTTGCTAGATTACAAGAAGTCTCAAACACCGCGTCAAGTAAACGCCTTCCATATGTCTTGGACTATTTTTCTCCCACCCAAAGCCCGCTTCGCTTAAACTGCCATAAAATGACACACGACACTCTGCACGGCGTGAGCAGCCTCACTGGTTGTTAATGAAAGAACACGTCTAACTGCAACAACCAAAATTTAAGGCCAATATAGTCCGTGTGCAAAATTATAAAAAAATCGAAAATATGAAAATTAACACCATTGTTTTTGTGTCATATTGCTATTTTTCCGAATAGTTGCATTTTTCCTGACAGGTTTCAGTGGCCAGCACGATGCCGCACTCAGCCTTGCTGTCTATGCAGATTAAATGAAAGAACTGTAATTTTTTCTGTAAAAAATCTGGGTAGAACTTGCACGTTCAAGGAAAATGCTGTAACTTTGCAGCAACAGATTCCGCCACGCTTCCCATTTGAACAGCGAACCAGGGCGGAACTTCGTTTTTATAGAGATATGGACTACACAAAGAATAGCATATATCCAAAAAATGACTTCAAAGCACAGGTTAAAAATCTGTTAAATGAATATCCAGAGATAAACATCCATTATATGGGTTTCCCAAATGATTGGGAGAGTCAACCTTTATGGAAATAATTCGTTGAACACCCCGACATATCATCTGCACAACTCATTTTTCAAACGGAGCAATCGCCTTTACCGAATTTTTGCATTAACTTTGCAGCGGTTTACACCGCTATTACATTATTTACATATATTGCATCGATGAGCAAAGGCAAATTAGAAAAGTTCGCCGACATGGCGAAATATGAGAATGTATTTCAGTATCCGTACTCGGTGGCAGAACAGACGCCGTTTGAGATGAAGGGCCGCTGGCGCGAAGACTATTTCCACAACGACAACCCGATAGTGCTCGAACTGGGCTGCGGCAAGGGAGAATATACTGTCGAGCTGGCAAAGCTCTACCCCGACATGAACTTCATAGGCGTAGACATAAAAGGGGCACGCATGTGGACGGGAGCCACACAGGCCATCGGCGAAGGACTGAAGAACGTGGCCTTCCTGCGCACCAATATCGAAATAATAGACCGTTTCTTCGGTCCCGACGAGGTGCAGGAGATGGTGTTCGACCTGATGTGCAATCTCGACGCCACTGAAGATCAGCTCGACTTCCCGACCATCTACGGTTCGGCCAAGGAGGGCTGGATGAGCCTCGACCCGGTCGACAAGACTGACAATATCAACGCCGTGCTCGACGCCATCATTGAATATATCCCGGCGCCCAAGACGCTCGAAGGAGAACCTCAGATGCTCATCACGTCGCTTGACTACAGCAACTATGTGGGACGTATCGCCGTGGGTCGCGTTCACCGCGGTGAGTTGCGCTCTGGCATGGAGATAGGTTTGGCCGGACGCGACGGACAGGTGAGACGCCAGAAAATCAAGGAACTTCACGTGTTCGAGGGCATGGGCCGCAAGAAAGTCGAGAGTGTCAGCTCGGGCGACATCTGTGCGCTTATCGGACTTGAAGGTTTTGAAATCGGCGACACGGTCACGACTGTCGACAATCCCGACCCCCTGCCGCGCATAGCCATCGACGAGCCCACGATGTCTATGACCTTCACCATCAATGACAGCCCCTTCTTCGGCCGCGACGGCAAGTATGTGACCTCGCGCCACATCTATGACCGTCTGATGAAAGAGCTCGACAAGAACCTGGCGCTCAGGGTAGCCAAGACCGACCGCGAGGACCAGTGGATTGTCTATGGTCGCGGTGTGCTCCATCTGTCGGTGCTCATAGAGACTATGCGCCGCGAGGGCTTCGAGCTTCAGGTCGGTCAGCCCCAGGTTATCATCAAAGAGATTGACGGCGTCAAATGCGAGCCTGTTGAGCTCCTGACGGTCAACCTCCCCGAGGAGTTTTCGAGCAAAATCATCGACATGGTGACACGCCGCCGTGGCGAGCTGACGTCGATGACCACTCAGGCCGACCGTGTGCATCTTGAATTCCAGATTCCCTCTCGCGGCATCATCGGCCTGCGTAACAACGTTTTGACGGCATCGGCAGGCGAGGCCATCATGGCTCACCGCTTTCTCGAATTCCAGCCCTGGAAGGGAGACATCGAGCGCCGCGTCAACGGTTCGCTCATCGCTCTCGAGGCCGGCACAGCCTATGCCTATGCCATTGACAAACTTCAGGACCGCGGCCGCTTCTTCATCTTCCCGCAGGAGGAGGTTTATGCCGGACAAGTTGTGGGCGAGAACGCCAAGGACAACGACATCGTCGTCAACGTCACCAAATCGAAGAAACTGACCAACATGCGCGCCAGTGGCGCCGACGATAAGGCCAAGATTGTGCCACCGGTTGTCTTCTCGCTCGAGGAGGCGCTGGAATATATCAAGGAGGACGAATATGTCGAGGTGACACCCCACCATATCCGTCTGCGCAAGATTACGCTCGACCATCTCGACCGCAAACGCGAGAACAAATAAAAGAAGGTGGCAGCCACACAATAACAACGGCGCCGTCAGCTCGGTTGAGCGACGGCGCCGTTGTTATTGGGCGATGTCTTAAGCAGCCTTATTTAGCGGCTTTTTTGCGGTTGCCATAGCGGCTCATGAACTTGTCGACGCGGCCGGCGGTGTCGACGAGCTTCTGCTTGCCGGTGAAGAAGGGGTGTGACGAGCTGGTGATTTCAAGCTTCACCAGAGGATAGGTTACACCGTCGATTTCGATGGTCTCTTTCGAGGCAACAGTCGAGCGGGTGATGAAAGTCTCGTCGTTTGACATGTCTTTGAATACGACCTCACGGTAGTTGGAGGGATGGATGTCTTTTTTCATCGCAGTTATGTTGTTATCGTTTTGTTACTTAATGGGTTGATTGACGCTGGTAGGGCGTTTTGGTGGTAATGGCGCGGCAAAGTTACGAATAATCGGCCGAAAGAGCCAATAAAATTGCGTAAATTTGTGGCCATGAAGCGAAAAATAGAACTTTTGGCGCCTGCGCGCGACGCCGAAACGGCCATTGTGGCCATCGACCACGGCGCCGACGCGGTCTATATGGGCGGTCCGAGTCACGGTGCGCGCCATGCCGCCGTCAACTCTGTCGGCGACATACGGCGCGTTTGCGATTATGCCCACCGGTTTGGTGTGCGCGTCTATGTGACGCTCAATACGCTTGTCTATGACGGCGAGACCGAGGCCGTCGGTCGGCTTGTACGCGAGCTATATGACGCCGGCGTCGACGCGCTGATTGTCCAGGATATGGCCCTGGCCGAGATGACTACACCCCCGATTGAGCTCCACGCGTCGACACAGTGTGATATCCGCGAGCCGTCCCGCGCCAGGTTTTTGGCCGACGCCGGATTTGCGCGCCTCGTGCTTGCCCGCGAGCTGTCACTCGGCGAGATTGGCGGGATTGCGCGCGAGGTGCCCTCGACCGAGATTGAGGCGTTTGTCCACGGTGCGCTTTGTGTCAGCTATAGCGGCGACTGTCGCGCGAGCCTCGTCACCACTGGTCGGTCAGCCAACCGCGGCGAGTGCGCCCAGATATGCCGTCTCGAATTTGACCTCACCGACGGCGACGGCCACACGCTGGTCAGAGGCAAACACCTGCTGTCGTTGCGCGACATGAACCGCGCCGAGCGTGTGGGCGAGATGATTGACGCCGGAGTGACATCCTTCAAAATCGAGGGACGGCTCAAAGACGCCGCATATGTCAAAAACACGGTCGCTGCCTACAGACGCGTTCTCGACGCGGCCATTGCGGAGCGGGCCGACCGCTGCGAAAGGTCGTCGTTCGGGCGCTCGGAGGTCAGCTTCGAGCCGAATCTAGACATGACCTTCAACCGCGGCTTCACAAACTATTTTCTCGACGGAGGCCGCGGGGCGGAAGCATCCTGCGTCGGGTCGCCCGAGACGCCCAAGATGACCGGACGCCCTGTGGCTGTCACCACATCGCCGAGCCGCGGCAACGCCGTGTTTGTCCGCCCGAATGAGCCGATAGCCAACGGCGACGGCTTGGGATGGTTCGGACCTTCTGGCCGTTTCGAGGGCTTCAGGGTCAATCGTGTGGCTGACGGAGGCCGCAAGCTGTTGGCCGCCAAACCTGTCGAAATCGGTGCCGGAACGACGCTCTACCGCAACCGCGACAAGGTCTGGGACGACGCTTTGGGCGGCGAGACCGGACGCCGTGTCATAGGGGTCAGGATGACTCTGCGCACGGTTCCGTTCGGCATCGCGCTCGACGTCGAGGCTCCGGAGGCCGGCAAGAGCGTCAGCGTCACCGTGAGGTGTGACGAACCGTTGGCTCCGGCGCGCACGCCGCAGAGTGCAAGGCGCCGAGACGTGCTGACCAAAACCGGAGCGACTGTCTATGAAGTCGAAGACGTCGATGACCGTTTAGGAGACCTGTTTGTAGCCGTCTCACAGCTTGCCGATCTCAGACGCCGTGCACTGACGACGCTTGACCGCGCAATCGCGATGGGCCATCAGCGCCGGCTCAGACAGGATGCATCACCGAAAGCGACCGATGCTCCCGCTCTGACCGAGAGCATGCTTCCGGCCAACCGTCTGGCGCGTCGCTTTTATGAGAAACGCGGAGTGAAAATCACCGGCATGGCGCTCGAGACGCGTCCCGAGACCGAACGTCGCGCCTCGGGACAGACCGTCATGACCACGCGCTACTGTCTGCGTCGTGAGTTGGGCGCATGTCTCAGGTCGCGCGGAGCCGACAGACTGCCGCGCGAGCTCTATCTGCGTTCAGAGAGGCTTGAGCGGCCGCTGAAGCTCGACTTTGACTGCGCGCGGTGTCAGATGCGCGTCGTCACTGTATGAACGAATCCTTGAAGCCTATGAAATAGAGAATGCCGTCGAGTCCGATGGTTGAAATCGACTGCTCGGCGGTCTGCTTCACCTTGGGTTTGGCGTGGAAGGCTATGCCGAGACCGGCTGTGGCGAGCATCGGCAGGTCGTTGGCCCCGTCGCCCACCGCGATGGTCTGGGCGATGTTTATATTTTCGACCTGGGCGAGCAGTTTCAGCAGCTCGGCCTTACGACGTCCGTCGACAACCTCGCCGAGATAGCGGCCGGTCAGCCGTCCGTCGGAGTCAATCTCAAGCTCGTTGGCATAGACATAGTCGAATCCGAATTTCTGTTTCAGGTAGTTGCCGAAATAGGTGAAACCGCCGCTCAGAATGGCGGTCTTGAAGCCGGCACGTTTCAATACCTCCATCATCCTTCCCACGCCCTCGGTGATGGGGAGATGCTCGGCGATATCCTTCATGACGCTTACATCGAGTCCCTTCAGGAGCGCCACTCGTTCGGCGAAACTCTCGCGGAAGTCAATTTCGCCGCGCATGGCGCGCTCGGTGATGGCTTTGACCTTGTCGCCAACGCCGGCGCGCATGGCCAGCTCGTCAATCACCTCGGTCTCAATCAGGGTCGAATCCATATCGAAGCATACCAGACGGCGGCAGCGGCGGAAAATGGTATCCTCCTGGAGCGATATGTCGAAGCCGTGGGCCGACGATAGCTTCATGAAAGTGTCCTGCATCGCTGCATAGTCGCGGGGAGTGCCGCGCACCGACAGCTCGATACACGCCTTTGAGCGGGGTTGTTCCTCCTCGGCCAGCGGCATACGTCCGGTAAGACGCTGAATCGAGTCAATGTTAAGGCTCTGGGCCGAGACCTCCTCGGTAACCAGAGCGAGCTGAAGGGCCGTCAGGCGGCGTCCGAGCAGGGTGATGATCCATCGGTTCTTGCCCTGCATCGCCACCCAGTCTTCATATTCGCTGATTGAGATGGGTGTGAAGCGAATCTTTACATGCAGCTCATAGGCCTTGAAGAGCAGGTCCTTCATGATGTCGCCGCTGACGTCAGCCGACGTCTTGAAGAGTATGCCCAGCGAGAGCGTATGGTGAATGTCGGCCTGGCCGATGTCGAGAATGGCGGCGCCGTGACGGGCCAGGATACCTGTCAGCGCCGAGGTGACGCCGGGGTGGTCCTGACCCGAGATGTTGATTAATATAAGTTCGGTTGTGTCTGTAGGTTTGTTGTTATCCATCAGTGGGTCAGATGATATTTAATCAGGCCCTCGAGCGGCGAAGCCTCGATGAAACCGACGGTGCAGCCTATGACGGTGGCGGCGCGGCGGAGTTGAGGTTCGAAGCCGGCGGCTACGGAGCCCGTGAAGGCCAGAGGCATGCCCTCATAGCCCTTGTATTTGGTTACGTTGCGGTCGAGGAACCGGCAGAGTTCTACGGTTACGAGATGACGCACGTAGGGGTGGTCTATATGGGTGCGCAGGAACGGCACGAGCGAAGCCAGGAAGCGGTTGGGCGCCGGACGGCGGTAGGTGTTTTCCATCACGTCTTCAAGGGTCAGCTGCGTCTCGCGTCTGAAATCCTCGCAGAGTTCGGGAGGGAAGACATTTTTGAAGACGTCACCCACGAGACGTGCGCCAAGGACGGCGCCGCTGCCCTCGTCGCCGAGGATGTAGCCCATAGAAGGGACAGAGAACGTAATCTCGCTGCCGTCATAGTATCCTGAATTGGAGCCTGTGCCGAGTATGCAGATGATGCCCTTTTCGTCGCCGAGCAGTCCGCGGGCGGCGGCGAGCAAGTCGGAGTGGACCTCGATGTGCTGGGCGCCTGTTATCTGGCTGAGCATCGAGGCGACACGCGGGCACTGGGCGGGGACGCATCCTGCGCCGTAATAGTAGACTTCGTCGGGCACGACGCCTCCGAGGACAGGCACGACAGCGTCGAGGCCCTGACGGAGGCAGTTGTCATCGGCGATGACGGGGTTGACACCCGGAGTAGGTCCGAGGCGGCGAGGCTGGCCGTCAATCAGGAGCGTCCATTCAATTTTTGTGCTGCCGGCTTCGGCAATCAGTTTCGTCTTCATGTGATATCAGTTGAAAGGTTCTGTTTGGCAAATATACGATTTTTTCGCTAAAAGAATCTTTCGGATGATGATTTTCGGCTAATGTGGCGAGACGTGCCGGTCATGTGAGAATGTCGGCGGTGACGAGTCCGGCGATGGTGAAGCCGAAGATTGCGGTGACGTGGACTACGGCACCGTTGACTGCTACCTTTGAGTATGACATGGCTGTTTCGCCGTCGAGCGGACGTGCGTCGGGATGGTTGCGGCGCGGAGGCTCCTGCGAGTATACGCATTTGAACTTACGGGCGGGGAATACACCCCTACGGCGGAAGCGGTGGCGCAGGGCGGCGGCGAGAGCATCCCCTTTGACGTTCCAGAATTCGGCAGTGGATATGCGTGTCGGGTCGAGTCGCAGTGCGGCTCCCATCGAGGAGTAAAGGCGCGTCGAGGGCCCGTGTGATGTGGCGTCGAGGATTAGGGCGGCCTTGTCGGCCAGCGAGTCGATGGCGTCGATGACATAGCCATATGAGCCGAGCTCCATCGAGGCGACGTTTTCGGCCGTTATGCGGTCATTAATTATGCTCAGGTCGAGCGATGGGTTGATGTCGAGCAGTCTCTCGGCCAGGACTTCGGTCTTCGGGCGTCCTACCGACGTACAGGTCGCCATAAGCTGACGGTTGATATTGGAGACAGCCACAGTGTCGGCTTCAGCTATGGTTATATGTCCGACGCACGTGCGGACAAGCGATTCAGCGGCCCATGAGCCGACACCTCCGATGCCGGCTATGAAAACGTGTGCCGAGGCGAGGCGAGAGAGGCCCTCGGGCCCGGTGAGAAGTTCAACGCGGTTGAAGATTGTGTCAGGAGTCGCGTCTGGTTTGTTTATGGTCATTTGTCGGCGTTGTCAGAGACTATTGGGCGCATTGATTTGAAATGGTTTCGGAGCGCCAGGTGAGAAATCAGGCAGAATGCCAGCGGGGCGAGATAGCATACGCCGAACGAGTCGGCGCCCCCGGGAAAGCGGTGGATGATGAGTGGTGGCACCAGAAAACTCAGAAACCAGATTGTCAGGTCGACAAAATTGAAGACGAGCGGGTGCCGGAGGTTATAGAATATTATATGTGTGACGAGATAGCCCGTGAGGGTCGATTCCCAATAGACAGCTAAGTCAGCCGGATTCTCGCCCATCATGATGTTGACTGAGTTGACCGCCTGAATCCACCCGACTGGGAGGAGCAGAAGCACTCCGGCTATTGCGGTCGATATGGTGCCCCAGATGAGCGGACGCCAGAGATGCGAGGTGAGCAGCCGATCGGTCAGGGTCATGCCAGTGCGCCGCAGTGCAGTGTATTGCGCAGACGCTGCCCGAGCGAGAGCGACGGCTGTTTGATATGTATATGTGTCTCGGGTTTGGTTTTGCTCAGGAAGATGATGGAGGAGTGTAGCACAATGGCTATATGGTCGGCAAACTCAACAATTTCGTGAATGTGGCTTAGCGGAATTTCGTGAAAAGGCGAGTCGGGATCGACAGAGCCGATCACGAGTGAATTTTCGTTGATTGAGATATTATGTGTGTCAAACACCTCGCCGAAGAGCGCGCCGAGGTTGAGTTCGTCGGGGCTTGCGGGGCGTTTGTTGTATTTCTGGTAGATGGAATCAATTACCGATTTCGTGATCATATGTCAGTATAGTCGGATTATTACGTGATATGGTTAGGAACTTCAGTGAATTATTAATGAAGTCAGGCAATATGCGACCTTCAGATATAGAACAAAGTTGCGGCGGCGAAGGTTCATAACTGCAGAAAAAGGCGCGACCCTTTCTTTCGTGACGATAATATGTTTTTATGTCTGAAAGAGAGGGTCGCGCGCAGGCTTTTGTGCGGCGATGGCTTTTAAGCGGTTGTCGCTGTCTTAAGCGAGGAAGCCCAGGAGGACACCGGCGGCCACGGCCGAACCTATGACGCCGGCCACGTTCGGGCCCATGGCATGCATAAGCAGATAGTTTGACGGGTCATATTTAAGACCCATGTTGTTCGAGATACGGGCGCTCATGGGCACGGCCGATACGCCGGCATTACCGATAAGCGGGTTGATCTTCTTTGATTTGGGCAACACGAGGTTGAAGAGCTTGACAAAGAGCACGCCGCTCGATGAGGCGATGACGAAGGCCATGAAGCCGAGAGCGAAGATGCCGATTGTCTGGGCCGTCAGGAACTGCGAGGCCTGTGTCGAGGCGCCCACGGTCATACCCAGCAGGATGGTGACGATGTCAGTCAGGGCGTTGCTGGCGGTCTTGGCCAGACGTGTGGTCACGCCGCTCTCACGCAGCAGGTTGCCGAAGAAGAGCATACCGAGCAGAGGCAGACCCGAAGGAACGACAAAGCAGGTGAGGAGCATGCCGACAATCGGGAAGATGATTTTTTCGTTCTGGCTGACGGCGCGGGCCGGTTTCATCTTGATGAGGCGCTCTTTCTTGGTGGTGAACAGACGCATGAGAGGCGGCTGAATCACGGGCACGAGTGCCATGTAGGAGTAGGCCGACACGGCGATGGCGCCCATCAGGTTGGGAGCGAGTTTAGACGAGATGAAGATAGCCGTGGGGCCGTCGGCACCGCCGATGATGGCGATGGCACCGGCCTGGTCGGGTGTGAAGCCGAGCAGCAGGGCAACCATGTAGGCGCCGAAGATACCGAACTGGGCGGCGGCGCCGATGAGCATCAGTTTCGGGTTGGCGATGAGGGCCGAGAAGTCGGTCATGGCGCCGATGCCGAGGAAAATCAGCGGGGGATACCATCCGGCGCTGACACCGTTATAAAGTATATTGAGCACCGAACCCTCCTCATAGATGCCGACCTCGAGGCCGGCCATGTCGTTGAAGGGGACATTGCCGATCAGCATACCGAAGCCGATAGGAACGAGCAACATCGGCTCAAAATCTTTCTTGATGGCGAGCCAGATGAAGAAGAGACCTATGGCGAGCATGACAAAATTCTCCCACGAGCTGTTGTAGAAGCCGGTGAGCTGCCAGAACTCGTTAAGGTTTTTCAACAGGAAATCTCCGAAATCCATTTTATTCTTTCTTTAATAATTAAGGTGTGATATGGAAGTGTGCGGAGATTATTCGAGAGTCATCAGAACGGCTCCTTCGAGCACTGATTCGCCCTGGTTGACGCTGATAGAGGCCACGCGTCCGTCGGCGCCGGCGTGAATAGCGTTTTCCATCTTCATGGCTTCGAGGACAACCACTGTGTCGGCGGCTTTGACGGTGTCGCCAACCTTGACGTTGACCGAGAGGACCACGCCGGGCAGCGGAGCCTTGACCTGTGCGCCCTTCG
>ENA-OYXU01000885-OYXU01000885.1-human-gut-metagenome-genome-assembly--contig:-NODE-885-length-11037-cov-4.609725_pt1 | contig 11037 bp, 9 predicted proteins | sample MGYA00243243_ERZ653435 | MGnify/ENA primary metagenome ERZ653435 (study PRJEB26926, sample SAMN06165113) | human gut metagenome | biome: ENVO:00009003; feature: ENVO:2100002; material: ENVO:00002003... | reverse complement strand
TTCTAATACCACCGCACGGCGTTGCTGTAACTGCTGCGCTTGTCGTATTTAAGGGCATCGGTAAGCGTGGCGGCATTGCAGCGGAACGAGAAGTTATAACTCGTGTACGGCGACAGCACAACGGAGCACGACATGTTGAAGCAGTGAAGGTCGCGCGACAACGACGCCGTGGTCATGGACACCTTCTTGTTCTCAAAATCATATCCAGACGAGAAACTGATGTTCCATCCGTCGCTGAGACGCACGTTACCGCTGAAGTTGAGAGTCTGGGTGATGGAGTAAGGGTAACGCATCTTGTCGTAATCGAACCTGCCGCCCGTATTCTCGCGCATGGAAATGCCGTAGCCGAAACTCAGCGACCATGGCACACTGAACGTCATATATCCGTCTTCGTCGGTCTCGGCCTTGCCGGCGTTCTCCTTGCGTGCACCACGCTGTCCGCGCTGCATGGTCTTGTCTTCGTTGGTCTCGCGGTCGTACTCGTCATCATAGTCGTCATCATCGGAGTCTTCCTTATCCTTGTTAACCTTCTCTCCGCGAAGCCACTTGAAGAAGTTTGCCACCTTCTTGTTGTCGAGTGTGTACGACAAGTTCTGCGACATGCCCTGAAAACGTCCGAACTTGCCCTGACTGTACAGTGTGGTATGGTCGCTCAGACGGGGATTGCCGTTCTCATCCAACTCGTAGGCATAGGTGGCGAACACGGCGTTCATGTTGAACGTGTAGCTCTTTGTCAGCTTCAGGCGCAGGCGCGTGCTAAGGTCGCTCCACGGGCGTATGTCGGTGGCCATGTTATACGACATGCTTGCCCCCAGCTCGTCTATCAGACTTATCTTCTTCATGCCCGTAGAGTCCTTGTCGGAGCGCACTTTCATCTCCAAATTGTTGGAGATGTCCATTGATATGCTTCCGGTCTTGCCACGTCCGGGCACGCCGTACAGTCCGTTGGAATAAGGCGAATACTCCACAAGCGACACGTTACCGTCGGCATCGGTCTTTTGGTATGATTCGTAGAATCCGTAACGGCGCGAACTGAAATCAGGCGCATAGTTGAAGCTCACCTGGGGCGTCAGGACGTGGCGTATGGCCACAATCTTGTCGCCGAAGAGCTTCTTCCACGGCACGTACGTACCGTACAGTTTTGTCGAGGCACTAACGCTCATCGACCAGTTGTACACGTTGTAGAATCCGTCGATGGTGTCCGTCTTCTCCATCATGGCCGCCTCATCCCACGAACGCATTATCTTCGTGGTATACATACGGTCGGTGAAGTTGAACGATGGGTTTATGTTAAGATAGCCGAACAGCGTGAAATTGCCGCTGATGGGTATGGTGTGCTGCATGCCGTTGCGCCAGTCACGCGTGAGACTGGAGTGCAGCAGCTTGTCTTCTTTCGTGGTTATCGAGTTGCTGAGATGTCCGGTGTAGCTCATCGAAATCTTCTCGTACCAACGCTCCTTGCCCGCCATCTTCTTGCGCTTGAACGGATAGAAGCGGCTGATGGAGATGTTCAGGTCGGGCAGCGTCATAGCTATGGTGGAGTCACGCATGTTTTGGTTGAGATTCATCGTGGTGCTCAACGTCATGCCAATGCTTGAGAAGGTGTTGCTCATGCTCACCGACGATGTTCGCGTACTCTGCGTGAAGCTCTGCGGATTGTACATACTCGTCAGATTGTTGCGCTCATAGCTGCTCGTGGCAAAGTTGACACTAGCCGACAACGTGCGGAACGGATTGGCCTTTGCGTCCTGCCGGTGGCTCCACTGTATCTTGAAGCTGGTCTGCTTGGCATAGTCGGGCATGTTCTTCTCGCCGTTGATGGTGTTCTGATAACTCGCGTAGAAACTGCCACTGAACTTGTAGCGCTTGCGGTAGTTGGATGCGGCCGACAGTCCCCACGAGCCTTTGGTGTAAATCTCGCCGATGAGCTTGAGGTCCATCTTGTCGCTTATGGCAAAATAATATCCGCCATCGCGCAGGTAGAATCCGCGTTCCGTCTCGTCGCCGTATGTGGGCATGATGAATCCGCTGGAGTAGCTCTTCGAGAACGGGAAGAAGCCATAGGGGATGGCGAGCGGCAGGGACACGTCGGCCACCACGAGATACGCCGGACCGAACACCACGTCCTTTCCGGGGCGCATCTTTCCGCGCGACAGGGCGATGTAGAAGTCGGGGTGCGCCTTGTCACACGTTGTATAACGTCCGTGCTGTATGAATATCTCACCTTTTTCGTTGCGCTTCGACAGTTCTCCCGTCATGAAGCCGTCATCCTGCTGGGTGTATACATCGTTGATTATGCCCTTCTTCGTCTTGAAGTTGAAGGCCATGGTGTCGCTCTCGTACGTGTCGTTGCCCATCTTGAACACCGGCAGACCGTACATTTTGCCCAAAGAGTCGCGCGCGCCGGTGGCATGCACCAGACTGCTGTCCATGCTCATATAAATGCGGTCGCTCTTCAAATCCATATCCTCGTACTCCACATGCGAGTCGCCGTAAAGATGTGCCACTCCCGTTCCGGCCTCATACACGAGAGAGTCTTCTGCCGAATACTTCACGGGCGCATCTATACCGTTTTTGCGTTTACGGTTCATGCTGTCATAAGCCAGCGAATCGTCGATGGCCTTGTTGTAACGGTAGATGGCCAACTGCATGGAGTCCATCTTTGTTGTGTCGGGCCCAGCGGAAGTTGTTTTAAACAAAGTGTCTGCCTTTAGCTTGCCACCGGAAAGGCTGTCGCCGTACAGGGAATCGGCCGGTCGGTAATCACCCGGCAGCTTATCTTTATCGGGAAGGGAATCTTTCAAGCCTGTAGAATCGACATTGCCGGCACCTTTCCCACCGTCAACAAACGACGCGAAAGGCACTTCCGCCCAAACAAAAACGAAGGCGAAAAGCATTAAAAATATCAATGTCTTTTTTTTCACGGCTGCAAAATTACTTATAATATAGTTAAAAACACACGGCTTTCAAATATTTAACGTTTTCGACGAGGACGTATCAATCTCACATCACAAGATATCAATCTCACTCCACAAGAGTAATCATACCTCATCACTCCAAACTCTGACCTCAAAACAGAAAGAAACATCATTCAAACCTCGCGGCCCATTTCCTGAAACGCGCCACACCTTCCTCACCGAACTTTGCCAGACTCGCCGAAGCCTGCTCCACTGTACGTACGCGTTCAAGATGTGATTTGGAAAAGAACTTGTCGGCATAACATATCACCTGCTCCTCCAACGTTTCGGGCATGAAATCGCGGTCGGGAAGCGGCAACTCCAACTGCCGGATGGCTTCGCGCGTTATGCCGGTGCCGGTGTGGCGCTCGCACACGCGGGCATGGCGTGGGAATCCCTCGGCACGCATTATCTCCGCGCCTATGATTCCGTGACGTATATACGGTTCGGTGCCGAAGCACTGTATGCCGGGAGCATCGGTGCGGAACACGCCTATGTCGTGCAGCATGGCGGCCTCTTCAAGGAAAACGCGGTCGATGCCGAGCTCCGGATGCCGGTCGGCTATTGTCAGGGCACGGTCGGCCACATCGCGGCTGTGGCGCATGATAATGGCACGCAGCTCGTTGTCTTCGGGATAATACTTGTCTATGATTTTCTGATAGTCCATAACATAATACAATACTCTGTATGACCGTCTTCTCTTTTTTTATGCTAATATAAAATAAGGTGTGAATACCCGCAATATACTTAACAGATACTGAGAGACATCACACCTTATATATTTATTTTCAAAATGACTGATACAAACTTTTAAGCCTCTTTACGCTCTATCCATCCGAGGTTGTCGCCACGGCGCACCCTTGCACCCTGCTTGGCACTCACCTCTACAAGCTTGCCGCCCAACGCGGCGGGGATGGGAACTATCTCGCCCCACTTTGCCTGAATGTAGCAGAAGGTGTCGCCCTCTTTGTACTCCTGACCCACAAACGGCTCAAGACACGGCGTGCACTCGCAGTTGCCGGCAAACGTATAGAACACCTGTCCGGCCAGCGGAGCCGTCAGGGCATCGGCCTTGGCATGCTTGAAGGCAGCAAGCTGCTCGGGCGTTAGCTTCGAGCCCAACTTCTCGTCCTTTGCCTTCTGCAGGTCGGCAAGGAAATTCTTCTTTGCCTGTCCGCTCTTGTAGTTGCGGTACTGCTCGGGGTGCATGGCCAGTTCAAAGAGTTCTTCATCGTCCTTGCCACAATCCCATCCGTTGTCGGCCATCTCCTTGCGGAATGTGTCGAGCGCATCGGGAATGAGCGTGTGCGGGTCGGCATCGGTGAACTCTCGCTTCTGCTTTGCAGCCAGTTCGCGGAATATAGGGTCTATCTCGCCGGGCACGGTACCGCTCTTTCCGAGAATCATTCCCCACATCGAATCGTCCATCATCACGAAACGTCCCTTGCCCTGCGTCATCGTGAGCAGGTTCATCAGCGCGATGTTCTTGACATACTGCGAGAACGGGGTTACGAGTGGCGGATAGCCCACACGCGGCCATACATACTCCACCTCCTGAAACAGCTTTACAAGCATGTCATCCATGGTAAGCTCGGGCTCGCCCTTGCCTTTCAGTATACCGTTTATCACGTTGCGTATGCCGCCGAGGTCGGCCATCATCGACCCCATCATGCCACCGGGCAGACCGCAGCCGAGCAACAGCGACGACATGTGCTTGTTGGCGGGATTGATGAAGTAGCCCAACCAGTCGTCGATGAACTCCTGTGTCAATGTACGGGCCTGCATGTATGCGTTCATGTTTATATCAGGTACATCAAAACCTTCGTTCTTCAGCATGCTCTGTACGGAGATGATATCCGGATGAACCTTGCCCCACGACAGCGGTTCGATGGCAGTGTCGATGATGTCGGCACCGTTGTTGCACACCTCGAGTATGCTGGCCATCGACAGTCCGGGACCGGAATGTCCGTGATACTGTATCAGAATGTCGGGATGCTTGGTCTTGATGGCCTTGGTCAGTGCGCCGAGCATTGCCGGCTGACCTATTCCGGCCATATCCTTGAGACATATCTCCTGCGCTCCGGCGGCTATCAACTTGTCGGCGATGTCACTGTAATAGTCGACAGTGTGCACAGGCGATGTCGTGATACAGAGCGTGGCCTGCGGTGTCATGCCGGCCTCAAGGGCCCATTTTATGCTTGGGATAATGTTGCGAACATCGTTGAGTCCGCAGAAAATACGGGTGATGTCGGTTCCCTGTGCGTGCTTCACCTTATACATCAACCGGCGCACATCGTCGGGCACAGGATACATTCGCAGGGCATTGAGACCGCGGTCGAGCATGTGTGTCTTGATGCCGGCCTCATTAAACGGACGGCAGAATGCCCTCACCGCATCATTCGGATTCTCACCGGCCAACAGATTGACCTGTTCAAAGGCACCTCCGTTTGTCTCCACACGGGCAAAGCAACCCATATTTATTATTACCGGAGCAATGCGCTCCAACTGATCTTTACGTGGCTGAAACTTTCCTGATGACTGCCACATGTCCCGATATACGAGACTGAATTGAATTTTCTTTTTCATATCGTTTAACCTTTTTCTTTTAAAAGTAATGGGTCGTAAAACCCGTTATACCGATACGTAATATTACTAAACTTTGTATTTTCAAGCTACAAAGGTAATACAAAAAAATGATAAACTATGAAAAAACGGACAGATTTAGTTAACACGAAAAATGAAAAAACCGCCCTGAAATTCCGTAATTGACTTTCAGAGCGGCTCTTAAGGTTTTTATTGACACTGAGCCAAAATTCAAGTTCCACTTTCAGCCACGGCTGTCATACCTGTGTATCTTTACTGTCATGCTTTCCTATTACCGACAAACTCCATAAAGATATTCCAAAGAAACAACACATTGCCGATTAGATACCGCCGCCACATACGCCGCGGCTCGCTCAACAGACGGTAAAGCCACTCCAGCGAATGGTCCTGCCACCACTGCGGGGCACGCTTGTACGTGCCGGCAAAGAAATCGAACACGGCACCTATCGTACCAACATGACAGTGTATGTCCAGCCGGTCCCAATTACTGTACGCCCACTTCTCCTGCTTGGGCGCCGTCATGCCTATCCAAAGCAGGTCGGGGTCGGCATCGTTGATGGCCCTGATTATGGCATCGTTGTCCTCATCGCTGAACTCAGGCTTGTAAGGCGGAGAATAGGTCACCACATCCCACTGCGGGTAAACCTCCCCCATGCGCTTACGGATGAGCGCAAGCACCCTCTCCGACGAGCCCATGAACATCACCGTTCCCACCTTTTGGTTCTCTCCCCCTTTGGGGGAGCCGGAGGGGGCTCCGCCATTCATCTCAAACTCAAACAAGTCCCACCCCGCTATCCTTTCCACCGGCCTCGACTTGGCCTTAAGCCACCGGCAGGCCTTCACGATGCTCGCCCCGTCGGGGATAAGGTAGTCACCGTTAGTCAGAGCCTCGGCAAACAGCGCGTCATTCTGAGCCGTGTTGTACGAATGTGCGTTTATCGTGTTTATAAGAACCTTGCCGGCGGGAATACGCGACAAGGCCCCGCGGCTTTCCACGAGGGTCAAATCTTTAAGTCGTAACATGTTGGTATGGTTTTCTTTGGTAGGAATAGAAAAACTGATTCTACCCAAACGGGCAATACAAAAAAGCCCTGCACCGCTACATCACGGGCAGGTCAAAATCAGTATAGAATAACAAATGAATATCACTCCGAATGTCGGATGAACCTAAAATATTTGCTTTTGATAGGTTGGAAACATTTCACATTCTATCAAAAACGATTCAATCAAAACAATTCAATCATGACTAAAAGCATTACCGTTGAACTCAACGGCGTGTTTTTCCGAACAGGTCGGAATGTGTACCGGTGGAAAGCATGAGAAGAATCAACTCATCGTCATTCTGCTCCCATGTCAGAAGCCAGTCGGGAGCAATGTGTGCCTCCCATTCTCCGGCATGGTTACCGCTCAGAATATGAGGACGGTATTCGGGTGGCAGGGTGCCGTTAGACTCCAAAATCTTCATTGCCGTCCGTAACTTCTCCATCGGATAGCCTCGCTTCATACAGCGTTTCAAAGACTTTTCAAACAACTTGGTAGTAAGTATACGGTATTTCATACTCCAAGTATTTCATTAAACATTTCATCAACGCTGTTCCAACTTGTCACCCGTCCTGCTCTTGCATCCTCACGGGCCAAATCCATCTCCGTCTTTTTGGGCCGTTTGACAGAAATCTTGCTCACGCCGCGCATCATCTTAATGGCACGTTTAAGGTCGTTGATGATGGAAGCATCGTCCACCGTTACTATCAGTTGATTCTGCGAAGATAATATTTCTGTATTTGCCATAACACCTAATCTGTTTTTTTAAAGAGCTAATATAATGCAAGCAGGCACAAAGAAAAATCTAAAATTGCCGAGTGCAGCCTATCTTATGCAAAGATAGGCTATTCCGACGACATTACCAAATATCAATGGCGATTTTTCCCATCGTCCCCATCCGTTTTGCCTATGCCGATTTCACTTTATCCTATTGCTTCACTACTTGATTATACAATTCCACCATCTTACGTGCCTTGTTGTCCCAACTCAATTCCCTCCGACGCTCAAAGCAATTATCAGACATCCTCTTCAGAACGTCACGGTGGGAATACAGATACTCTATCTTGCCGGCAAAGTCCTTCACCGACTGACGCGGATTGGAGAGCGGAATCTTGATGCCGACCTTGGCGTTGACGCTATCCCCCTGCCCGCATGTATCAAAACACAACACCGGCAAACCGTTTCCTATAGCTTCAAGGACGACATGCGGCGTGCCTTCAGCCACACTTGTGAAAAAGAACAAATCTGAATGACGCATGATTCGTTGCACTTCTTCGTGTGTCACTGCGCCATGCCAAATGCACAAATCCATTATTCCCAATTTCTCAGCCTCTTTTTGATAAGCTGACACATCTCCTCCACCGACAACATGCAGGCGTATGTCATGATGATATGCAGTAGCAAAGGCACGGATGGCCAAAACGAATTGTTTGCGGAAATCCATCTTTCCGACCCACAACAAATCAAATGTGTCTTTTTGATATTTCGCCGTCTCTTTTACATCATTCACATAACACCCCGTTTCATTGATGAGGGGAGAATCAATGCCGAAATATTTCTTAAAAGTCATTTGTGAGTTTGACGATGCCGAAACTACCGCAGATGACCTTCTTGTCATGCTCAATACTCTTCCGCTATGCTGAAGTTGCCATCGGGTTATCATGTTTTTAAGATTCATGAAAGTCTTTGCTTTCAATCCCGCCCCCTCCAGATATTCCACAGGGAATGATTCCTTCGCATCCACCGGCCCCCATACCAACGGCACGCCCTCTATCCTCCACAGATATCCCGGCTCACGGAAACCAATCATATTCAGTTGGTGCAGCACATCAATATGCTGTTTCTCACAAATCTCCTTAGCCATGAGATACGTCCGCCACTGCCACTCCTTATAATATTTATAGAACCGCCAGTCGCCCTGATTCCAGCACATCCTGCGAATCTTCCTACACTGCGCTTCATCATCACCACCTATAGGATTATAATAGAAATAGAGATTTTGTATCTGCGTCACCGTCAACCCATATTCATTCATTGGCATATCACTCCCCTCGCCCTTTGGAGAGGGGGCGGGGGTGAGGCTGTTTTCTATCCTCTCCCTAAACTCCCCTTCCGTAATGATATGCAACTCGCAATATTTTGCCAGATTCACGCACCAGTTCCAGGCCATGCCCGGCTCGCTGCCCATGCCGGGAGAGCAGGCATAAGCGTTAACAAGAATTTTCAACATATAAATAAACAAGAAACCTTCACATTTGGCTATAATGACACCATCCTTGCCTTGCCGGTTTCATAAAAAATTTATAAAATTCATAATTTCCCGTCAAACCAGCACTCTTTTACATCAAAATGACGTATATTTTCCTTCAAAATAAAAAATATCATTAAAACCATTACGTTTATGGCACAGACCTCAATGACTGTCCGTATAGACAACCAACAAAAAACAATGTTCGACCAGAAAGCCACACAAGCCATCCAAAATATCAGAAATGATGCACAAAACCGTCCGGAATTGACTTTGGAAGAAATTAACACTGAAATAAATTCAGCAAGGGAAGAAAGACAGAAGACATTATGATGCAACCTTAAACATTTTCCCGTAACTCCAAAAGTGATAACACCTGCTCAACTTATCCCACTTATAGAAGGTGAATAAGAAGTAGAAATTTTATCATACCATTCTCCAATACTCTTATTTACTGCCTCAACACTAAAATCTCCGTAAACCCATTTATCTGTGTTTGAGACTATTTGTTTACGCAAATCAACATTAACTATAAGAGTCTCTAATTTCTCGGCTAATGCCTCAACATCACCTACAGGAAATACCAATCCGTTTTCACCATCGCTAACAATATCAGGTATTCCTCCTACCGGTGTCATAACGCATGGTACTCCATAAGCCCACGCATCAAGCACTCCCATAGGGAATCCCTCGCCGTCACTGGCCAAGCAGTATATAGACGCTTCTTGGAAAACCCTATCCTTATCATCACCAGATACCCAACCAAGAAAACGGACTCTCTCTCCTATATTCAATTCCGCAGCAATTCGTTTCCCATTCTCAATCTCACCATTCCCAGCAAAGGTCACGGTCCAATCCGGATAACTGTCAGCAATAAGAGCAAAACTTCTCAGTAACGTTTCATATCCTTTACGTGGGATTATCGTTCCGGCAAACAGAATCTTCTTCATTCTTTTATCCTCACGCCTGTTCACTATAGGACATGGATTATACTGTACTTCTATCCTTTCTGATAGTCCTAATGCCCCTCCTATCCATCTACGCCATTGCTCAGATAAAACCAATACCAAATCTGCCTGCGAGAAAAGATGCTTGTAAAGTTTTTTATTATAGGATTCAAACAAAAATTTCTCATTAGAAGGATGGAAATGGAATATTATCTTTTTACCCAACCACTTAGCCGGATAAAAAAACAATCTTTTTCGCTTGGCCGATTGGGTAGTGGCAATATGTATATGCACAATATCATAAAAAGGCAGTAATATGAGATATTCTATCAGAGCAGTCGCAAGATACCACAATTTCCTTAAACTGTTTCCGTCCCTATGTGTCTCTATCCACCGGCAGTGATACTTTTTCCACTGCTCACCCGTCTCGTGAGCTTTCACTACAGAAGTGATGCCCCCGCGCGTCTTGCGCGAAGTGGCAACAACCAAAACTTTTGGCATAAAATAAAAAAAATAAGAAAAAAAGTGGTATTGCAAGTTTTCAATAGGAATATGCAATAGCCATAAACTATGTAATGTGTCTGAAAATTTATTTAGCCAATAAACAACAACTTACAAGGTCTATTAGTGAAGATCAGAAAGCCACTACCCTCTACACTTACGTCTCGCGTCAAGCATGTTTTTCAGTTTTACTGTATTATAATAACACAGAAGCTGAAAGAACAACACTTTACAAATCTTCCACAAAGAGATCAATACAAGCAATAACGCAGGGAAATATACCGTGACGATGACAAGGATTAAAACAACATGATCCGTATCAGAAATGATATGAAACGTCCATCCATTGATAATAAATATCAAGGCGATGAGAGATAATATTATGAACCATATCACATTAATCATTGAATAATATCTAACTTCACCCTCCTCTGATTTATTCCTTAATTGCCACAATGAGATGAAATTCATAAACAAAACAAGTTGCGCCATCACCAGCAGCACTTCATTGATAAAGAAATCATGCACCCAGCCTGACATACCTGCCAACAATAAAAAAGCCAAACTGTATACACCGGAGAACAGACCGACACACGGGATGATGAAATAGTTTTTCTTCTTCTCTATTGTCAAGTTTTTCAGAAACCTGTAGTAATTACAAGTCCTCTCTTTTTGAGACTTAATATTGAGATGATTTAAACTTTTCTTTTCCGTGAAATTTTCTTTAGTAGTATGACAG
>ENA-OYXU01000881-OYXU01000881.1-human-gut-metagenome-genome-assembly--contig:-NODE-881-length-11052-cov-4.585705_pt1 | contig 11052 bp, 3 predicted proteins | sample MGYA00243243_ERZ653435 | MGnify/ENA primary metagenome ERZ653435 (study PRJEB26926, sample SAMN06165113) | human gut metagenome | biome: ENVO:00009003; feature: ENVO:2100002; material: ENVO:00002003... | reverse complement strand
TTCGCAGGTATACATAAACTCGTGGAGGATAGTGTTGCAGGACACGGAACTTTGAGTGTTTCATACAATAGAATCAGTATATAACGAAAACGTAAAGTGATGAAGTGCAGATACGACATACATACCGTTGTCATGTCATTGACATATATCATGCTCGCCGTGTGCGGCATGGTGTTTGCCGTGGCGTGCTCTGGCGACGGGACTCTGTCGGATGTTCCCGCCGGGGAGCATGAGGCGCGCATGAGCCTGTACATATCACTTGAAAGCACACCCGTCGCCACAACGAGGGCCACACCCGAAGGCAGTTACGATGACGGCCGGAAGACACCTTACGAAAACTATATCGGAGCTGACAACTACAGGGTGCTGATTTTTGATACCGCCAACAAGTATATAACGACGCTGATACCGGAAAGTCTCAACCCGGTGGAGGGTGACGGCACAACATCAAAGCTGTATGTGCTCACCGGAAGGTTGACGGCACCGCTGCCACCGTCATTCAAGGTGATGATGCTGGCCAACTGGCCGGCTTATCCCGCCACGGAAAGTCTTGTTCCTGGCGTGTCGACTGTTGATGATGTGTGTACGGCACCTGAAGGCTTTTACCAATACAAGGATGCCTTCATGCCGTCGGCGCAGACTCCCATACCCATGTTCGGCATAAAGCGCTTCGACGGCAAAACGTTCACCCCCGGCTTCTCCACATATCTCGGAACAATACACCTGCTCCGCGCCATGGCGAAGATAGAGGTGAGGTGCGACCAGAAGTGGTGGAACATAGAGAGTGCCGTGCTGTCGCATCATGCCACCGGAGGCTACTGCGCCCCGGCGGACGTGGACGATGAGGGTGACTATGTGAGGAACGACTACAACCTCGACTACACCGACGGCATACACATAGCGGAGCCGCAGGTGGCGGGCGGCCCTGTTGACCTCAAGCCACAGACCGACGGCAGTTTCGTAATATATGTGCCCGAATACCGCAACACCGCCGGAGGCACGGCCAAGGCCGGCGATGCGGCCGAGATAACGGTGACGTTCAGGGAGATTGACGGCAAGACTTACAATATAGATTTCAGAGACTACAACACCGACACCGCAGGAGTGCCGCCGACGGAAGACAAGGAGTTCGACATCCGCCGCAATTACTATTACCGTTTCGCCATAACCAAGGCCGACGAGAACACGGAACCGAAGATATCGCTCGACGTCACTCCGTATCATGTGGTGAAGCTCGACCCGATATTCGGGCGTGATGACAAATAGTGTAACGAAACACAACATCAACATAAGACAATGATGACTAAATTGACATATCGTATTTTGGCAATGCTGGCAGTTGTGTCAAGCCTTGCAGCCTGCTCCGACGAGCTTCCGTTCGCAGACAACGGGACGTACGGTGACGGTGAGAGCCGTGTGTCGATGAGCATGGAGTTTAAAACCGACGCGGCCGGTCTCGGCACGACGCGCAGCACGAAGGGTGACGCCATAAGGGATATAAACAATGTTTTTGTGGTGTGGTACCATCCCGACAGCACGCTGGCCGGCTCCAAATATCTGCCGAAAGAGAGTCTGACCATAACGGAACAGCCCCGAAACATCGAGGAGACGGAAGAGACACCCACGCAGCATGCCGACTTCACGTGCGACATCCCTTACGGCGTTTACCGCATATACGCTGCGGTGAACGTGGGCGACCTGACTGGCGACACGAGGATAAACAAGGAGGGGGACTTCAGAAACATAAAGCTCTCGTGGAAAGCGGACAACATTCCTGCCAACAACCAAATGTCGGGCTACTTCGTAAACAGCGACGATGTGTCGTTTGCCGACGGCAACGCACCGGAGGTGACGCTGAACAAGCCCAACATGATACTGCACTCGTGGGTGAGGCGGGCCGCATCGAAGGTGACGATTGCCTTTGATGCCCAAAAACTCAACGAGAACATTTACATCTACATCAAGTCGGCACAGATAAAGGACATACCCAAAGAGTGTAATCTCGTAAGCGACAATAAGCCTGCCAAGGTTTCCGACCTGTATACCGATGGCGACACCATAATGTACGGACAGGGCGACAACTTCGAGAAGGACCACGAGAACTGGCCATGGCTGGCTTGCGGACGTGGCGTAAACCAATACGGCAGCCACGACAACGACGCCAAGAGCCTGTTCTTCTACGAGAACATGCAGGGCAAGCATGCCGACAAGCATAAGTACAACAACTTCAAGGAAAAGGACAGCGTGATGTGCGGAACGTATGTTGAGGTGGAAGCTTATTATGTCAACCGTTCTATGAATGCACCATCGGAGGGAAAGATAACATACCGTTGCATGCTCGGAAAGAATATGACGGATGACTTCAACGCCAGTCGCAACACCCACTATAAGCTCACGCTCGTATTCAACAAGGATGCCAACGACCCTGACTGGCACATAGAATACGACTACGAACCCGAACCGCCGGAGATGGTTACACACCCGGTGTTCATAACGTATTTGGCAAACAGAACCACAGACATACCTATAACCATTTATAAGGCCAAGGAGGCGGAAATAAAATCGCTCACGGCCACAATCATACAAAACGATTGGGGACATTGGGATCATATTTATGTTAATACGAATAAGGATGTTACCAACGGTTTCCTTTCAATGGAGCTGATACCGAAGACGGCAGTGAATGACCGTAAGACGGAGTATTGCGGAACAAAAACATTCTATGCTTCTGATGCTGCTGAAAGCAGCGACACGTTAGTTTTATATAGGATACCTGTATACACCCGCCCAATGAACTTAGGCTCCGGCTTCTCCGGCAACAACTATTACGTGGGGCGGCGGCGTAATGCAAAGGTGGCAATTAAAGTCATATTGACAATGGCGGACAATAAAGAGGTGATATTAAAAGATACTGTGGATGTGACGCAGGTAAGGCGTCTTGTCAACCCAAAGGGGATATGGCGTGCCGGCAATTCGACAAAGGAATTTCACGTGAAGTTGAAAAACTCCAACTCTTCGCCTACCGTGGCCCATACGTTTGAGGATGTGAGAACGGAAATCGGTCCGTGGTCGGCAAAGATAATAAAAGGATCTGACTGGGTGAGGATAAGGTCTGTAGACTCCGATGAATGGGGAATAGAGCCCGTTACAGGAGGAACAGGGTCGATTGTTGAATTCTACTTCAAGCCAAAAGATAAAAATAAAACAACAGAACCACGCTTCGGACTTATAGAAGTTAGGATTCACGATAACACTTGTCCGCATGTGATACTTGTAAGTCAGGGTATGGGTCCTGTGGAAATGAATGGAAACAGCTGGCACATGAGCAATGTAAAGTATTGTGGTGAGGATGAGGAGAATCCGCTGTTGGAAGGCTCAATGTTCAAGTTCGGATGTTCCACTGTTGCTTATAAGTCATCAAACAATCTGAAATCGGGCTATGGCTTCAGAAAAGAGGCTTTCGACAAGACATTTGACGTTTACTATACCAACAGCGATGGTGTGACGACGGAAACCACGAGAACGTTTACGGGACCGACTGCTGATGCCGATGGTTTCACAAACGTACACATGAAGAAAGGCGGTTCGCATGTGGCAACCTATGCAGAGTGGGAGAGTTTGAACGACACCACGTCGTTCGACAGATACTACGGTGTGCTTTATGGAGATGAGTGCACTGAGACTTTATCATCCAATACTGTCACCAACACATACATAAATGTTGGTGAACAGAAAGGCATGCGCGGATGCTTTGTCTGTGAAAAGACAACCGGCAAGCATCTGTTTTTCCCTATAGGCAATACGGGGCATGGGCGGCGTCATTATCGTGATGATGAATCATCGGAAACATGTAAGCCTAATGGCTCGTATCAAAGTTATTGGGGTGAATTGAAATATGCTAACCGTGTTGCAGAGATGCTGAAAGACAAGACGGATGGAACGCCGTATGCTACTAATCTTCCATGTCTTTACGACTTATGGGAAGAACCAGGAGCTGTCTATTGGTTTCAAGAGATGTATAATGTCAATGGTAAGGACAACGGAAGACGTTATGCTTTTGATATCAACTATATGACATTCGGTTTTGAACCTTACACGACAAAAAGATTTTATGCTGCCAATGAAGTTCCGTCAGATGCTGCTCATCCAAGGCCTGGCAATGCCCAGTCAGACCTCTGCTTCATCAGACGTGTATACGACAAATGATTTGCAGGCGACAAGATATAAAATAGAAAACCAACATTAATTCTATACAACAATTTCACATTAATGCACACAAAAAACACAGAAAATTAACCTTGATTTGTGTTAATCTGTCGGGTCAGCAGTGATGCCCACCCGACAGATGACACAAAGTTTTATAAAACTGTATCAAAATCAGGTTCATATATACCTACAGGCCTGATAAACCGAATTTTTGATACAGTCTTTTGGTGGTTAAAGCCTGAATACGGCTTATTTCACGATGACCTTGCGTATTGTGCCGTCACTCATGCGGATTATGTTCAGTCCCTTAACGGGAGCCGTCACAATCTGTCCGGCGGCGTTGTAGCGTGCTGTTTCTGTAGCGTTGCCGTCGGCGGCATTAACACCGTCGATGCCCGATGCAAAGTCGGTAATCTTAGCCTTGGCCACATTGATTACAGCACCGGTGTTGGCGTCAATCATCATACATATCACGTTGCTGTTGTATATCTCGTTCACGGCCGGCTTGTTGAACTCGATGCCGGCCTTGTATTCCTTGTCGCTTGTGATTGTTGACGGAATATAGCCTGTCGAACCGAAGTAGGAACCAACCTGTGCGCGTACCACGTCATTGTGAGTGTAAACCACATATTCCTTGCCGAGTGTGCCGCCCTTGCCCCATTCGCCGAGACCTTCGGCCTCGTCATTGTAGTGGTAATTGTGCTGGTAGCCGGGCAGCCCGTCCTCGGTGATGATGAGGAAGAGACCGATGTTCTGCTTCTGCATGTTCATGGCAAACTTGGCCGTGGCCGTGGCTCTAACCTTCTGTGCAGTCTCGTCGAAGTATGCGGTCACGCCGAGGTCGGCATCGGCATCGGTGTCAAACTCTTTCTGCACGAGGTCGAACCAGCAGTCGCCGAGTGGTGATGTGAAGCTGTAGCTTGTCTTTCCTTCATTGATGCTTGCGTATGTGGGGCTTCCTATAGTCTCACCACGCTGAATCTTTGCCGACGGAGCACTTGCGAGGCCGAGGAATTGGCTGACATACGATGACATTCCGCTCTCGTAGCTGTCGCCGGTGTATACGTGGTAACCGGCCATAATGACCTTATCGCCGTATATGCGCTCGAGGTTCTCCCATGCGAGGTGGCCGCGGGGGCAGTTGCCGCAGTCCTGACCGGTCATTTCCTCTACTATGACACGCTTGACGGGTTGGAATGCGAGGTCTTTGACAGAGTAGCTGATGGTGTCGAATTTGTCGTCGAGCTGCACACGTATGGCAAACGGGTTGATTTCACCTATCGTGATGGGCAGTTCCTTGGCGAAGGAGAAGTCGTAGCGGTCTCCTTTCTTCAGCGATAGTCCGCTTTCGGCAATCTCGTCGACAACGTTGCCGGCGGCATCGAGCAGCTTGATGTTGGCCGTGGTGTATGTCTGTGTCTCCGAATTGGCAATCACGCGGCCTTCAATCTTGTGTCCCGTTTGGCCTACCACGGTTGTGGCCGAGGTAAGAGCTGTGAGGAAGCCGTTGTCGCGGATGACCTTGATGTTGTCTACGAAGACTATGCTCTGGTTCTCGTTTTCGTTGACGAAGGCCACGTAGATGCTCTTGCCTGCATATTTGTTCAGCGGGAAAGAGTAGGTCTTCCAGTCGCCCTTGAGGTTGTCTTCGCTCTTGCCGGGCAGCACCACCTCGTCCATCACCACCTCGCCGTTGGCACGTATCTCGTCAACCTCGGTTTTGGTGAGATAGTTTATATCCCTTTCCGAAGCATATACGATTACCTTCAGCTTGTCCTGCTTGTAGGATCGGAAGCCCTGACTTTGGAATTCCAGACGGCACTTGGCGTCGGGGATGTATATCTGCGGTGTCATCATCCAGTCATCCGACTTGCCTGCGGGGGTGTAGGCTGACGTCGAGCCTGCCGCAAAATCGCTTTCACCGTCATCGCGCAGCGGCACCCATGGATAGTTGTCGCCATCGCGGAAATCGTAACTCTGCATTTCTGCGGTGGGTGTGTTGTGGTCGCCCTCGTAGAGAAGCATGCCGTTAACGCCGTTGGCGAAGTCTTCCTTATACATCAGGGTGTCGTCAGCCATGACGATGCGCTCATACAGTCCCTCGTAATTGAGCTCGTAGCGTTCGTTGGCATTGTCGCCGTTGAGGTCGGTTACGGAACCGGAGGCAAGCACTACCTTATAGTTGGTGTTGAGGAAGAGATACTGTGTCGTTTCAGAGAAGATGAGCATCTGGTTGTCCTTCACTGCCACACCGAGGTCGGCCAAAGCCGTCTCTTCGCCTTCACGATACAGTGAGGCATTGGCCGTTTCGGTCAGAGCTATGTTGGTGTCGAACGTGAGGAGTATGGGATTGGTGGTGGCGTTGATTTGCGAGAGGCTGCTCCCGTCTCCGGGAGAAGCTGTAACAACCTTCACCGGGTCGGCACCGCGCCCAGTGTAGGTGAGCGTTATCTCATCGTTGGTGCGTGTCTCGTCGGCCTTGAGGGCTATAGTGCCTGCAGGGATGGTGAGTGTGTACTTCATTCCGGCAGTGAGAGTGAGTGTGCGGAAGCCTATGGTCACGGTCTTTGCTGATGATGCAGATGTGGCAAACGATAATATACGGCCTTGGGCAGTGCCGTTTTCATCGACAAACCTGATGTCGCCCGTGTTTCCCTTCACCACAACGTCACGCGGGAATGTGACAGTGACGGTCTTCATCTTTGAGAATGACGAACCCGAAGCCGGGGTCACACTGTACTTGCCGAGCAGATTGACTTTGGCCGCGGCCTCGTCAAACGTCTCGTTCATCTGGAGTGTGTAGCTGAGATACGGATCGGGGAAGGCTGCAAACACCTTGCCGTCGCCTGATACGCTCATGCACGTACCGGTATTGTCGAAACCTGATTTGGCATAGAAGTCCATGCCGTAGGCACTCAGCAGCAGTTCGTCCAGTCCGTACCAGAATTTTCCGGAGTGGATATAGGTGGAGCGTATTGGTGTGTTACTTGGTGTTGACGCATATAGAGTGCCGTTGTCATCAACTATGACACCGTTTATATCGCGCACATCCGAATCCTCGAAAAACTCTATTTCTTTGGTTTCCATGTTGTAGCGGTATGGCACAGATGTTTCGTCGGATGTGCCGTTCTGCAGCACTGCACATCCGGCCAGCCATTTTCCGTTGGGACTGAATATGCCGTTGGCTCCCAAAAGTAGTGGAGTCCACGGCGTGCCGTCGGCGTTGAAGCCTATCTGTGAGTACTTCTCCGTCTGACGGTCGTAGATGAATTCGAGCGTATTCCATGTGTAGCTGAAGTCAACTGTACCGATGATGTAGCGTCCGTCGGCAGATATTCCGGTGTAGCGTACCATGCGTGCGGTCTCGTTGGCCGAGCCGACGGTGGGACGCCCCGGGGTCTCTACGGCCTGCATTGTGGTGAGATCCCAAAGCATGGGATATTCGCCGTAGTTTTCGGCACCACTGAGATAACTGTGCATATATCCCACTGCCCAGTGTCCGTCGGGTGTTATGGCCATGGCACCGCCGCTTGTCCATCCGGTTTGTATGGGCAGATTTTTCCATCCTCCGTCTTTTGTCCATACTGACGGCACACCTTTGTAGCTGCCCGCCACCATGCCGTTATTGGCCACATCGTCGGCCGTGCAGGCCAGCGGTGTCTCTGCGTCTTCTTCAAGACCAAGCACCGTACTCTCGCCTGTGAGCACATTGGTCACTCGGGCGTTGGTGTAGCGCGAACCGTCGGTGGCACTTGTGCCGTAAGTCACCATCCACTGTCCGTTGTCGGAGAGCGAATTGACGCATGACTGGTCGCGGAAGTCGTAGACGCTCAGTTTCGGTTCGGCAACTGTCTGGGCGTGAAGATGGCCGCATACGAGCGAGGAAACTCCCACAACTGCCATAAGCAGTGTTTTCAGATTGTTTCTAATCATACTTCTGTTTGTTACTTGATTTGTTATTTGTTGTATATTCTTTATTTAAGAGGGTGTGTCAAAATAAGGTTCACGTACATTGTAGGGACATATTCTTGTATTTGTCCGTTCACAACGTGTTGATATTCAACGGTTATTTTGCGGACAAATACAAGAATATGTCCCTACTATGTGCTTCCGTTGCATTTTGACACACCCTCTTGGTTTTTTCCTGTCAACAGGAAGGAATGACCGGAATCATTATCTGATGATAACCTTCTTGCCATTGATGATATACATACCCTTGGCGAGCTTGCCTACAGCCTCTGCGTCAGCGTTCTTCACGAGCAGCGTTCCGTTGATGCTGTATACGCTTACCTTGCCGCCTTCGGCAGAAACGAGGCTGTTTATGCCGTCGGTTCCGATGACATAGACGAATACGAGGTCGGTCTCGTTTACATTCTTGTCGTCATCGTCGTAGGTGAGTGCGCCTGCGGGGATGGTCAGAGTGTAGGTGCCGTTGGCTGTGATGGCTCCTCCGGAGAGGACGATGGTTATCACGTTCCAGTCTTGTATGTCATAATCCAATTCCAGAGTTGCTGCATAGCTGTTGCCCTTGTCATCAACCAAAGTCGGCTCGCTTGTGTATGTCTTGTTCACGCTGCTGTTTTCTGTCAGTTTGACGAGAATCTTGGCCGGTATCTCGGTTACTGTACCTGCTGCGGGAGTCAGCTCGACAACGAGCGGTTTGGCAGGAGCCTTGACTTCGTATGTGACGGATGCCGCTTTGCTGTATCCGCCGTCAAACTGTTCTCCGAGAACGAAGAAGTCGGCTGGTACTTCAATGTTATATACACCCGGGGTTGTTACAGGTTGTGCGAATGTGATTGTAGCTCCGATATAAGGTCCCCACGGGTCTTTCGGATCCTCTTGATAGACAACATCGTCCTCGCTGAACTCTGCGATGAGTTCACGGGTGGTTCTGTTGTATACCTTTATCTTTTCGTAGTTGTTCCAGTTGGCACTTATTGCTCCGTTCTCGCCATATGTGAATGTGATGGTGCTGATGCTTTCAAGAGTGGTTCCGTCTGCGGGTGAAATTGTGACTTCAGGTTTGTTGAACTCTGACACGAAGTCGATTTGGAACCATACACCGTCCTCATATCCGAGAATTGTGCCCTGTCCGTTCTGTGTCTTGTTGAGTGCCCGGCCTTCGTCATCCTTTGCAAATACGTTGACGCTGAACTCGTTGAAATTGTCTATTACATATTCTGGAATCACTACTGTCCAAGCCGTACGGTCTGTGTTGGGCGTAACCTTACAGTCCATGCTTGTTCCGCTACCGGTATTGACAACGGCTGTCATTGTTACTGGGGCACTGAATTCCACCGTGTGCAAGCTGTCTTCATCGGAAGTGAGTGCAATTTTCTCGCTGATGTCCGTAAGCATGACTACATCGCTGTAGACGTAAGCCTTCTTTGCACCGTGGATAATGAATTCGGCAGCTCCTACGGTAGGTTCTGCAGCACCTCTCTTCTCTGCCTCACTGCGCCATGCCTTGAGCGAGAACTTATAGTCCTTGCCTTCCTCTAAAGCTTCGTCATGCCAGGTGATGGTGAATCCGTCTTCCTGCGGTCCCATGAGATAACTTGACCTGATGAAGTCGTTGTCTGGGTCGGCTACGCCTCTTATTTCATATTCGGCATAACCTATTTCGCTGTCCTTGTTGGTCTTGAGCGTAGAGGTTGTCCCGCGGGTGAGCGTGGCGATGGATCCGTCAATCATGTTTACGTCACCGTCCTTGCTGTGCCATACCATGCTTTCGATACTGAAAGCGGCGGCTGTGCGGCCGGTGGTGGTGAATGTCTTGGTAAATTCGTCAAATGCTTTAGCTTCGATGGCCGGTGTGAGTCCGTCGGGACGCTCAATGCCGGTGAGTGATACGGTCACTTCGGTGTCGGCATCGATGGACACATTGGGGACGGGGATAAGGATGATTCGTGCGGTTTCGTCATCTTTGTCCTGCGTGATGGTTAGTTCTCCGAGGCTGATGTTGCGTACGGTTTCCACGCCGCCGCTGACATACTCCATCTCTACGCCGCTGAATGTGGCCTTGCCGCCTGTCTCACTCAGCCAAAGCTCAATGCTCTTTGTGTCATTATCGATGACACCGGCAGCTCCACCGACAGTGTTCCAATCGGTCATGGGAGTATAGACAACATCCTCGAAAGTGTACTGATAGAAGTATGAACCGAGGTGTCCGGAACCGTTGCCGTAGGCATAGTTGCCGTCCATGTCCTTGACGTTGTAGATGCTGAGTGTCATAGATCCGTAGTTGGTGCCGGTGGCAACCATGTCCTTAGCGCGGCGCAACTTGTTCTTGAGGTTGACAATGAGCATGTTGCTCATCAACGCCGTGGGGATTATGGTTTCTGAATATGCTTCGTTCGGGTCTTCCGACTCCATGTCTCCGTAGGTCAGTTTGACGGTAGGTCTGTTTTCTTCCGTCAGGTTGACGTCGCCGCTGAAGGTGAGCGCTACGATACCAGAATTGTCGTCAGACATATAGTACGACTTGAATACTGTCATTGCCGGGTCGCCGTCGGGAGTGTTTGACGAGCTTATGACCTGAAGCGGCATCTTGCCGGCCTTATATGTGACCTCGATTATGCCCGTGCCGTTGTAGAGTTTGGTCGCGTCGGCCGTGGGGGCAACATTGTTGAACTTGAGTTTTATGTCATCGCCGGCTTTCAGGCGTCCGTCCTTGTAGAACTGGTTGATCAGGTCTTTTATGTCGACATTCATGTATGCGTCGTGTACGTTGGCTGATACAGTCTCCGTTGCGCTTCCGGCAGTCAGCTCTACCGCACCTACGCTCACGTTCTGGTTGAACTGCAGGTTCACAAGACCCAATCCCGCATTGAATATGCTGCC
>ENA-OYXU01000877-OYXU01000877.1-human-gut-metagenome-genome-assembly--contig:-NODE-877-length-11103-cov-4.968320_pt1 | contig 11103 bp, 10 predicted proteins | sample MGYA00243243_ERZ653435 | MGnify/ENA primary metagenome ERZ653435 (study PRJEB26926, sample SAMN06165113) | human gut metagenome | biome: ENVO:00009003; feature: ENVO:2100002; material: ENVO:00002003... | reverse complement strand
GAGATGCAGCGTAGTCTCGTGGGCTCGGAGATGTGTATAAGAGACAGGTATAGCGCCCTGAAGGTCGAGATAGGTATCCATGGAGTAATAGTCTATCTCCTTGCGCTGTGTGCTCACGAGCGCCGCGGCCGAACCGTCCACCGCCACATCAATGCAGTCAATACCGTCCACCGCCATTTCAGCACCGAAAGCGGCATAGCAGTAATAAGCGAAAACCGGACGCCGTGCAGGGCCGTCGCTGAGTTCGGAAAGCACCGCGTCGCGGAAACGCAGGGGTATACGGCACGGAGCACTCGACGTGAATGTGCGCTCGCAGAAGATGTTGCCTCCGCCTATCGGCGACACGAGGTCCTCGTCCGTCGCGTCCACATGGTAATGGCCCGTATAGACATCGACGCCGTCGGCAGCCTCCGGAGCAGCCACATGCACAGGCTCGGAAGCGCCGGCGGCATCGCTCAGGAAGTAGTAGCCGCCACGGTCATATATATTATGGCGCCAGAGCGTATTGTCTATGCCACTGAGGGTCTCGAGACCGTCAAGGTTTCGCAGGTCGAAACGCACATCGGCATCGCCATAGAAGAGCAGGCGTCCGTCGGCCGTGTGTACTGTAGGAGTGGCAGGCAGATCGTCGGCGCCCTCGGTGAGGCGGTCGAGTGTCAGAGCTGTAGCACCATAGCCGTACACATGCACGCGCTCCGGGTCCGAAAAGCCCCATTGGCGCAACTGGTCGTAACTTATCTGCTGAATGCCTTCCTCCGTGACACGCACCTTTACCCACCTGCCCGAGGCCAGACGCGAAGACGACGCATAGTCGGCGGCCATGCCTGAGAAGGCTGTGAGTCCTGCTGCTATAGAGAGAACAATACTGGAGAGTTTCATATATGGTCTAAATCTTTTTTATCTTATCTTGAAACCGAGCGCGGGCGAGCCGTCGAGGCTCCAGCGCGGAAGGGAACCAAGCCGGGCCTCATACCTCCCGCACGGCTGCGCAAGCACGATGATGTCGCCGGTCTTGAGCGTGCTGCGCCGCGATACGGCGCTGACAGCCTCGTCGAAAACCGGCCTTAGGTCGGGCCACTCAGCAACTGCGCCGTCGGGCGACGCCATTACCGCCGGACCTTGCGGCACGGGAAGCCACTGGCCTACGATGAGAGCATTGTCGGCCACAAGCGACTCCTCGCTCCATTCCCTGTCGCAGTTCAGCGCCACCAGCGTCAGCGCGTCGTAGTAACGCGGGGCGAAACGAGGGCTTACGCACAGCCCCAGACGGCTGACGCGCACGGCCGGCATGACCGTGAGTTCCACCTTATCCACCTCGTCACGCAGAAACAGCGGGCGCCCACCCGTCAGCAGAGCAGAATCCGGCACCTGCCGCACATGGAGCGCCTGCGATGGTTCGGGTCCTACTATCAGGGTCTTCATTGTCCGGCGCTGTCCATGCGGTTATACATCACCGCGAGGTGTGAGTAAATGGAGGTATTTGTGATAACTACGCCCTCGCGCACGCGTATGCGCGTAGGGGTAAAATTCCATATCGCCCGTACGCCCGCATCCATGAGCCGGTCGGCGGCATCCTGCGCGTGACGGGCAGGCACGGTCAGTATTCCCACCGACACGTCATGATCGCTGACGATATCGGCCAACGCTTCGTAGCCGCTTATGACTATGCCGCCCGCACGCGTGCCGACGATGTCGGTATTGGTGTCGATACCGGCCACTATGTTCAGGCCATAACGCTGCAGACCGCGGTCCTGAATGAGGGCGCCTCCCAGGCTGCCCACGCCCACGATGACGGCGTTGTGCCCCACATCGAAGCCGAGGAAGCCGCGCAGCTCGCGTTCAAGCGCCACCACCTCGTAGCCGATGCGCGTTTTGCCGCGCAGCCCCAGGTGCGAGAGGTCCTTCGCTATCTGCGAGGCGTCAACATCAAGAGCATCGGCCAGACCGCGCGACGACACGAACTCCACACCGTCGCGCCGCAGTATAGCCAGATAGGCAAGATACCATGGCAGACGCCGCAGTGTCGGCTCGGGAAGCCAGTCGTGTTTTTTAGACGATTTGGAAGGCACTATATTCACAGCCGCAAAGTTACATATTTTTTTTGAATTTTTGCGATGGTACGCGACACAGCCTGCCTAAGTTTCATATATTTTGTGTACATTTGCACGAAAATCCGGCACAGTGCCCGTGCCCTCCACAACCCGACCAATGAAACTCTCGAAAGACACCTTCTGGCGCACCACGCGCGACTACTTTTTCATAACGCTCGGCATGGCAATATATGCCTTCGGTTTCACCGCGTTCATCCTCCCGGAGAAAGTGGTGATAGGCGGTCTGGCCGGCGTAGGCACTATAGTCTATTTCACAAGCGGCATACCGGTAGCCATCACGCAGTATGTAATCAATCTCGTACTACTGGCGATAGCCTACAAGGTCGTGGGGCGGCAGTTCGTTATCGGCACCATCTACGGCGCCACCATGATTTCCGTGTGGGTGGGTCTGTTCCAGCCCCTCTTCGCCGAAGGATTCACCAACGAGCCGTTCATGAACATCGTCATCGGCGGCACGCTCTGCGGTCTGGGCATAGGCATGTGCTTCACACATAACGGCAGCAGCGGAGGCACCGACATCGTGGCCGCGATGGTCAACAAGCACAGCAACGTGTCTATAGGCCGCATGATGCTCTACACCGATGTGTGCATTATCTCCTCCTCATTCTTCCTGTTCCATCAGATCGACAAGATTGTCTACGGCTTCGTGGTGCTCTTCCTTGTCAGCTACATGGCCGACCTCGTCATCAACACCAACCGCCAGGCCGTGCAGTTCACCATATTCTCACGCCACTGGCGCGAGATAGCCACCGCCATCAACAACGAGGCGCACCGCGGGTGCACCGTCATCACCGGCATGGGATGGTACAGCAAGCAGGAAGTGAAAGTGCTGTTGTGCATGTGCCGCAAGAACGAGTCCGTCACGATCTTTCGCATCATCAAGAGCATCGACAACGACGCTTTCGTCACGCAGGCCAATGTCAACGGCGTCTACGGCCAGGGATTCGACCAGGTGAAGGTAAAAATGAAGACGGAGCCCGCCAACCGCGAGCCCCGCACAGTTCATTCGTAAGAAATTCCCATCGCCTGACGAAATGAAACCATGGACTAAAAAATCTTTTTCTAATACTTTTGGCTGGTTATACTGGATGGAATTGGTTTTAAGTTCCAGCCTATTCGGTATACTTTATTATGTTGCAGTTCCGGCAGTCGACGATCTTTGGTTCAGTATGCCTGTCGATGTGCAGGATACAGTCGGACGACGCTTTATTGATGCAATAACGCTGACTTCTGACAGATGGCAGACCGATATGCTCCGTCTGCCCAATCAGATGGTAGCTGTATTACTCATGATTTGCCCGCGCTGGAGTGTGGGACTGCTCGTGTCGCTCTTATGTATAGGAGCGATTGAAGGAGGAAGACGAATAATCGGATCGGACGTTGCGGACTGTACAACTTATGCGTGGATTTTCTGTTTCTGGATATGCCTTCCATGGTATGATTACATGTTGAGCTTGTCGTACATCTTGAATTATGTACTCCCCTCAGCTCTTGCATTATGGACGTTATATCTTTTTCAGAGCATTGATAAAAATAATATTGTAGAGGGGGATAAGCTGCCTTATGCCATAGTATTAGCATTCCTTGCAGGCTGGGCGCATGAATGCTTTGCCGTACCTTTGGCTGCGGGGATGGGTACATATATACTATCATGCCTGTGTTGCCGTCAAAACATTTCCAAAAAACAGTTCGGAATGTTTGTCTCCCTATGTATAGGTATATTTATAATCCTTTGTTCTCCCATTCTCGCTACTCGCGCATCGGAGGGCGGAAGTAAGGTATCGGGAATGCCTTTATGGGAGATGTTAATACAATTAGGCCCCTCAGTTTTGGCCGTGTCTGTTGTTCTGATTGTTTGCCTAACTGTTTGGTTCCGTCATAAAAAATTGCCATTGGTTTTGACAGAGTTTATCTCAATATGTCTGGTTGCAGAACTTATAGCATTTGTGTTCTACAATGGACCACGAACCACGTGGGCGGCTGTTCTTTATTCTATGGTTGCAATTTTTGTGGGGCTGCGTACTGTCAGATTGCGTAAATGGATGACAGTTGGAATAGCAGTTCTGTCCATTACTGGAGTTACGTTCAATCTTGGAGCATCGATAGAAGCGCAGACCGGGCTATCAATGGAAATAAAAGAAATCACAGAGAAATATCATGCATCCTCGAACGGAGAGGTCTATTACGACGTCACCAGACCCAAAGTTGATGCCACTCTTTTTAAAACCACAGTGAGAATATTGAATGAGAGGATTCCACTAAGGTTTATCGAGAATTTCCATGACGCATATATTGAGCACGGAAAGGCTAAAAAAATAAATATTCTGCCCACGAAACTTATGGATTTCCCGGGATTGAAGTTTGACCCGCGATTTGAAGGTCAAAGAATCAGAGTATACCGTAATATTGTCGTTGCAGATACGATTTATGAAAACGCGTTGGAAAAAAGGATACCGCTGATACTTGTGGACAAGAAAGGAAATGAGATAGAATCACGTTACAGAACATCCTCTTTCCATGCCGGCGACGGGAAACGCTATATAGTGATATTCCCCCATGCTCAGATTCTTGATGCCACATTAGAAATCAAAGCTTCCCGCCTGCTTCTTTGATAACACTATCGCACGAAGCGCCTGCCTTTCAGGCGGTAGACCAGCTCGTGATGCATATAGTCGCCTATGGCGTCGGCTCGGTCCTGAGGCAGGAAGTATGTCTCCATGGTATTGCGCAGGGTGATTACGCCGCGCGCAGCATCTGCCGTAGCCTCATAGGTGATGAACGGATTCATTTCCTCAACCTCGGCACGATGCTTGCGACCGTCGGGCGTAAGCCAGTCGGCAAGCGAGGGTTCCTCAAGGGCCTTGCGCGCAGGCTGCCAGCGAGAGTCGAACCACTGTATGCGGCTGTCGCGCATCGGATACGCAATAGTCTCTATAATAGCCACGAGCGTGTCGCTTCCGGCCGGGAATACGTCAATCTCAAAGCGGCACGTATCGCCCACCTCGAAGCGCAGGCTGCGGTCGGACGAGCCGGTCACGACAGCACGCGCACCCGAAGCGTCGGCCGACTCGCGGTGCACACCGCTGTTGTAGTAGTCGAGCATGTCGAGGCGCGTATTGGCCGGAAGCAGGGGCAGCACGTCGTCCGGCGCCATGGCGAAGAACCATTGTGCCGAACCGGCATTGCGCGCCGTCATGGTGGCGCTTATCGGCTCGGACACCGCTTCAGGCGTTGCCGCCGTGGCGGTGGCGACAGCGAGGAAAATGATTCCCGGTAAAATGTATCCTGCTCTCATTTGCGGTATTTCTTGCGCGGACGCGTCGGCCGGCCGCCGTCGTCGCGTCCTTTGTTGTTCTTACGCTCCGAGGCTTTGGCGTAGTCCTTGTCGGGTTCGGCTATCTCGCTGTAGAGATGACGTCCGAGGAAATCGGCGCCCTTGAGGGCCGCCACCACACGCGCTGCGTCGGCCTTGCGCACATCGAAAAGGGAGTAGCCGGGCATCAGGTCGATGCGGCCCACGTCGACTCGCTGCCCCTCCACGCTGTGGTTGAGCAGGTCTATGAGGTTTCCGGCATAGAAGCCGTCGCGCTTGCCGGCGTTGACGTAGATGCGCGCCATGCCGCGCTCGGCCGTGCGGCGGTCCTTGTCGGCAGCCGTGCGTCCCTCGGCCCCCTTGCTCTCGCGGTCGCGCTTGCGCTCGGGCTTGTCCGAGATGTTCTCGATGGCAGGCGCATCCTTGTAGTAGTCGAGCAGGCGGTTGAACTCAAGCGAGAGAACGCGCTTCAGCAGGTCGCGCGTCGAGAGCCACGACAGCTTTTTCTCCACGCCGTTGACGTATGCGTCGATTTCCTCGTCGTTGACGGCCACGCGTTCCAGACGGTCGGCCAGAGAATAGAGCTGTTTCTCGATGATGCGCTCCGGGGTGGGAACATCCTTATGCTCGAATTTCTTGCCTATGCTGCGCTCTATCTCGCGGAGGCGTCCTTTCTCGCGCGAATGGATTATGGCAACGCTCGTGCCCGTCTTGCCGGCACGGCCCGTGCGCCCCGAGCGATGGGTGTAGACGGCAGTGTCGTCGGGCAGCCCGTAGTTGATGACGTGCGTGAGGTCGTCGACGTCAAGGCCGCGGGCGGCCACATCGGTAGCCACGAGCAGCGTGGTGACGCGGTCGCGGAACTTGCGCATCGTCAGGTCGCGCTGCTGCTGCGAGAGGTCGCCGTGCAGCGCGTCGGCGTTGTAGCCGTCGTGGATGAGAGCGTCCGCTATCTCCTGGGTATCGCGCCGTGTGCGGCAGAAGATGATGGCGTAGATGTTGGGATTGTAGTCGGCCACGCGCTTCAGGGTGGCATACTTGTCGCGCGCCGGCACCATGTAATAGATATGGCGCACGTTGGCGGCACCCTCGTTGCGTGTACCTACGACTATCTCCTTGGGGTCCTTCATGTACTGCGAAGCTATACGCGCCACCTCGGAGGGCATTGTGGCAGAGAAGAGCAGCAGCTTGCGGTCGGCCGGAACGTGGTCGAGAATGTCGTTTATACTGTCGACGAAGCCCATGTTGAGCATCTCGTCGGCCTCGTCGAGCACAACCGTGTGCACGCCGTCAAGGCTGACGGTGCCGCGGCCTATCAGGTCAATGAGACGTCCCGGAGTAGCCACGATGATCTGCACGCCGGCGCGCAGGGCGCGTATCTGGCTCTCGATGCTGGAGCCGCCGTAGACGGGCAGAATCTCCACATCGGGCATGTATTTGGCATAGTCGGCCAGGTCGCCGGCTATCTGGAGGCACAATTCTCGCGTGGGCGCCAGCACCAGAGCCTGGGGCTCGCGGCGCGACGCGTCCACCCGCTGCAACAGAGGTAGGCCGAAGGCGGCAGTCTTGCCGGTGCCGGTCTGCGCAAGCGCCACGAGGTCGCGGTGGTCGCCGAGCAGTTCCGGAATAACTTTCTCCTGCACGGGCATGGGAGCCTCGAAGCCCAGTTCGGCCACGGCGCGCAGCAATTCAGGGCTAATGCCCATATCTTCAAACGATGTCATACTTGATCTTGGTTATCAATTCTGTTATCTAACGCCTGACACGGCATATATGTTGCATCAGCGGCGCGAGATACCGAAGCCAAGCTTAAGGATAAGGCGCAATGTTTCCTGCGAGGTGGCACGGTCATACTCTTTCTCGCTCTCCGGAAGCTCGTCATAAGGCACCAGGCACGGATGACGCCTGGCCGCATCGTCGCGCTCCGGCCCCCAGGTCCATCCCTGGGCCATGCGGCTACGCGCCCACACCTCGTGGACGTTGCGCGCCATCTGCTCTGCCAGCTCCATCAGCTCGGCAGGGATTTCCACTCCGGCTGTATCCTCCGGTTGCGGTATATATTTGTTATTTTTCATCTTCATTCGTTTCTATCTGCTTTACCGTGAGCGACTCCACAAGCAAGTGCGGCATGGCGAGGACCAGCAGGCAGTCGTACTTCATGTCGGCCGGGCTTACGCGCCGCAGCTCTGCATAGGAGCATAGGTCTATATGGGTGGGATCGGCGGCGTTCTTCTTGAGCGATTTGCAGTAGGCGGCTCTGTCGGCGCCGAACGATGTCTCGATGCGGTAGGCCTCTTTGGCCGACAGCGGGCGGAAGCCCATCACGAGTTTTTCGGCTACCCAGCGTGAATGTTCGCAGCGAGAGAGTGCTTTCAACTCGCCTGCCACCAGGCGCATGAGCGAACGCTCGCAACGCGAGGCGTAAGTGAACAGGTCGATATCCTTTTTGTGGTATTGCCACAGAGCGCGTAACCCGCGTTTGTAGAAAGGCGGCTCGTCTTCCGGCTGTTCTTTAAGTGTATCCCATTCTTTGGCAAGAATCCATCGCAGCCGCGACTCGAAAGTGTCGGATAGGAATACGTTAGACAGCTTGCCCTTGACGTCGCCGGCGTCCTTCCATGTCTTGAGTGTTAAGCTTCGCTGCTTTTTGTAGCACAGCGTGTTGAGCGCCAGGTCGTAGCGCCTCGTTGCTGTGTTGTCGGTGGCAGGTAGATTCTCGAGGTCTGCGCCCACACAGTAGACCATGTTGGCAAGTATGGCCTTGGATGTGTCTATCGTGTAAAGATCATTGTCGGGTATTGTGGCGAGAAACTTATCGGCAGCGGCATCGGTAACGTACAGTTGGCTGGATTCTTTATAATCGGAATACTTGTCCACGCCAACGAACTCCAGCTCCACATCGAGCCAGGGAAGCACGGCGTCGCGCACCTGCGGTTCTTCGTTCGGCGCCTTGCGGAAGATGCGGGGAGCCATCAGGGCGTAGTTGCACAGATATTCCTCTGCCGACAGACCGGCGGCCGCAGCCTCCAGTTCTTCCACAGTGTGCATGCCGCGGCACAGAATTGTAATACGCGTGCGGGGACTGCCTTTCACCTCGTCGAAGCCCGGATAGTGGGCCACGAGCACCAGATGGCGCACGACGCTGCACATAAGGGGCGACATGCCCTCCACAACCACGTGCGGCGCAGAGCACGTGCCGTTGCAGTCCATGTCGGCCATGCGGGCGAGCACATAGCGCCGGGCTCGATACCAGTTCCGCACCGTGTCGTCGCCGAATTTCGAGCCGTCGCGGCGCTTGAGTCTCTCGAACAGTTTTTCCAGGTTCGCCATTATCGTAGCTTCTTGTAATCGGCCTCGTGGTCGGTGAGATAAATATTGCTGTTGCTGGCATCGTAGCCGGAGGGGCTCTGATAGAGCTGCAGATTGAACAGGGCCAGCGAGCTGACGATGTGTTCCACGATAGCAGACTGGTTCCACTCGAATGCTTCCAGACTGCTGTCTATAATATAGGTGTACACCTGCAGCGGCAGACCCTCACCCTGCTGTTCGAGCCAGCGCACAACCAGACGCGGCTTGCGCGAGATGTGCGGGTGGTTCATGAGCCAATGGTGCAGATAGAGACGGTATAGCTCCATGTTCATCACGGGGCGACCGGTGCGCTCAGCCTCAAGCACACGCTCCGGAAGCACATGCGACACGAAATAGTCGTCGGGGCTGAGGGCGGCTATGCGATCGGCGTCGGCCTGCGTCATGGGCTGAATCCAGCCTGTGTCTATGACGAAGGTGCGCATCATGCGGCGTCCGTGGGTCTTGCCGTCGACCATACGCTGATAGTTGATGAAGTGGGCTGACTGAAGCAGGTAAGTCGGGAATGTGGACAGAGTGGTGTCCCAGTTCTCGACGGTGACGGTAGTGAGTGTAATCATGCTGACCATGCCGTCGACGTTCTGCGATGGCACCTCAATCCAGTCACCGATGGCAAGCAGATGGTTGAGGCGCACATAGAAGAAAGCTACAACGCTTCTGATTGTCTCCTGAAACATGATGCTGAGCACACCGCCGGCTATTGCTACCGGCAGCATGTCGTTCATTTGGTACCAGTTCCATATATCAATGATGCCGATTAGCCACAGGCCGAAAGCCAGCAGTACGGCAATCTGACCCATGGTTACGCGCTCTTCCTGGCGTCTGAGGCTGAAGATGGGCGTAAGGCGGTTCACTATGGCTACTACGCCGGCGAGCAGCAGCGAGATGGCTATGGTACTGCAGAACTGACGCGGAGCCGGAATTTTCATCATCAGCGTGAGCATCACGCCGTGAAACCACGACGCCTTCACCGTGTAGCGCAGCACAAAAAACAGACCGGCGAGCAGGAACCAGCGCATGGCGCTGCGGCCTATCACCGCGCCGGCTATCTGAACCGCCAGATTGCGCGACGACAGCATGCTGCGCACGGTAAGAGGCCGAAATACATTCTTCCTTAAATTTTCAAAAGCCATAACGCAAGATCCTATTCTGTTGGTTTTTGAGCATTATAGGAAGCAAAGGTACAAAATTTTTCTAATAATCGCTGAAGAAACGCGGTTTTATCACGATGCCCACACGCAGCTGACTGTGGAATTTGTTATAGTCGAGCAATCCCTCGCCGTAGCCGTTGTAGTACTGAAGAAAGAAATACTGGTTGTCGCGGCGGTTGAAGCGGTATGCAAGCTCGAGAATGGAGTTGTAGTTGAAGAACGCTCCGGTGCGGCGCACAAGCGTCAGCGAGCCGGTGAAACGCTGATTGCGGCTCATCACCTGCATGCCCACCTGATAGAGGCCGCAGTAGTGGAGTATATCGCTGTTGTTGCTGCTGTCTATAATCGGAATCCACGCCTTGCCATGGACCATTATCTGCTTATCTATGAAAATATTGCACGCCAGCGACACTTTGTTCCACGAACGCGATTCATCGCCATCGCGGCCGTTGCTCTCATGCTCGAGCAGAAGTGTCAGCTTGCCTATGTAGCGGTCCTTTACGAAAAGAGGCTTGGTAAGGCCGAGGCCGGGATTGAAATTGAGGTCGGTCATCGGCAGCGACTCCTGAAGCACATTCCAGAACACTTTCTGCGTATAGAAGAGATACAGGTAGGTACCGAACGGCAGCACACTGCGTGTAAGACGCTGCGCCACCGATACCTGAAACTTAACGTTGGTGTTCTCGCGGGTAATGCGCTGGCCTATGGCCGGTCCGCCGATAAAGTAATTGTCCTTATACAGGCCGAAATACGGCTGATGCTCGAAATCGTATCGCACGCTGTCGACATCCATCGGGCGTCCGTCAAAGCTCACAATCTGCGCGGTTGCTCCCGGAGCAAGCAACCCGGCTATAAAGACCAGTAAGAATATGATTCGACGCATAATATGGTGATTGAGCGTGCAAAGGTAATTATTTTTTCATGACAGCGCGCATTCATGGGCCAAATACGCTAATTTTTTGGCCGGATAGACCAAGCAACCATTCAAAAGCGCACGTTGAAAACCTCGGACGGCAGAGTTCGGCGACCCACGTAAATAGCCGTGCCGCTGCCGTTGAGAAACGTATGGCCGTATGGCAGACCGCGCAAGGTCGCCAGCAGACCGGCGGCCACAGCATCGTGCCGCGAGGGCACAAACAGCATCGCTCCGTCGGCACAGGCC
>ENA-OYXU01000874-OYXU01000874.1-human-gut-metagenome-genome-assembly--contig:-NODE-874-length-11115-cov-4.222514_pt1 | contig 11115 bp, 10 predicted proteins | sample MGYA00243243_ERZ653435 | MGnify/ENA primary metagenome ERZ653435 (study PRJEB26926, sample SAMN06165113) | human gut metagenome | biome: ENVO:00009003; feature: ENVO:2100002; material: ENVO:00002003... | reverse complement strand
CAGCGTCAGATGTGTATAAGAGACTGTAATAGAACCTCCCTTTTGTTTTTTAGCGTCAGAATAGACGATTTTTGGATATAACGGCAGCATCAGAATCATTGGCGTGAACCCATACAGTTTGTTGGGTGACACTTTTGATTTCAATATGCCGAAATCAGATTCAATTATGTCTGAGGAAATGTTGCGTATCTGCTTGCTGCCATTGAGTACAGCTGCCTGCGCCTTGAAGTAATCCAGCATCCTGAGTCCGACACAAGCCCGCCTGTTGGAGGCGTTGCCGATTAGATTACGGATGATATAGTACTGACAAAGCGCATTGGTTCTGAGTCCGAACCCTTCACACTTGCAAAGAGTCTCAAGATAGGTTACGGACTCGACGCAGACACCAAGTTCTTCAATGAGGTCTCTATACTGAAGAAGAAAGGAATATGCTTCCTTCGTGTCGTCATCCAGGGAATCAAGACAACCAAGCATTTTCTGACCCCACGTCACCCATTCACGAAGATTCATGAACCGTGCCATGGCACGCATACTGGGAGGCAGAAGCCATGCCTTGTCGGTGAGATGATATTGCAGCCTGATCTTGCCGAGTTTTTCGGTAAGTGACACAAACTCAGGATCCTTCCCATAGACGTGTTTCATGCAGTTGCCCAATGTGTGGCTTATGTCAAGATGATGGTCAATGCCGGCATCCTTAAAGCCGCCTACAAGATTGCGCGCACCGTCGGATATTCCGTATTCAGGAAAACTTCCGGTTTTTTCAGCAGCTTTTTCATTAGCCTCTTTGACATCATCCCGCTTGAAGCATTCTCCAACGTGCATTCCCAATACGATGACATCATCATGATTCAGTGGTTTGCCTGTATGTTCGGCAGGAACACCCAGCACTACAAGAAGTTTCTCCTTGTTGATCATGATGCTTTCATCGATTATGCGGGCATACTTACCGCCTTGGGGAGCATCCTCCTCGTAGACGGAGAGTCCGAGCTTGCGAACCCAGTTGGCCACGGAGTTGTAGCACGGAATCTTCCCAAAGGAATCTCCGAGGACCTCCTCAAATATCCCGATTATGGATATTACGGTTCGCAGTCCGCATCCGGTCCGCACATGGATCAGCACGCAAGGCATTATCAACTGAATAGAGAATCTATGTCCGGGAACAGGCTCGAAAGTAACTTGCGTTGTTCTTCGGTCACGGTTATTGTCGGCACGTCTTTTTTTTTGAGTTCTTTCTTCAAGCCTAAGATTTTGGCTTTATCGGCTTCCTTCTGCGCCTTGAGCTTTGAGTTCTCTTTACGAAGACGTTTCAGTTCCTCTTCCGGGGTTTCTTTGGGAGTGTTTGAATCTGATTTTTTCATTGCTTTTCAGTTGATTATTAGACTATAAAATTACTAAAAAATCAATGAATTATCCAAATTTTCAATATACTCTTTTGCGCTAAAAATCAATATTTTTAAGCACGTGTTTTTATTAATTTTTCAGGTGTTTTGAATGACGTTTTTTTGGAACATCAAACTGAACACCCTACTTAATAATTCATCTTGGAAGTCGGATGGATGCTCACTGATCTTTATACCGTTCATCATATGCACATATTTACTTCCGTTGAAAATAATGGAGTTTTTCTCTCGGTCATGCCAGTCTATGCGATTCATAGTCTTGCCATCATTGCGCCGGACGTACACCGTACCTCTTAGAAGTTCCCCTTCCATATCCGGCCGGTATATTTCATCTTTGGAAGACTTAGAGCCTCTGAACAAGAAGTCAATCTTGAATGTCTCGGCCTCTGACAGATTGATAAGTGCCGTATTTATCACCTCCGTTGCGGAAACTGTCGTACCGGATTTCAATGCGAAGGCTATCACCACCGCGACCATGGCGGCAATACCGCTAATGGTCCAGACCATGCGTTTGATCCTATCGTCTTGCTTGGATTTAGGGAACGAGAACTCATTCTTTCTTCGATATTTAGGACTGAGCATATCAACCACCTTGTCATACTCCTGTTCTTCTATACTCTTATCATTTATATTCATTTTTACAGCAGTTTTAGCGATTTCAGACTTTTTCTGATTTTTTCTATGCCATACCGGTATCTTGCCTTTGCTGTCGGCAACGGAACCTCCATTATGTCAGCGATTTCTTGAAAAGACAGATTGCTGTGATGTCTCAGGCGAATCACCTCCGATTGCTCCATTGGCAATATGGTGAGCAACCTATTTATCATCATGAACTCCTCTTCAAAATTATCAGGTTGTAGAGATTCCTTGTCAAGCGTTGCAAACGCCTCATCGCTCAAAGGCTCGATCCTTGCGTTTGCCCTTATCAGATCCGTACATTCATTGCTCACTGTTCTATACAGATAGCTTCGTTTATTACAGACATTCAGGAATCGCTGTGGATTGTCAAGGATCTTGACATACATGTTTTGGAGGACATCTTCAACATCTTTTATATTAAGCAACCGATAACTTGCATACTGAAAAAGTTTTTCTTTTTCAGCATCAAGTATCTCTAAGATAAGTTGTGTCGTTTTAGCCAACGCTGGGTCATTTGTTCATATATAAGACGCTCCAATATAATCAAAGATTAATAATGAAAATATTCATATTTTTAATATACGGATTATTGCCCGACCGACCCTCAGTCGGTGATACACCATATAAATACCCCGCGTCAAATCGGCAAACCGATTTGACGCGGGGCTACGCTGTGTGACTGCTCCGGAGGCAGCCTGATTACTTGTGTTTCTTTGGCTTGAAGTCGAAGGTGTATTGAACGGAGAACATCACGAAGCGGGGCAGGATGTTGTACATTTCCTGCGTGCGCCCCTGTGCGTTCACGGCGTACTGGACCTGCTTCATCTGGTGCAGGATGTCGTAACCCCGCACGGAGAAAGTCCAGGCATTCTTAAGTTTGTAACTGACCTCGGCATTCCAGAGCCAGTCGTGACTGTTGATATTGTCGTCAAGGTACCCCGACCGGGTCATATAATTCAAGTCTGTCGTGATTCTGAAATTCCCTGGTAGCTTGACTCCCAATTCAACCCAGCTGGATGTATTGAAGGTACTGGCGACGGACTGCAGTCGCTCATACCTGGACGTGACCCACTGCATGCGTGTGCCGATTGAGGCGTTGAATATTCCTTTGGCATACCGTAAGGCAACCCAATATCCGCAATCATCTTTCCGAACCTTCTGATTGACAGGCTCGGCATTCTCACCGACCATATCGGCATATTGGCTGAAATCAAAATTACATCCTATCCGTCCGCTCAGCCCGTTAAGCCACAGGTCCCTGATATAACTGACCGTCAGGTATGAAGAGTACGCACCGCTCACGTTGTAGGATCTGAAAGTCCTGATGCCGGTTGGAGTGTCATATCTGTAGCCTCGCACAATCTGGTTAGAGTATGTGTTATATCTGCCGTAAAAATACAGGTAAGCGTTCTGAGGCATGCTGTAACGCAAGTTGCAGTCAATCGTATGAGAGCCTTCATTCCTCAGGTCAGGATTGCCGAGCTGTATGTTCAGCGGGTCCGTGTCGTTCACGATATCCACCATATCCACCAGACTGGCAAGCCTGGTGCCATATTTATACATCATACCGACATTCAATTTGTTGTCCGGCGTGTTGTATCCCAGCTCCAGCGTGCCCACCCGCAGGTAAAACAGCGATCTGGAGGGATCCGCGTTGACGGTGCCACGGTGATAATAAAGATGACGGTGATCGTAGACCAGGTCGCAGTTGGCGTAAAGATTGAACGTCCCCTTGCTGCCTTTGCCCTTGAAATTATATCTCGGAGTCACCACGACCGAGTTTTCGTAAAGCATGCTCGTATAACTGTTGGCCTGGTCCAGTTCCGGTATCTGACCAGGCAGGAATTCCGCCTCTTCACCCTCGGCTCGCGCCTCCATCATGAACAGATCGGAGTTCTTGCGCTGCTGGTCGTGCTGGAAATATCCACCCACCGAGAATGTGCCGTTACTCATGTTCAGGAAATAGCGGCCCGACCCACGGACCATATACTTGTACTGCGGATGGTCCTGACTATCACGCCGGATCAGCCGCGAACTTTCCGGTCTCTCGCCGAAATCGACGGCTTGCAAAGTAGTGCCGTCTGGTGTGTTCCGGTTGTAACTCGTCTCGAACCAGAATGAGAATCCATCCGGACTGCCCTTGATCCTATAGGTGTTCTCACACCAGATTTTAGCATTAATGCCATGTTGGCGGTTCCTGCTCTCAATCCTGTTTCGGTTTATGATGGCTTTCTGCAGTTCCCGGTAGTTTCCGGCGTACAGGTTCCGTAGGATCTCGTCGTTCGCTTCCTTCAGTTCCTGCGTGAACGAGGCCGCGATGCTGTTCTGGTCCAGACGTTCGTTATTATACGAGAACTCGGGATTGACCGTCAGTTTCCACATATCCTTGCGTATCTTGAATGAATGATTGGTGGAGACCGAGAAGCGTCGCGTCAAGCTGCGGGAGTACTGATAGTCGTAAGTGTCACCGGATGGAAGGTAATTGAACCGGATCAGATCATGGTCGGTCTTGTTCTTTCTATAGGAGACATCCGCATTGCCCGACACTTCCCAGGTATGGAGCGGATTGTCGAAAAAGTAGTCGACGCCGCCGTTGTAGATGTCGGTCACTCCGGGCGTTGACCCGGAGTATATGTTGTATCCCTTCCCGTCGCTGGGCCGGTCCAGGTTGTTGACATTGTTGCAGTTCCCGTACAGCGACAGTCGCGAGTTGTCGGTGTAACGCATGGCGAACAGACGGCCGGTATATCTGTCCTCTGTGCCGTAGCCTGCCTCAATGTTCAGCAGCGTTCCGGTCATATATTCCTTCTTGAGCCGTACGTCCATCACAAGTTTCTTGTCATCCCGCATATCGGCGTCGAGCAGTTCTGCCAGTTCTCCCCGCTTTTCATATACGGCAACATCCTTCACTGTGTACACCCCGATGTTCTCCAGCATCACCTCGTTCTTCCCCTTGAAGAAGTCCTTGCCGTTCAGCAGCAGCGACTCCACATACTTCCCGTTGACATAGATCCTGCCGCCATCCTGGATCTCCACTCCCGGCATCTGCGCTATCAGGGCGTCGAGCATCGAGCCTTCCGGAAGCATGAAGGCATCGGCGTTGTAGACTATGGTGTCGCCCTTGTGGTAGAACTTCACCTTTGTTGCCTGTACCACCACCTCATTAAGGTCCACGCTCTTACGCTCCGGACTCAGATATATATTCGGCAGTTTCTTCTCGAATTCACGGTTCTTCATGTCCTTTAGGGTGAAGTCAAGGTATCTGGGCTCATACCCATCCTTAGTCACCCTCAGGATATAGTCCTCCGGAACCTTGTCAATCTCAAGCTCATATTTCCCAATTGAGTCACGGCGAATCTGTTGACCGTCACGATACCACTCCAGTTTCATGGCTTTACACTCTGCCAGTACGGCACTGTCACGGTCCAACACGGCCACATCCGCGCCAGGCAGAGATTTGGAAGTGACACGGCTGTAGATGCCGCCGGTCAACTTGACCTTATCCGCGCAAATCCCCGACTGCGCTGACATCAGAATCGCCAGCAACAGGAACAGCAGTTTTCTCATCTCATCAAATTCAATTCAATAGTTTTACAAGTGGTTTAAGATTGAGGTCATACATTTAACATACGGATAAAAAAGGTCGTACACTTAACGAACCTTTAAATGTACGACCCCTTTACAATATCTACAGTTTCTTAGCGGCTTCCTTCTGCGTGTCGATGAACTCCTTCAAATCATCGGTTTTAAAACTCCCTTCGATGTAGAGGATTCTGGCGGCATTCCTCCACGTTCCGTATTGGGTGATCAGCATTTTCCTGATCTGTTTTCCGGAAGCGTCGAGTACAGCGTAGAACTCCGAGCTTTTCTCGCTGCCTCCGTCTTCCTTCGATACAAGTTCCATTCCATTGGCAGCGATTACATCTCGTACCGCGTTCCTGAGTTTGGAGGAATTGCCGTCGAAACGAGTAGTCACCATCTCAAGCCTTGACAACTGCTCCACCGGTATATTCTGCACGGTCTTTGCCGACAGGGTACGCAGCATCAGCGGCGAGTAATATACATATTCATAATTGTTGCTGTTGCCGAATTGTGAGAAATTCTGCTCACGGTCCTTGCCGTCCGTCAGGTCTATGCCTAAGAATTGCCAGCCGTCGGGCTCGATGATATCAATCTTCTTGGTGCTCTCGGCAATAGGAGGAAAGACCAGTTCAAACTCCTTGATTCCGGTCTCTGGCATCCATTGCTGCTCCCCTAACTTAATGCTGCTTGCATCGGTCACATACCATGACTCGTTTCCTGACTTCAAGACGGTGTTCTTTGATACATATATCCACCATCCCGGCTTGAACTGAATCTTCATCCTCACCACGGTTGCATCCTTCCGGATATCGACTCCGCATATCGACACCTTGGCATCGCTACGGCACTCGGTTGAATTGAACTTCACCGGCGGATTGATCACGCTCCGTGCGTCAACACCGTGCATGACCGCTACGACCATGCACAATATCATCAAAATCCTTTTCATCATCGTTATGTTGTTAGAACAGTTTACTAATATCCTCAAGTGTGAAATCACCCACCAGGTACATCAGCCGGGTGTCGCAATGCTTCGGGTCCAGGTACTTCATCAGCAGCAGATGGGTGAAAATGTCGCGCTCCTCGTCCCAGGTGGCGTAGAAGTCATTCCGCCTGCACTTGCTGTCCTGGGTGGACATCAGCATCATTCCGTTGCGGCTGATGGTGCTGCTTATCGCCTCTTTCATCTCCTTGCCGTCACCTTTCAGATGTGTATTGACCATCTCGACAAGTCTGATTTTCTCAACCGGCAGGTCTCCTACCATCTCCTTGCCCTGGAGACTCACCATCCGAGGCGAGATATAGGCATACTCGAAGGCGTCCCGCTGAGCGAATCTGGCGAACATCCGCTCCGGATTCTCGCATCTCGCCACGGACGTCATCATCGACATGACGACAGCTGCCAATATCATGATCCACTTCTTCATTGTCCGGAATATATGGAGTTGAACATCTCGCCAGCCGTCTCCAGGCTCTCATAGATTCCGACGGGAAGGTTGATGTCGTTGTTGGTGACGTTCTGTCCCGTCAGGTCCGGCACATCATTCCAGACAACTCCCGCCATATCAGGTTTCACCACCTCGGCCATTTCCTGGCGCGCCGCCATGAACATCCGCCATGCTGCGGACTCCTCATCTGTAGGGACATCGCTTCGCGATGTTTGCTTCCTAACATCCGGCTTCCTGACGCTGGCTATTCTCCTCTTCGCACTCGGCGTTACCTCCACCACTTGCGTGGCTGCTTCTTGACGGGCATATTGTTCATGCTTTGCTTCCACGACCGTATCCGTCGGCATCATGGCAGCCATTCCGGCATCTTTCCGCGAATCCACCGTTTCTGTCGCGTTGAAATTCATCCAAGCCGTAACCACCGCCATCGCCGCACATGCCGCAGCAGCACCTAAGGCAGCAATACGCCAAAGTTTCCCCCGCTTCCGTTTCCTATCCTTTGCATCGAGTCCGCTGATGAATTCATCGGCATCCGCCGCCAATGACTCATAATCGGAATCGGGCACACAAACCGCCGCCGCACCACGCATCGCTTCCTTAAGTTCTATATAGAGGCCCAGCGCATCACTATATTCCGGATGTATCGACAAGAATTCCCTGCGTACCGATGGATCCGATTCAAATATGCTCACCGCTTCGTCCAGTTCCTGCGTCCCCTCCTCCGAAAGAGATGCACTCTCCCAGGCGTCGAACTGTGCCGACACCTTCCGGTAATCTATGTTGTCTCTCTTTCTCATATCTATATATCTTTAAATAAGTTCCTGAGTTGTTTTCTTGCCCTTGACAGTATCGTCCTGACGTTACCTGGCGAAAGTCCCGACATCTTGGCCACGTCGTCGGGCGGAAGTCCTGTCATGGTAGACAGTTTCACCACATTCCTTTGCACGTCCGGAAGTGACTCAATGCCTGCAAGCACCTTGGCCAGGCGGTCCCGGTTCTCAAGCATCGTCTCGGGATTGAGCCGTTCCACAATCTCGGGCATCGCGCTGTCCAGGCGCCGCTGCTGCCTGAGCATGCTCAGTGCGTTGTTCCGTACCGTCCGGATGCAGTATGCCTCGACGCTGACCACATCCCGCAGTTCCCTGCGTCTGGTCCAGAGGGCCGTGAGGGAATCCTGCAGACAGTCACGCACATCGTCCACGTTGCCGAGTATGGCCATCGCCACACCGGTCATGATCCGGTGGTGAGGCATAACTATATTTCTGAATTCCGCTTCGGTCATCTCCAAACTGTACAAGACTGTCGGTTAGTTGGTAATTCGGTCTTCTTTTCTGCCGTTTCATATACAAGACGCACGTATGCGCTAATTGTTACAGAGGTACACAACATTTTTTATTAATGTTTAAAATCTCTAAATTTGGCGTCAGGTTAGGATTTATGATTTTTTTTTTGTATTTTTGCATCATTGGAAATTAGTGTCGTGTTGACACTGCGACCGCTCCTCGGGAACAAATCTACGATTATGACAGCAAAATGGAATTATCAACCGCTCACCAGCCAGCAGAAGCGCCAGGCCGATGACGTCGCCGCGGCCTGCGGCGGCAACCAGGTCATTGCCGAACTGCTGGTACGCCGCGGCGTCACTACTCCCCCCGAGGCAGACTCGTTCTTCGCGCCGGCCATCTCCGACCTGCACGACCCCTTCCTGATGCCCGACATGGACAAGGCCGTGAACCGCCTCAACGCCGCGATGGGCGCCAAGGAACGGATAATGGTCTACGGCGACTACGATGTGGACGGCACCACCGCCGTGGCTCTGGTTTACAAATACCTGCAGAACTACTACTCCAACATCGAATACTACATTCCAAGCCGTGACGACGAGGGATATGGAATCTCGGTGAAGAGCATAGAATACGCCGCCGAACGCGGCATCAGGCTCATAATAGTCCTGGACTGCGGCATCAAGGCCATCGAAGAGATTGCCTACGCCAAGAAACTGGGCATAGATTTCATAATCTGCGACCATCACGTTCCCGATGAGATCCTCCCGGAGGCCGCCGCCATCCTGAACCCCAAGATGCCCGGCTCCACCTACCCCTGCCAGTACCTGTCGGGCTGCGGCGTGGGATTCAAGTTCATGCAGGCGTTCGCCAAGAGCAACGGCCTGACCAACCACAACGAACTGGAGTCGCTGCTGGACCTGGCCGCCGTCTCGATCGCCGCCGACATCGTTCCCATCGTAGGCGAGAACCGCGTCATGGCCTACCACGGTCTGCGGCGCCTCAACTCCAACCCCAACCTGGGCCTGCGCAGCATAATCCGTCTGTGCAAACTCACCAACAAGGACATCACCATCTCCGAGGTGATCTTCAAGATCGGGCCGCGCATCAACGCCTCCGGACGTATGCAGAGCGGCATGGAGGCAGTGGACCTGCTGGTATGCCGCGACCTGCACGAAGCCTACGAGAAGGGCAAGGACATCGACCAGTACAACCGCGACCGCAAGGAACTGGACAAAAAGATCACCGACGAGGCCAACACCCTGATCGAGCAGAACGTTGGCATAGTCAACGGCAAGCGCTCCATCGTTATCTACAACAAGAACTGGCACAAGGGTATCATCGGCATCGTTGCCTCGCGTCTGACCGAACTGTACTACAAGCCCGCCGTGGTGCTGACCCTGAGCAACGGCCTGGCCACCGGTTCCAGCCGGTCCGTGCAGGGATTCGACATATACGCCGCCGTCAACTCCACGCGACACCTGCTGGAGAACTTCGGCGGACACACCTACGCCGTCGGCCTGTCGCTCCGCGAGGAAAACATACCCGAGTTCAGCCGACTGTTCGAGGAATACGTGGCCCAGCACATCCAGCCCAACCAGCTGGAACCGCATCTGGACATAGACGCCGACATCGAGTTCGCCGACATCACCCCCGAGTTGCTGAACATGCTCAAGAAGTTCAACCCTTTCGGCCCTGGCAACCAGAAGCCGGTGTTCCGAACACGCAACGTCTTCGACTTCGGGACGTCCAAACTTGTAGGCAAGAACCTGGAGCACATCAAGCTGGAACTGGAGGACAACTCCACCAGCCATGTGATCAACGCCATAGCCTTCAACATGTCGCAGTACTTCGAGCATATACATGCCCATAAGCCAATAGACATCTGCTACACCATCGAGCAGTCCAAGCGCGGCAACAACGCCGACTCCATCCAGCTGATGATACGCGACATGCGTCCCAGCAAGCCAGACAAGTGACACCCGTCGAGACACTGAGGAAACACTGGGGTTACGATTCCTTCCGCCCGCTTCAGGAGGAGATCGTCGACTCCGTGCTGTCCGGACGCGACACCCTGGGCCTGATGCCTACCGGCGGAGGCAAGTCCGTCACGTTCCAGGTGCCGGGGATGATGCTCGACGGCCTCACGGTGGTGGTGACGCCGCTGATCTCGCTGATGAAGGACCAGGTGGACAACCTGCGCCGACGTCACATCCGCGCCGTGTTCCTTCACGCCGGCATGACCCTGCGCGAGCGTAACGTGGCAATGGAGCACCTGGTGAACGGCAAAGCCCGGTTTCTGTACATATCCCCCGAGCGCCTGGCCTCGCAGAAGTTCATGCAGGAACTGCGTATGCTGCCCGTGCGCCTCATCGTGGTGGACGAGGCACACTGCATATCGCAATGGGGCTATGACTTCCGTCCGTCGTACCTGAACATCCGCAGCCTGCGCAGCCTGCATCCCGACGTGCCGGTGCTGGCCCTGACCGCGACAGCGACCCCCGAAGTGGCCCGCGACATATGCCGTAACCTCGACATGGAGGATCCGGCGGTGCTGCGTATGAGTTTCGCACGCTCCAACCTGTCCTACCTGGTACGCCCCTCGGAGACCAAGATCCAGGAAGTGTTCCATATCCTGAGCCGCACGTCAGGATCGGCCATAGTATATGTGCGCAGCCGCAAGCGCACGGGCGAAATCGCCGATTTCCTCAACTCGGCCGGCATCCTGTCTCTTATACACATCTGACGCTGCCGACGATAAGG
>ENA-OYXU01000872-OYXU01000872.1-human-gut-metagenome-genome-assembly--contig:-NODE-872-length-11152-cov-3.417590_pt1 | contig 11152 bp, 10 predicted proteins | sample MGYA00243243_ERZ653435 | MGnify/ENA primary metagenome ERZ653435 (study PRJEB26926, sample SAMN06165113) | human gut metagenome | biome: ENVO:00009003; feature: ENVO:2100002; material: ENVO:00002003... | reverse complement strand
ATTTAATACTTCCATGACAGGCTATTTAGAAGTATTAACAGACCCTTCCTATCAGGGACAGGGAGTCGTAATGACTTACCCACTGATTGGAAATTATGGAGTATGTCTAGAGGACATCGAATCTGAAAAACCTTGGCATTCAGCCTTTATCGTAAGAGAAATCTCAAGAACTTCAAGCAACTTCAGAAGAGAAGAAGACTTAGAAGATTATCTGAAAGAACATGACATTCCAGGTATTTGTGGTGTTGACACAAGAGCTATCACAAAGATCTTAAGAGAACATGGATGCATGGGTGGAATGATCACCACAAATCCTGATTTCAATTTAGATGAAATCCTTCCAAAATTAAAAGAATATACAGTAACAGATGCAGTAAAAACTGTTTCCAGAACAGAAAAAGAACATTTTGCTGGAGATGGATTTAAAGTTGCATTATTAGATCTTGGAACAAAAAATAACATTATCCGTTCTTTAGAAAAACGTGGATGTGATGTAACAGTTTATCCAGCAGATACAACAGCAGAAGAAATCTTAGGAGATCAGCCAGACGGTATCATGTTATCAAACGGACCTGGAGATCCAAAAGAATGTGTACAGATCATCAAAGAGATCAAGAAGTTATATGACAGCGAGGTACCTATCTTTGCAATCTGTTTAGGACATCAGCTCATGGCATTAGCAACCGGGGCAGATACCTATAAATTAAAATACGGACATCGCGGTGGCAATCATCCGGTCAAAGATTTAGAGACCGGAAGAGTCTATATCTCATCCCAGAACCATGGCTATGCAGTGGATGATAAAGCATTAGATGAAAACATTGCAGTTCCGGCATTTGTAAATGTCAATGATGGAACCAATGAAGGCTTAAAATATATCGGAAAGAACATTTTTACGGTACAATTCCACCCGGAAGCATGTCCGGGACCACAGGACAGTTCGTATTTGTTTGACCGTTTTATCACAATGATGGGAGGGAACCAGTAATGCCAAAGAATCAGGATATCAAAAAAGTATTAGTTATCGGTTCCGGTCCTATTGTCATCGGACAGGCAGCCGAATTCGATTATGCGGGAACACAGGCATGCCGCTCTTTAAAAGAAGAAGGCATCGAAGTAGTGCTTGTCAACTCCAACCCTGCAACGATCATGACCGATAAAGAGATTGCAGACGAGGTGTATATTGAGCCACTGACCGCAAAAGTCTTAGAGCAGATCATTTTAAAAGAAAAACCGGACAGCGTACTTCCGACCTTAGGAGGACAGGCAGGACTGAACTTGGGAATGGAGCTTGCAGAATCCGGATTTTTAGAAGAACATGGTGTGAAACTGATCGGAACAACTGCGGAAACGATTTTCAAAGCGGAAGACCGTCAGGCATTTAAGGACACAATGGAAAAAATCGGTGAGCCTTGTGCGCCATCTTTAGTCGTACACAACGTAGAAGACGGTATCGCATTTACAAATACCATCGGTTATCCGGTCGTATTACGTCCGGCATATACCTTAGGTGGAAGTGGCGGTGGTATCGCCCATAATGAGACAGAGCTGATCGACATCCTTTCTAACGGACTGCGTTTAAGCCGTGTAGGAGAAGTATTAGTAGAGCGCTGTATCGCAGGCTGGAAGGAAATAGAATACGAAGTAATGCGTGATGCAAACGGCAACTGCATTACTGTATGTAATATGGAAAATATTGACCCGGTCGGTGTGCATACCGGAGACTCGATCGTAGTAGCACCATCCCAGACCTTAGGCGATAAGGAATATCAGATGCTCCGTACATCTGCCTTAAATATTATATCAGAATTAAACATTACAGGAGGATGTAACGTACAATACGCTTTGCACCCGACAACATTTGAATATTGTGTCATCGAGGTAAACCCTCGTGTCAGCCGTTCTTCCGCATTAGCATCAAAAGCAACCGGATATCCGATTGCCAAAGTAGCAGCGAAGATCGCACTCGGATATACCTTAGATGAGATCAAGAATGCCATCACCGGCAAAACCTATGCAAGTTTTGAGCCGATGTTAGATTATTGTGTCGTAAAGATCCCAAGACTTCCGTTTGATAAATTTATCACGGCAAAGAGAACACTGACAACACAGATGAAAGCAACCGGAGAGGTTATGAGTATCTGCACGAACTTCGAGGGAGCGCTGATGAAAGCCATCCGTTCCTTAGAGCAGCATGTGGATTCCATGATGTCCTATGATTTTACCGAGCTTTCCAAAGAAGAGCTTTTAAAACAGTTAGAAGTGGTAGATGACCGCAGGATCTGGGTGATCGCAGAAGCGATCAGAAAAGGAATCTCCTATGATACAATCCATGAGATTACAATGATAGACCACTGGTTTATCGACAAAATTGCAATCCTTGTGGAAATGGAGGAGCGTTTAAGAAACGAAGAACTGACTACAGACCTCTTAAAAGAAGCAAAACGGATAGAGTTCCCGGATAATGTTATTGCAGCACTGACCGGAAAGACAGAAGAAGAAATCCGCGATCTGCGTTATGAGAACGGAATCGTGGCAGCATTTAAAATGGTAGATACCTGTGCGGCAGAATTTGAAGCCAGCACACCGTATTATTACTCCTGCTTTGGAAGTATCAACGAGGCAGAAGAGACACATCCGGAGAAAAAAGTACTGGTACTTGGTTCCGGACCGATCCGTATCGGTCAGGGTATCGAGTTTGACTATTGTTCCGTACACAGTACCTGGGCATTTGCAAAAGAGGGATATGAGACAATTATTGTCAATAACAACCCGGAGACCGTATCCACAGACTTTGATATTGCAGATAAGCTCTACTTTGAGCCGCTGACACCGGAAGATGTCGAAAACATTGTGCGTTTAGAAAAACCGGACGGAGCAGTCGTACAGTTCGGTGGACAGACTGCGATTAAATTAACCGAAAGTCTGATGAAAATGGGAGTTCCGATTCTTGGAACAAAGGCAGAAGATGTAGATGCCGCAGAAGATCGTGAATTATTTGACAAAATATTAGAGGAAACCGAAATCCCAAGAGCAGCCGGTGGAACCGTCTTTACAGCGGAAGAAGCGAAAGAGGTAGCAAACCGCCTCGGATATCCGGTATTGGTACGTCCTTCCTATGTACTTGGCGGACAGGGTATGCAGATTGCATTGAACGATGAAGAGATTGAAGAATTTATGGCAGTCATCAACCGCTATGCACAGGATCATCCAATCTTAGTAGATAAATATTTACAGGGAAAAGAAATCGAAGTCGATGCGGTATGTGATGGGACAGACATCCTGATTCCTGGAATCATGGAGCATATCGAGAGAACCGGAGTACATTCCGGAGACAGTATTTCCGTATATCCGGCACCGACGATCGGAGAGGATATCAAAGCAACCATCGTAGAATATACAAAACGTTTGGCAAAAGCACTTCATGTCATTGGACTGATCAATATCCAGTTCATTGTCATGGATGGACAGGTCTATGTGATCGAGGTAAACCCGCGTTCATCCAGAACCGTACCATATATCAGTAAGGTAACAGGAATTCCGATCGTAGACCTTGCGACAAAAGTGATCATCGGTAATACCTTAAAAGGCATGGGATATCCGACCGGTTTAGCACCGGAGGCAGATTATATCGCAATTAAGATGCCGGTATTCTCCTTTGAAAAACTGCGTGGTGCAGAGATCAGCTTAGGACCTGAAATGAAATCAACCGGAGAATGTCTGGGTATTGCAAAGACATTTAACGAGGCACTGTACAAAGCATTTTTAGGTGCAGGAATTGTCCTTCCGAAATATAAGCAGATGATCATGACCTTAAAAGACGCAGATAAAGAAGAAGGTGTCGCAGTCGCAAGGCGATTTGAGGCACTTGGTTACAAAATCTATGCAACCAGAAGTACGGCAAAATATCTGCAGGAGCGTGGTGTCAATGCTCTGCGTGTCAATAAGATCGCACAGGAGTCACCAAATGTTATGGACTTGATCTTGGGACATAAGATCGATTTAGTGATCGATACCCCGACACAAGGACGTGATAAGAGCAGAGACGGTTTCCTGATCCGAAGAAACGCAATAGAGACCGGTGTACACTGCCTGACATCCTTAGATACGGCAAATGCATTAGCACTCAGCTTAGAGAATGCAAGTGATGAGATGACACTTGTGGATATTGCGACAGTAAAGAATATCTAAAAATTAGGAATAATAGGAATCAAGTAATGAAAATAAAGTGATCAAATTACTAAGAATCAGGAAGTAGATAGTAGGAAAAACCGCGGAGTCAGATGACTTCGCAGTTTTTTTGCTTTTTAGCCAGTTTTGCTTTGGCTTTTCGGAAACGGTTCATCATTTCCGTGACATAAGTGTCGGTCTGGAACTGTTTTAAAGTTTCCTCATCCACCTGGATGCGGTTATCCATTGTTTTCATCCGGATTCGTCTCTAAGATCAATGCTTTATCCCCGCTGGTCAGATCGACACAAGCTCCCTGCGGAAGAATGTTGATACATTCACCGAGAGCCTGAACCACGGTAGAGTTAAAAAAGTCAGGATGTTCAAACAGATATTTCATGGTCACAACCTCAGATTGTGGTTCAAAGCCATAGCGCATAGCGGTCATCTGGTCAAAGCAGCCGGCAACACGCAGAACCTGGGTGCCAAACCGCCAGGTATGCTCTTTCATCTCCGGATGGGCAATATGGTTTGCCGGATGGATCATCTCCGCGATTACTTGTAGCGTCATTTTTGGAAGATGATATTCATTGGTCTGCGGTTTTAAAAGTGCAAAAGCATCTCCTCTGGCAAGACACAGTTTTTTATAATCAGCACTCTCGACATCTTCAAAGTCCGTCAGTTGGTCAGAATCCAGATAGAGATACCCGGTATCATACAAAAGAGCGGCTTCCACTAATGCAAGCTGTTCTTCATAGGAAAAACCGAGATGGTGTGTCAGGATGGCACAGAGAATACCGGTATTCAAACCGTGTTTATAGACAAAATCACCGGAACTTCGGAGATTTTGTGAAAAAATAATCTTGTGGTCAAGGTTTCCAAACTCACGGATAATACTTTTACAAAGTTCAGAGAGCTTATCCGGTTCTTTTCCGGTTACTAACTTGCCAAGTTCATCCCGCAGCCGGAACATATACATGGTCTGGAACTGTTCAAAATGTAGTTCCTCCTCACTTAAAGGCGGCAGAGGTTCGGCAGGGTCTAGAACATAGATTCCGATCAAAGAGAATTTGCGGATACTGTTGATACCCTGAGGAGTCAGTTCCGTGTTACGTTCGTATAAAAGAACCCCTAAGCGGTTATAGATGGGTTTTGCAAGTCTCATACCGGGACATAAATCTTCTGTTTTTACAAAATGCATGATATCCCTCCCAATATATTGGTTTTACATAGAATATTGATTTATTTTAGCATAAACGGATATAAATGACAAATGACATCTTGGAAAGCATAAAAAACTATTGTAAAATAAAATTAGGATATCAAAAGGCGGTTTCAAGTTTTTTGATTGGCAAATTGCACAAAGCCGGGACTGCTTTTGTGACTTTGGGAGAAAATAGACTCGGTTTTGTGCAAGCTACCAATCCCAAGACTTGAAACCGTCTTTTGACACCCTGATCCTATATTTCTTACCAGACCATATGCTCTAACGGTCCGTTGCCCTGTCCGAGATCAAGTCCCGCACCGATGGCTCTTTGCATATATGCTTTTGCCCGCCGTACACTGGTCTCTAAGTCCCAGTCCTCTGCCAATCCTGCGGCAATTGCCGAACTGAACGTGCAGCCTGTTCCATGTGTATTCGGATTGACCATCCGTTCTCCCTCGATCCAGATGCTTTTCCCATTTTCATAGAGCAGATCGTTTGCATCAGTTTTGGCATGACCGCCTTTTAGTACAATAGCGGTTCCATACTCCCGGCTCAACTGCTCTGCCGCCTGCTCCATTTCTTCTCTCGTCTGGATCTTCTTTCCGGTCAGCACTTCTGCCTCCGGTATGTTCGGAGTCAATACCTCTGCTAATGGAAACAGTTCTTTTTTCATCATCTCTGCCGCTTTTTCATCAACTAACGTGCTTCCACTGCTCGATAACATGACCGGGTCCACTACGATGTGTTTTGCCTGATAATGACGCAGTCTTTCTGCAATGATCTGTATCAGTTCTGTCGTTCCCGGCATCCCTATTTTGACTGCATCCGGAAAAATATCCGCAAATACGCTGTCGATCTGTGCCGTGATGCACTCCGCCGATACCGGAAAAAGTTTTTGCACCCCTAACGTATTCTGTGCGGTCAGCACACTGATGACACTCATCGCATAGACACCGTTTGCTTCCATGGTCTTGATGTCTGCCTGTACGCCTGCTCCACCGCTGCAATCACTTCCGGCTATAGTCAATGCTGTCTTTTTCATATGCCTGTCGCCTCCTTTGTTCTATTTTTGAGTTCCTTTGCTGCCTCTTTGATATCTTCCTGTGCAAAAATCGCACTGATCACTGCCACACCACAGATCCCGCTTCCCTTCAGCCTTTCTACATTTTGGGCATTGATCCCACCTATGGCTATGACCGGTATCTGAACCGCCTGACAGATTGCTTTTAAGGTTTCATAATCTACTTCCTGTGCATCATCCTTCGAGCTGGTCGGAAAAACTGCCCCGACTCCTAAATAATCCGCTCCGTGCTTTTCTGCCATGACCGCCTGTTCTACGGTCTGTGCCGATACGCCGATGATCTTGTCTTTTCCGAGTTTTTTCCGGACATCTCCTGCCTTCATATCGCTCTGTCCGACATGTACGCCGTCTGCATCGACTTTTAATGCCAGTTCTACATCATCGTTTATGACAAATGGTACCTGATATTGTTTACATAAATCTTTTAATTCCTGTGCCTCCTGTAAAAAAAGCCCGGAATCTATGTGTTTTTCGCGCAACTGTAAAAACGTCACACCACCATCTAAGGCTTCTTGTACCTGCTCTTTCAATGTCCTGCCATGAAGCCAGCTCCGGTCTGTCACGGCATATAACAGCAGTTCTTCTTTAGTACAGTTCATAGTTTGCCTCCCGTTCTAATGTCTCTGCATCCATATTTGCGATCGCATCAATGATCCGGTTGCGATATGTTGCGTTGCCCTCATGGTTTTGCAGATGGGCATATCCGATCTCGCCTGCAACTCCCATCACACAGACTGCCGCTGCTGCCGCATCTAACATATGCTTTGGATTTGCCGTAATGTATGCTGTCATCAGTCCTGACAACTGGCATCCGGTTCCTGTGATCTTTCCCATCTGTGCCTTGCCGTTGCGTATGACATAACAACGTTCTCCATCGCTGACCAGATCGATCGCACCGGTAACTGCAACGATACTTCCCGCTGCCTTTGCGAAATTTTTCACAAAGTCTACCGCTTCTTTCAGATTCTCCTCTGTCACGGCATCTGCCACATCTGCATCCACGCCACGCGTACTGCCGCTGCCGGCAGCAAGTGTCTTGATCTCCGATATATTTCCCCGGATCACGGAAAAATGAATCTCCTCTAACAGTTGTTTTGCCGTATCGGTGCGAAGACTGCTTGCTCCTGCTCCCACCGGGTCTAAAAGCACCGGATGACCTAACTCATTCGCTTTCTTTCCCGCCTTAAACATCGCCGGGATCGTGTGCCGGTTCAAAGTCCCGATGTTGATATTGAGTCCGCCGCAGATACTCGTAATATCCTCGACTTCCTCAGACTCATCTGCCATGATCGGACTTCCCCCGCATGCCAGTAATACATTCGCCACATCATTTACCGTTACATAATTTGTAATATTGTGTATCAACGGCATTTTACTATGTACATTCTCTAAACATTCACCAAATTTCATCACATTATCTCCTGTCATTTAACTGCTATCAGTCCTTTTTCTCTTTTTCTTCCTTCGGGGCAGTTCGTCTATCCCTGCGCACGGTTTTGAACGGTCCGGACTATGTCCAAAACGTCGCACCTCTTAACACTCTGACATCCCATAGAAATTTCCGTGCAGGGATGCACGGAAAAGATGCAGCTAAGCCATGGATGGCGCATCTGCATCGGTTTCGTCCGTCCCCGATACCCCACACCAGAGTGTTTAGAAGTGCAGTTTTGGGACATCGGAACAGACCGGTCGAAACCGTGCACAGCACATACCCATCCCCCGAACACCCAAAACCCACTCAAACAACTTAAACAAAACACGCAAAACAAAAAAGACTGTATATATACCAATCGTATATACACAGCCTCTATGCTCTCCATATATCCCTACGTTGGCATTATCCAAATCAGGTTTCGGGTCAAAGCAATCCAGCTTAATCTCAGCCTACTTCTGTAAGCACCCCGTTGTCTTATTACCTATATTTTAATCTGCCTGCCGTAGAAAATCAAGTATTTTATTCTTCAAATGGGATAACTGCTCCGTCATAAGTATCGTTGATGTATTTCTTAATGTCATCAGATTTTAATACTTTTACTAACTCTTTGATGCCCTCGTTATCCTCGTTTCCTTCTTTTACTGCAATGATGTTTACATATGTCTTTGCTGCTTCGGAATCGGATTTTTCATAAGCAAGTGCGTCTTTTGCAACTGTATATCCTGCCTCTAATGCATAGTTACCGTTTAATACTACAAATGCTGCATCATCTACTGCGTGAGGAACCTGTGCTGCCTCTAACTCTGTAATTTCAATTCCCTTTGGATTCTCTGCAATATCATTTACGGTTGCTTCAAGTCCTACACCGTCTTTTAATTTGATCAGACCGTTGTCCTGTAATAACAGTAATGCACGGGCTTCGTTTGTAGTATCGTTTGGAACTGCGATCACATCGCCTTTTTCAACCTTGGACAGGTCATTTTTTGTACCCGGATAAATTCCGAATGGCTCATAGTGGATGCCGCCTGCGTTGACAAGGTGTGTACCCTGCTCTTTGTTAAAGCTCTCTAAGTATGGAATGTGCTGGAAGTAGTTTGCATCGAACTCACCGCTCTCTACTACTAAGTTCGGCTGAACATAATCGCTGAATACTTTAATCTCTAAATCCCATCCTTCATCTGCAAGGATTTTCTTTGCCTGCTCTAAGATCTCTGCGTGAGGAGTTGCGGAAGCTGCTACGGTAATCGTTCCTTTATCTCCTGCTTTTGTATCCTCTTCCTTGCTGTCCTCCTGAGTGCTCTTTGCCTCTTTGGTATCTTTTGTATCACTACCGGAAGAGCCGCATCCTGTGAAAGCTCCGATTGCTAAAATTCCTGCAAGTGTCAATGATAATAATCTCTTTTTCATGTCTTTGTTCTCCTTTTTCTCTTTCCTTTTTCATAAAATTTCTTATTTATTTCTTCTGTCAAGTTTCTTTGAAAGCATCATTCCAAGTGCCTGTAAGACTTGAACGATCAGCACTAAGATGACGATGGTTACCACCATGATATCGGTCTGATATCTGTAATAACCATACCGGATGGCAATATCTCCAAGGCCTCCGCCTCCGACAACACCTGCCATTGCAGAGTAACCTAAAATCGTTCCAAGGGCAATCGTCACACCGACGATCAACGAAGTTCTTGCCTCTACTAACAGTACCCTGAAAATAATGGTCCAGGTTCCTGCTCCCATACTCTTTGCTGCTTCGATTACACCTTCATCCACTTCCTGTAAGGAAGATTCCACCATACGGGCAATGAACGGTGCCGCTGCTATGACAAGCGGTACGATCGTAGCACTGGAACCATAGCTTTTTCCAACCAGAAATCTGGTCAGTGGAATGATCAGGATCAGTAAAATTAAAAACGGTATACTTCGGATCACATTTGAGATCACATCTAAGATACGATATACCACTTTATTTTCCCGTATTCCTCCTTTTCCGGTTACTGCAAGGGTCACACCAAGTGGAAGTCCGATCGCATAACCAAGGGCTGTGGAAACCAGTGTCATATAGATGGTTTCCCAAAATCCCGTATAAAGCATTTTAACGACTTCAGATGAAAACATCCTGTTCCACCTCCCCTACATACAGATTTTTTTCTTTCAGATACTCTACCATCTTTCCGGCAATCTCTGTATCTTCCGGAAGCTGCAGGATCATTTCCCCGGCTGCGGTTCCGTTCAAATCCTTTGTATTTGCATATAAAATATTGACCGGAGTCTTAAACTGTAAGGTCATATTTCCAACGACCGGCTCATAAGAGGAATTCTCCTTGAACACAATTCGGATACAGTGTCTTCCACGCATCTCTTTTGCGGTGCTTCCGCTTCCGATGATCAGGCTCTTTGCCTCCGGTGATTTCGGAGCGGTAAATATCTCTGAAACACTTCCTGTTTCTACCACATTTCCTTCATTTAAAATGGCTACCTGATTACAGATCTCCTGCACTACGGACATCTCATGGGTAACTACCACGATCGTAATGCCATAATCTCTGTTGATCTGCTTTAACAGCTCTAAGACGGATTTTGTGGTCTGCGGGTCAAGTGCACTGGTTGCCTCATCACAGAGCAAGATTTTCGGATTATTTGCAATGGCTCTTGCGATTGCAACTCTTTGCTTCTGTCCACCGGAAAGCTGTGAAGGATAGGCTTTTTCCTTATCTGCAAGTCCTACGACTTTTAATAATTCTCTCGCTCTCTTCTTCGCTTCTGCATCCTTAACTCCTGCTATTTTTAACGAAAAACAGATATTTTCCAGTACGTTCTTCTGCATCAGAAGATTGAAGTGCTGAAAAATCATTCCGATTTCTTTTCGCATCTCACGCAGCTGTCGTTCCGACAGCCCGGACATTCGGCATCCGTCTATCCGGACATCTCCGGAAGTTGGATGTTCTAAATAGTTGATACATCGTATGAAGGTGCTTTTTCCTGCACCGGACATTCCGATGATCCCGAAAATATCTCCCTTTGAAATATGCAGATTCACATGATTCAATCCCTGGACATTTCCTGCTTTGGTATGAAATTCTTTGCTGACATCTTCAAATCGAATCATATCGTTTTTCCTGCCTCCTTTGTTTCTGTTGCCATTATATCGACATTTTTCGGTTCCGTCCAATACATAAAAAAAACAGCTTGTTATAGCTTTTTCCTATAGCAGAACTGTTTCTCAAATTTCGTATTTGATTTTTATTTCCTGTCTCTTATACACAT
>ENA-OYXU01000871-OYXU01000871.1-human-gut-metagenome-genome-assembly--contig:-NODE-871-length-11153-cov-4.587493_pt1 | contig 11153 bp, 7 predicted proteins | sample MGYA00243243_ERZ653435 | MGnify/ENA primary metagenome ERZ653435 (study PRJEB26926, sample SAMN06165113) | human gut metagenome | biome: ENVO:00009003; feature: ENVO:2100002; material: ENVO:00002003... | reverse complement strand
CGATAAAGCGGGCCACAAGAGTCTCCACATTGGTCATCGAGCCACCCCCATTGTCGCGTATGTCGATAATCAGCGCGTCGGCTGTCGCCATATAAAAGAGGATATTGTCGAGATTGCCTTCGCCGATGGCATATGAGAACGAATCGTAGTGGAGATAGCCGACATTCGACGGAAGTATGCCGTAGATGATTCCGCCGGTCGAGCGATAATTGAAGTTGAAATATGCCTCTTCGACCAGACGGGACGAATAGTTTTGGGGATAATCGCTCCACCAGGCGTGGTAGTAGGAGGTGTTGAACGGTGACGACAGGTTTGTGTGGCCGTCGCGCAGCTCGTCAATCATGTCTGCGCAGACTTCAAACAGCTCCTCGCGCGTCATTTCGTCGCCTATGCGGACGGCATATTTGTCGTGTATGGCGTCCCAGTCAACTCCTTTTTCGACGAAGAAACAATAGTGCTCGTCGAGTATGGACCACAGCTGTTCGAAATTGCCGCGGGGATTGTCGGCATATTCCTCGATGTCGTGGCAAGAGGTTAGCGCCAGTGCGGCGCAGAAAGGTATGATGAGGTTGCGAAGTGTAGTTTTCATTAGTTGTCAGGCCTGTCTCAGTAGTATGCGGAGATTATGCGGGCTTCGTCTGACGGCTTATGGTCCGGAGCGAGGCTCAGCCATTCGCCCGAAACTCCGATGACGAAGGAGTGGGTGAATTCGCGCGTCACGATATTGTTGACTTTCGACGTCAGGATGTGTCCCTTATAGCCGAGTCGCAGCGAGGTGGCTCCTAATCGCAGGTCGGCGGTCACGAGATTGTCGAGCACAAACCGGTTGCCCCACCATGCGGCATGGGCCAGGTTGCTGTGGTTGCCCAGATAGATTTCATAATAAAGCTCGCCGTAGTCGGGCGAGAAGAAGGCGCCGATGACGGGAAGCTCGGGCTGCCACCCGATTGTGACGGGCACACGCCCCAGGCGGGTCTGCCACGTTGCGAGTCCGGCGAGATTGAGCGTCCAGGCGGCTTTGGCCGAGACAGGGTTGTTGCCGTTGCGGCTCAGGTAGAGTGCGCCCCCTTCGAGGGTCGTCGAGCCACCTGCGGCCAGTGTGACCGATGCCGGCAGTCGCCAGCGTCGCATCATGGCCCATCCGGCCGAGACATCGAGATTCCACAGCGTGGCGTTTCGGGCAGTGTTGCGGGTGCGGTCGACTCCGATGTTAAATCTCAGGCGCATTATCCAGTCGTCAGGACAGAAGCGCATCGCCTGAAAGCGCTCATATGACACGCCGGCGTGCCAGCCGCTATATTTCAGCGGAGTCAGATAAGTGTCCGACAGGTGAGCCGAGCCATATTCGACGGTATAGGCTGATGTGACGGGGCGTATGGCATTTTGGGCATTTACATGCATGGTACACTCGAGCATCATGGCGACTATGGCCGCGACTCTAAAAAATACGTTGCTGACCAAGAATCTCATCGCGTATCTCATCGTCTGATTTTTCGGGTTCGGCTTCGGACCCGCTTTCGGTTTCCATTTCGGCGCTGTCGTTTTCGTAGTCGTCTTCATCGGGCATCGCCACGGCCACGGGGTCAAGCTCGGTCACAGAGCCCACGTTGAATGTTGTCAGCCGTTTGCCTTTGGCCTTGAATGACTTGACAGCCACAAAGTCGGCAGCAGTCACTTCGAGCGGTTCACGGAAGGCGTCGCCACCGCCGAATGTAATCTCGAAGCGGGCTCCGGGGGCGTCGGATAGGGCTACGAGCGCTGAAGCCGGATTGTCGCCAAGGAAGCGCTGACGGCGAGCAGAGGGCTCGAACTTGAAGCGCTTGAGATAGGGGAAGTTGCCCTGATCGGCGTCGTTGAGTATGGCTGTCCAGACATGGCCGCGGCGATATTTCTCTATGCGGAGTATGTTGTCCTCATAGTGGTTGGTGACGTCGTAGGTCGAGGTATAGTATTCGCCGTTTTTCAGTATGACGAGCACGAGGTCATGGCCCTGGAACTCGCCCAGATAGTCGCCGCGTCCCTCGGTGTTGAGTCTGAGCACATCGGGGTCAAACCATACTTTCAGACCTCCGAGCGTTGAGATGCCCTTCTCCTTGAGCGAGAAGCGGTGAACCTCATTTTTGGTGACGAGATTGCCCATGGCGCCTTTGCCCTTGATCGCCAGCGCCCCGAAATCGACGTCAAATGTCAGTCGCGTCAGCCTTGGACGAGGTTTGAGGGTGACCTTGACAACCTCGGCCTCGCCGTTGGAGTTGGCCGTAAACCATTTGACCGACGTGCCCGGAGCGCCGGGCGTCATGTTGTACTCCTTGTCGCGCGTCACGCCCGTGACAGAGAAGCGCTTCATATAGTAAGCGCCTCCGCGGCCGTTCTGATAGATGGCGTTGTAGACCGTACGGGTGTCGTTGCGTTTGAAGACACCTATATGTATAATGTTTTTGCCGACAAAGAGCTTTTCCTGCACTTTGACGACCTTGTAGCGTCCGTCGCGATAGAAGATGATGATGTCGTCGAGCGACGAGCAAGTGCAGACCGGCTCGTCTTTTTTCAGCGCCGTGCCTATGAATCCCTCCTCGCGGTTGAAATAGAGCTTTTCGTTGGCTTCGGCCACGCTGGCGGCCTCGATGGAGTCAAATCCGCGTATGACGGTGCGGCGCTCATATGGCGCGCCATATTTCTCCTTGAGCCGTTGATACCATGAGATTGTGTAGTCGGTCAGGTGGGCCATATGGTCTTCGAGCTCGGCTATGCGCGCTTTGTAGCCGGCTATTAGCTCTTCCTGACGTTCGGCGTTGAAGCGCAGTATGCGCCCCATCTTTATCTCGAAAAGACGTATGATATCCTCGTCGGTCACCTCGCGCAGCAGCGAGGGTTTCCATGGTTCGAGACGGCGGTCGATGTGGCGTATGGCTTCTTCGCGTGAACGGCTCTGCTCATATTCGCGGTCCTTATAGATGCGCTCCTCGATGAAGATGCGTTCGAGTGAGGCGAAGAAGAGCTGTTCGGCTGTCTCGTCGCGCTGTATGGCCAGCTCGCGCCCGAGTATGTCGCGCGTGGTGTCGACGCTGTGGCGCAGGACGTCGCTGACGCCCAGAAAGTGAGGCTTCTTCTCGGAGATGACGCAGCAGTTGGGCGAAACCGACACCTCGCAGTCGGTGAAGGCGTAGAGGGCGTCGATTGTTTTGTCGCTCGATGTTCCGGGCAGAAGGCTGACGAGAATGCGGGCAGAGTCCGATGTGTTGTCGTCAACCTTGCGTATCTTGATTTTGCCGCTCTCAAAGGCTTTGAGTATGGAGTCAATCAGTGTGCCGGTTGTCTTGCCGTAAGGAATCTCGGTGATGGCGAGTGTCTTGTTGTCGACTTTCTCGATTCTGGCGCGAATCTTGACCACGCCGCCGCGGCGTCCGTCGTTATAGCGCGAGACGTCGATAAATCCGCCCGTGACAAAGTCGGGATAGAGCGTGAACTCCTCGCCGCGCAGATAAGCTATGGCTGCGTCGAGCAGCTCGTTGAAGTTATGGGGCAGAATCTTCGACGACAGTCCGACGGCGATACCCTCGACGCCCTGGGCCAGCAGAAGCGGAAATTTGGCCGGCAGTGTGACCGGCTCGTTCTTGCGGCCGTCGTAGCTCGGGGTCCATTCTGTCACCTTAGGGTTGTAAAGCACGTCGAGCGCAAACTGCGACAGACGCGCCTCGATATAACGTCCGGCGGCCGCCGAGGCTCCCGTCAGGACGTTACCCCAGTTACCCTGGGTCTCGACCAGAAGGTCTTTCTGACCCAACTGCACGAGCGCCTCATAGATTGATGCGTCGCCGTGGGGGTGATATTGCATGGTGTTTCCGACGATGTTCGCAACCTTGTTGAAACGGCCGTCGTCGAGTGTCTTCATTGAGTGGAGTATGCGGCGCTGCACGGGCTTCAGTCCGTCGTCAACGTGAGGCACTGCTCGCTCGAGAATCACGTATGAGGCGTATTCGAGAAACCAGCTCTGATACATGCCGCGTAGCTGATGGCGCACGGCGCCGGTGTCGGCAGGGTCCACGGTCACCTTGCGCAACAGCTCCGAGGCGTGTGCCGACGACGGCGTCACGCTGACGCCGCTCTCCGGGGCCTCGTCCGGCGTCTCCTTACGGTCTGATTCAGTGGCTTCGGGGTTGGTTGACTCCTCTTTTTCGTCTATGTTCTGCTCTTCTTCGTTCATAAGTGTATATTCTCCCCCAAAGGTACGGAAATTTTACGATATTACGGTTTTATTTCGCTAACTTTGTGGCGGATATATCAGGACAATCATTTTGATAGACAGACTAAGACCCGACAGTCTCGGCAAACTGACACCCGCCGAACTAAAACGACGATACGGACGCGAATACAAGGCTCTGTTGCGCCTGGGCGTGCCCGTACTTATTACTCAGGTCGGCATCATGGCCGTCAATTTTGCCGATACCATTATGGTCGGCGCATACGGCACGGACGAACTGGCTTCGGCGGCTTTCGTCAACTCGCTGTTTGTTCCGGTCATTGTGATGCTTATCGGTTTTGCTTCGGGCATAATTCCTATTGTCGGTGCGCTCTTTGGGCGCGGCGACAGCCATGGCGCCGGACTGACGCTCAAAGCGGGTCTTCAGGTTAATCTGGCTGTCTCGTTTGTGTTTACGGCCATCATGGGCGGTCTTTATTTCTTTCTTGACCGTTTCGGACAGCCCGAGGATCTTCTGCCGCTTATCAGGCCATATTATCTCATTGTGCTTGGCACCGTCATCCCGGCGGCTGTCTTCAACTGTTTCCAGCAGGCGTCAAACGCGTTTAACGATACGCGGATGCCGATGTGGATTATTCTGAGCTGCAATGTGCTGAACATCTTCGGCAACTGGATGCTCATCTACGGTCATCTCGGCATGCCCGAGATGGGATTGGTCGGCGCCGGCATCTCCACTCTTGTCTCGAGGGCGCTCGCCACCATAGCCATTGCGGTTCTATTCCTGACACTCAAGCGTTTCAGGTCATACAGACGGTCCATGCTCTCGAACGAGCGGGTAGGGCATATACGCACCAACGTCTGGCGTGTTTCATACCCCGTGATGATTCAGAACGGCATCGAGTGTGCGCTATGGACGTTGGGCGCCATTGTCAGCGGATGGTTCGGCAAGATTCAGTTGGCCTCATATCAGGTTGTCAACACGATGGCTCAGCTCGGATTCATGACATTCATCGGTTTTGGTGTTGCGGCGTCGGTCCGTGTATCGAACGCCATGGGCGTGCGCGACTATCGTCAGGTCAGGATTTCGGCCACGGCGACACTCCATCTCAATCTTGTGCTCGGAACGCTGGCATGTCTGGTATTTGCGTTGTTCGGCCGCTCGATTATAGGTATCTTCACACCTAACCCGGATGTCGTGGCTATGGCTGTGACGCTCATTGTGCCGCTCCTGCTCTATCAGTATGGCGATGCTGTGCAGCTCACATATGCCAACGCTCTCCGTGGCACGGGCGATGTGCAGCCTCTTCTGTGGACCTCCGTGATTGCTTATGTCATAGTGGGAATGCCGGTGCTGCTTCTGCTGGCGTGTGTCTTTGACCTCGGATGTGTGGGTGTCTACTATAGCTTTTCGGCAGCTCTTTTCACGGCGTCTGTGTTGCTCATCCTCTTTTTTCACCGCGCAGTGCACCGCGCCGAGTCGGGCATCGTCAGGAGCTGATAAAAACGGAGGCCGCGACTTTCTCAAGTCACGGCCCCGGCAGTAGCTCTGTTAAACGTTATTCGTATAATTATCCGTTTGCAAAATTACTATAGCGCCGGAGTGTGTGAAATACTTAAATCAGAGTATTTTTAGCCGTCGCTCCTACCTACAGACCGCAAAATGACGGACCCCGCGGCGTCAACGCCGCGGGGTCCGGAGATGTTATTGTGTTGAGACTATGTGGTCAGGCTTTGTATTTCTTCACGATGACGGTGGCGTTGTGGCCGCCGAAACCGAAAGCGTTGCTGAGAGCCACGTTGACCGTGCGCTTCTGGGCTTTGTTGAATGTGAAGTTGAGGCTGTAGTCAATCTCCTCGTCTTCGTCGCCCTCGGCGTGGTTGATTGTCGGGGGAACGATGTCGTCCTTGACAGCCAGGGTCGAGAACATGGCTTCGAGAGCACCGGTAGCGCCGAGCAGGTGACCTGTCATCGATTTGGTCGACGAGATGTTGAGCTTGTGGGCGTGTTCGCCGAAGAGCTCGGTGATTGCCTTGATTTCGCTGACGTCGCCGACAGGGGTTGATGTGCCGTGTACATTGATATAGTCAATGTCTTCGGGCTTCAGATTTGCATCGTCGAGGGCGTTCTGCATGGCGAGCTTTGCGCCCAGGCCTTCGGGGTGGGTGGCTGTCAGGTGGTAAGCATCGGCCGACATGCCGCCGCCGGCTACTTCGGCATAAATCTTGGCGCCGCGGGCCAGAGCGTGCTCGAGTTCTTCAAGCACAAGTACTGCCGAGCCTTCGCCCATGACGAACCCGTCACGAGATTTGCTGAAGGGACGCGAGGCGGTTTCAGGACTGTCGTTGCGTGTTGACAGAGCGTGCATCGAGTTGAAGCCTCCGACGCCTGCGGGATAGATTGCAGCTTCGGCACCACCGGTTACGATGGCGTCGGCTTTGCCCAGACGTATGAGGTTGAAAGCGTCAATTATGGCGTTGTTAGACGATGCGCAGGCCGAAACGACACCATAGTTGGGGCCGTGGAAGCCATATTCCATCGAGATGTGACCCGAAGCGATGTCGGCGATCATCTTGGGAATGAAGAAGGGATTGTATTTGGGACCCTGCTCCTCGCCATGGACGGCATAGTAGCCGGCCTCCTCCTCGAAGGTGTGGAGGCCGCCGATGCCGGCGGCGAAAATCACGCCCACGCGGTTGCGGTCGACGCCCTCGTTCTCAAGGCCTGCGTCGGCTATCGCCTCGTTGGCAGCCGTCATGGCGTACATGGTGTAGAGGTCCATCTGACGCATCTGACGGCGGTCGAACTGCTCGGCCGGGTTGTACCCCTTGACCTCGCACGCGAACTGCGTCTTGAATTTCGACGCGTCGAAGTGTGTGATCGGGCCTGCGCCGCTGACGCCGTTCTTCGCGGCCTCCCACGTGCTGGCAACATCATTACCCAGCGGGTTGATGGTGCCCATCCCTGTCACTACTACTCTCTTTAATTCCATTTATCGGACTGGTTGGTCGGGAAGTCCCCGATTATTTCGCGTGAGCCTCGATGTATGCGATGGCGTCACCGACGGTCTTGATGTTCTCGGCGTCCGCGTCGGGAATCTGCAGGTTGAATGCCTTCTCGAACTCCATGATGAGCTCTACGGTGTCAAGGCTGTCTGCGCCAAGGTCCTTGTTGAATTCTGCGGTGGGAGTTACCTCGTTCTCGTCTACTGTCAGTTTCTCGACGATGATGTCTTTGACTTTCTGTTCGATATCGGACATTTTCTTACTATTTTTTGGTTATTTGTTTTCTTGTTCGGTCGTTTCCGGTACAGGCAACAGGTCCTTGTTCCGGTTCAGAATGCAAAATAAGTGAAAAAAATCCGATTACGGAAATTTTTCGCTAAAAATCTGCACATAGCCGGGAATTTTGAGCAAAATTAAACAGAAATAACGCCTTTTATGGTTGGCCACGGGTCATATCCGGTCAACAGGAAGTCCTCGTACCGGAAATCCAGGATTTCCTTCACTCCGGGATTCAGGGTCATGACGGGAAGTCCCCGTGGCCGGCGGCCCAGCTGCTCGCGCACCTGGTCCAGATGGTTCAGGTAGATGTGGGCGTCGCCCAGTGTGTGGATGAATTCCCCGGGCTGCAGTCCGGCGCACTGGGCCATCATCATGGTGAGCAGCGCATAGCTGGCGATGTTGAACGGCACTCCCAGGAATGAGTCGCCGCTGCGCTGGTACAGCTGGCAGCTGAGCCGTCCCTGGCTTACATAGAACTGGAACAGGGCGTGGCACGGGGGCAGGTTCATGTTGTCCAGGTCCGCGACGTTCCATGCCGAGACTATGATGCGCCGGGAGTCCGGATTGTTGCGGATCTGGTCCAGGGCCTGCCGGATCTGGTCGATATGGCCGCCGTCATAGTCCGGCCACGACCGCCACTGGTAGCCGTAGATGTGGCCCAGGTCGCCGTCCGGGTCGGCCCATTCGTTCCAGATACGCACTCCATGGTCCTGCAGGTAGCGCACGTTGGTGTCGCCGCGCAGGAACCACAGCAGCTCGTGGATCACGCTCTTCAGGTGGATCTTCTTGGTGGTGACCAGCGGGAAGCCTTGCGACAGGTCGAACCGCATCTGATAGCCGAACGTGGAGATGGTTCCCGTGCCGGTGCGGTCCTCCTTCCTCACGCCGTTGTCCAAAATATGTCTAAGCAGGTTCAGATATTCCTTCATGTCGGTTTTGAATGATGGTTTGGGATGCCCCTTCAGGTGCCGGAGCGTTTCTTGGTTCGGATCATCATTGGAGTCGCGGGGCGGTTTCGGTTCATCTGGAACCGGATTGCCTGCGCCGGACACCGGTTCACGCAGTCGAAGCAGCGCACGCATCGGGTGTCGTCTATGTAACGGCTCACTGTCTTGACGCACTGGGAGCGGCATGTCTCCTCGCAGAGTCCGCAGGATGTGCATCGGTCGCGGTCGATCTCCAGATGATAGAGGCTGTAGGCCGACAGATAGCCCATGGCTACGCCCAGGGGACAGAAGTCGGTGCAGAAGCGGCGTCCGTGCAGAATGGACAGCACCCCTATCAGGGCCATCGCGGCGATTCCCCCGGCCATGCCGGTCAGGGCCGAGAATCCGATCGTGGCCCAGGTGGACCGCACTGCGTCGGGATTGACGGTGGCGGCCACGTTGCGCATTATGTTCCACGGCTCGATCAGGAATGGAATCCCGGCCACGCCGATCAGCAGGCACAGCACATAGACCCATACGATATGCACCGACCAGCGCGACGGGTGGCGGTAGCGGTACTTTCGGCGCCGGAGCCTGGGGAAGCAGGACCGCGTGCGGGCCATCAGGTCGGAGAGGGAGCCGACGGGACAGACCGTGGAGCAATACACACGGCCGAAAAAAAGCGTCAGCAGGAGCCACACCAGGGTGGTTCCTGCCGATACGGATACAGCCGAGAGGATGATCTGGGACTTTTCGGCCAGTCGGGCCACAGAGTGTGCGTGTACCCCCAGGAACAGGGTCGCCAGGGAGGCCGCCAGGAATATGGAGGCCAGCACGATTCGGACAATCCTCAGGGCTTTCATGATGACGCGCTGTCAGCGGCGGCGCTGCTGCTTCTGCTGCTCGCGCAGCATCTGCTGCTGCTGTCGCTGCATCTCCTCCAGACGCGCCTGCCACTTGGACTTCTTGCGTGGCTTCGAGGCGTTCTTGGCCATCATCTTGCGCACGCTCTCCTCCTTGATCACGAAGCGGAACGAATAGGTCTGGATAATGGTGATCAGCAGCGAGATGAACAGGTAGTAGCTCAGCGCGGCCGAGTAATTGTTGAAGAACACCAGGAACATCAGCGGCATCAGGTACATCATCACCTTCATTCCGGGCATGGTGTTGGCCTGCGTCTGGCTGTTCAGGTAGGTGTAGAGGATGTTGGTGCCGGTCATCAGCAGGCAGAACAGGGAGATGTGGTTGCCGAAGTACTTGGTGACCAGGGGAATGTCTCCGCTCCAGGATACGATCGCGTCGGGTGCCGACAGATCGTGCGCCCAGAGGAATGACTGACCGCGCAGCTCGATGCAGCTGGGGAAGAACGAGAACATGGCGAACAGCACGGGCATCTGCAGCAGGAGCGGCAGGCATCCCGACATCGGGCTTGCCCCGGCCTTGCGGTACAGTTCCATGGTCTTCTGCTGGCGCAGCATGGCGTTCTCCGTGCCGGGCCACTTGTCGTTGATGGTCTTGATCTCAGGCGACAGCACGCGCATCACGGCCTGCGAGCGGTAGGACTTGTATGTCAGCGGGAACAGGATCAGCTTTATGAATATGGTCAGCAGCAGGATGATGATGCCGTAGTTGCTGATGAACTTGCTCAGCACGTTGAAGCAGGGGATTATGACGCCGGTGTTGATCCAGCGGAAGATGTTCCATCCCAGCGGGATCATGCGCGTCAGCTTCAGGTCCTCGTCGGTCAGCACCTTGTGGTCCAGGCTGGAGAGCAGAGGGTACAGGTTCGGCCCCATGAACAGCGACAGCGACACCGGTACGGGCTTGTTCCAGTCGTAGTCTGTGATCTTGGCCTCGGCCTGCATGTTCTTCAGATAGTCCGAGCCGGTCAGGACGGTGGACTTGAAGTCGGCCATGTTGAAGTTGCCCTTGTCGTAGATCATGACGGTTGAGAAGAACTGGTTCTTGAATCCGATCCATTTGATCTTGGCCTTGCGTTCCTCGGTGTCGTCCTTGCCCTCGCTCAGGTTCTCCACGGAGCCGCCGGCGTACTTGTAGTAGAGCGCGGAGTTGCGCTCCTCGTACATGCGGCCCTTCTCCTGACGGTGCATGTCCTGGTTCCAGCTGAACAGCATGGTGCGGTTGTTGCTCTGGATCTTGTCGGCCATGTTGTGCTGCACCACGTCCACCTTCACCACATAGTTCTCACCCTTGGGCAGAGTGTAGCGGAGTCCCCAGTATGCGTCGGGTCCGAAGTCCAGGGCCATCAGCAGCGTGGAGTCGTTGAGCTGGCGCGGGGTGAAGTACAGTTCGGAGGTGGCCACGGCGTTGGGGAGGGGCAGGTCGAAGTTGAAACTGTTCCTGTCGCCCTCGAACAGCACCACCTTATGCTTGGTCTTGACGGTCTCGTCGCTGTTGTATTCGGTGTCGTATTTCTTGAGTTCGGCGCGTGTGATTGTGCCGGAGTGGGTGTTGAACTCCAGCTTCAGGGCGTCGTTCTCCATCCTGACGGTCTGCGGCGATCCGGCCAGGAACCGTGCGAATGATCCGTACCGGCCCAGGTCCTGGGTCAGGTTGCGGACGGCCTGGATGGCCTGGTTCTGCTCGGCCACGGACATCCTGGCCGTGTCGGCGTTGGCGATGTCGGCCCATTCGATGTCGCGGCCCTCCACGGTTACGGTGCCGCTGATCTGGTTGCCGGTCAGCGTCAGGTTCACGCCGTTCTGGTTCAGACGGTAGGCGGG
>ENA-OYXU01000870-OYXU01000870.1-human-gut-metagenome-genome-assembly--contig:-NODE-870-length-11162-cov-5.860808_pt1 | contig 11162 bp, 9 predicted proteins | sample MGYA00243243_ERZ653435 | MGnify/ENA primary metagenome ERZ653435 (study PRJEB26926, sample SAMN06165113) | human gut metagenome | biome: ENVO:00009003; feature: ENVO:2100002; material: ENVO:00002003... | reverse complement strand
GTCTATCACCTCTCTGACATCCTTTACGCCGCTCGTCACGGCACTGAGCGTATAGAACGGGGTCTCCAGCTTATTGGCAATAATCTGGGCCAATGTGGTTTTCCCCACACCAGGAGGCCCCCAAAGGATAAACGAGGAGATATGTCCGGATTCTATCATACGACGCAGAACCGCACCTTCACCCACAAGATGTTTCTGCCCTATATAGTCATCGAGCGTACGTGGGCGCAATCTTTCAGCCAATGGTTGTGACATAACTGCCTGCAAAGGTACTGCAAACCATCATAAGAACGTAAGGTCATTGCGCTTTTTTAAAGAAATTAACATAAAACTATATATAAAAACTTGGGTATGAAAAAGAAAGTATATACATTTGCAAACAAAAAAAGCAGAAACAACAAACATAAAACAGAACAATGAAAGAAACGACATTAAAAAAGGTACTCACACTGAAAACCTTGACGAAAAACAACGTCTGGAATTTACAGGAGAACGATATCTTCCGAATGATGGATGGAGCCGAGAAAGACTCAGACATCAAAGACTGCATACGGAGGTATGTTGACATGTTCAGAAGTGCCTTCATGATAGAAGAACTGAAAGACGATTCGGCCATAATAAAAGCCAAATACGAAAAACAGGGATATAAAATAGGTAATGTAAGAATCGACGACGGCGTGAAGGTTACGTGGGCCGTGAAGAAACGTCCCATCGTAAGAGTGACCGATTTGACGTACGAAAACATACACCACATATCCGCCGCCAAACTCATAGAAGTATTGGAACGCAACTTCGGAGGGGGCTGGGACTCACTCTCACAAAGCATACAGGACATTATAGAAAGCGGATTCGACATCTCGACAACCACCCTGCCCAAAGACCGCCTGCACAAGCCGGGCGGAATGTACGAGAAGAAAGTGGCCGACGGATACGAAGTTCTGGAAGTAGCCAAGGGCACATGGGTAGAGGCAATCTTCGCAAAAGTCAAGCCTGAAGTAGAAAAACCGCGCCTGAAACTCCAGACACACGACGAAGACGAAATACCCGAAGACACATACAACGAGCCCGATGATGATGACGAGCCGGAAGAACCTACAGAGTTTGACGATGACAACATCACCGAGGACAACTACCGGACTACATTTGAAATAAGTTCCGACGAAGACGAAGAGGCGGAGAACATCTCCGACTACAGCGGCGACGAATAATGCAATCCGGGCAACAACAATAAAGAGAAAAGAGGGTATGTCATCGTCACATGGAGATTTCTGTCTTTCAGTATCATGAACATCTCCGATGACACACTCTCTTTTTTCATCATAATCTTAAATCAATCATACTAACTATAAATAACAAACGACTATGAACATTCCGTCAGTTTTTTGGCTGATTCCCGTCGCTTCCGTAGTGGCTTTGGGAATGGCTTGGTTCTTTTTCCGCCAAATGATGCAGGAAGAAGAAGGTACTCCACGCATGCAGGAAATCGCGGGCCACGTACGGCGTGGCGCCATGGCCTATCTAAAACAGCAATACAAGGTGGTGGGCTTGGTTTTCATCATCCTCGCCCTTGTATTCTCATTCATGGCCTATGTACTCCATGTGCAGAACCCATGGGTTCCGTTCGCCTTCCTCACCGGCGGACTCTTCTCCGGACTTGCCGGTTTCTTCGGCATGAAGACAGCCACATATGCATCGGCACGCACGGCCAATGCGGCGCGTCAGGGACTGAACAAAGGATTGAAGATAGCCTTCCGAAGCGGAGCCGTCATGGGGCTCGTCGTTGTAGGTCTCGGTCTTCTCGACATTGCCATATGGTTCCTTGTGCTCAGCTATTTCTATAACGGCGACAGCATGGCTCTGGTCACCATCACCACAACGATGCTCACATTCGGCATGGGCGCCTCCACACAGGCACTGTTCGCACGTGTGGGAGGCGGCATATACACAAAGGCGGCCGATGTGGGAGCCGACCTTGTGGGAAAGGTGGAGGCAAACATACCGGAAGATGACCCGAGAAATCCTGCAACAATAGCCGACAACGTGGGTGACAATGTGGGCGATGTGGCCGGCATGGGAGCCGACCTGTACGAGAGCTACTGCGGAAGCATACTCAGTACGGCAGCCCTTGGAGCCACAGCTTTCGCCCTCAACGGTGAGATGCAGATGAAAGCGGTCATCGCTCCCATGATTATAGCGGCCGTGGGCATATTCCTTTCGCTGCTGGGCATATTCCTCGTACGCACGAAAGAAGGTGCCACAATGAAGGACCTGCTCCGTTCGCTCGGACTCGGAACCAACGTTTCCGCCGTACTGATAGCCGTTGCCTCTTTCCTTATCCTATATACGCTCGAACTTGACAACTGGCTCGGCGTGTCATTCTCTGTTGTCACAGGTCTTCTTGCCGGAGTAATCATCGGGCAAGGCACCGAATACTACACAAGCCATACGTACAAACCGACACAGGATATCGCAGAATCATCACAGACAGGAGCTGCCACCGTCATTATAAAAGGTATAGGCACCGGCATGATATCAACGATGATTCCGGTTGTCACCATATCGGCAGCCATCATGTTGAGCTATCTGTGTGCCAATCATTTCGACCTCTCCATGAACGCCGAAAGCATATCGAGAGGACTATATGGCATAGGTATTGCCGCTGTGGGCATGCTCTCCACACTCGGCATAACACTGGCAACCGACGCCTACGGCCCGATAGCCGACAATGCCGGAGGCAATGCCGAGATGAGCGAACTCGGTGAAGAGGTGCGCCACCGTACCGATGCGCTCGACGCACTCGGCAACACCACCGCCGCCACAGGAAAGGGATTTGCCATCGGCAGCGCAGCCCTGACGGCCCTCGCACTCCTTGCGTCATACGTTGAAGAGATAAAGATAGCCATGATACGCGCCGTAGACCACGGACAGACCTTCGTCGACAACATGGGCGAGGTGTTCAATCCCGCCACTGCCAACATGGTGGACTACATGAACTTCTTCCAGGTTAACCTGATGAACCCCAAGGTTCTTGTCGGAGCATTCATAGGAGGCATGGCTTCATTCCTTTTCTGCGGACTGACAATGGGTGCCGTGGGACGTGCCGCACAGACAATGGTTGAAGAGGTGCGCCGCCAGTTCCACGAGATAAAGGGTATACTTGAAGGTAAAGCAACGCCCGACTACGGACGCTGCGTGGAAATCAGCACCCGCTCGGCACAGCGCGAAATGATATTCCCCAGCCTGCTCGCCATCATCATCCCCATCGTTGTAGGAATGGTGCTCGGCGTTGCCGGAGTCATGGGCTTGCTTGTGGGAGGCCTCACCGCAGGCTTCACTCTTGCCGTATTCATGGCCAACGCCGGCGGTGCATGGGACAATGCAAAAAAAATGGTGGAGGAAGGCAACTTCGGAGGCAAGGGCTCCGACTGCCATAAGGCCACCATCGTGGGTGATACCGTAGGAGACCCGTTCAAAGACACATCCGGTCCGTCACTCAACATCCTCATCAAGCTGATGTCGATGGTAAGCATCGTCATGGCCGGCCTCACTATCGTATTCATCTAATCCGGCCCTTCGCCGCAAATGAACAACAAACATATTGGGGCCTTCGGTATTGCAATGATACCGGAGGCCTCGTTTTTTTCACCAAAACGCCACTTCGTTAGCAAAATGACACCATATTTGCAATTTTCTTAATAAAATGTTTGCTATTTAAAGAAAATGCTTTAACTTTGCAGCCAATTACAGAAAATAGATATCAAATACCTAAAAGGGAAAAAGATTATGAACGCAACAGAGATTGTAGAGGAATTGAAAAGAAGATTCCCCAACGAGCCTGAGTACATACAGGCCGTAAGTCAGGTTCTTCCTACCATAGAGGAAGAGTATAACAAACATCCGGAATTTGAGAAATCAAACCTTGTAGAGCGTCTCTGCATTCCGGATCGCATCATCCAGTTCCGCGTTACATGGGTTGATGACAGCGGCAAGGTGAACACCAATATGGGATACCGCATACAGCACAACAACGTCATCGGCCCGTACAAAGGTGGCATACGTTTCCATAAGTCGGTAAATCTTGGTATATTGAAGTTCCTCGCTTTCGAGCAGACATTCAAGAACTCACTCACCACACTGCCCATGGGAGGTGCCAAGGGAGGTTCCGACTTCTCACCGCGCGGCAAGAGCGATGCTGAGGTGATGCGCTTCTGTCAGGCGTTCATGAACGAACTCTATCGTCATATAGGTCCCGATGTGGATGTGCCCGCCGGCGACATCGGAGTTGGCGGCCGCGAAGTTGGCTATATGTTCGGACAGTACAAGAAGCTCACCCACGAATGGAGCGGAGTACTCACCGGCAAGGGACGCGAGTTCGGCGGTTCACTCATCCGCCCCGAAGCCACAGGCTACGGCACCGTTTACTTCCTCAACTCCATGCTCGAAACCCGCGGCATCGAACTGAAAGGCAAGAGCGCGCTGATTTCAGGTTCAGGAAACGTTGCCCAGTATGCGGCAGAAAAGTGTATACAGTTGGGTGTAAAGGTGCTCACTCTGTCCGACTCTGACGGTTACATCTACGACCCCGACGGTATCGACCGTGAGAAACTCGACTACGTGATGGAGCTGAAGAACATTGAGCGCGGCCGTATCAAAGAGTATGCAGACGAATATCCCAACGCAGTTTACCACGCAGGTGAGAGACCCTGGAACGAAAAGGCAGACATCGCCCTGCCTTGTGCAACGCAGAACGAAATCAACGGCGACGAGGCAAAGGCTCTGGTAGCCAACGGTGTGATTGCCGTGGCTGAAGGCGCAAACATGCCTTCCACTCCCGAAGCCATCGCTGTGTTCCAGGATGCCAAGATATTGTATGCTCCCGGCAAGGCATCCAACGCCGGCGGAGTATCGGTATCAGGTCTTGAAATGAGCCAGAACTCCGAGCGCCTCAGCTGGACTTCCGAGGAAGTTGACAACCGTCTGAAACTCATAATGAAAGACATTCACGACAACTGCGTGAAATACGGCACACAGCCCGACGGATACATCAACTATGTGAAGGGTGCCAACGTGGCCGGATTCATGAAAGTGGCAAAGGCCATGATGGCTCAGGGCATCGTATAAAACAACAAAACAGCCATATCAAGTTCTATAAATGAGCATTGATATGGCTGTTTTCATTTTCTTCCATAACTCTTCCGAACCGGAAACATCCTATTCCGAATCGGATATTTCCTTCAAAAATTCCTCTTCACTCACTATCCTCACCCCGAGTTTCTCCGCCTTTTGCAGTTTCGAAGGACCCATATTATCACCCGCAAGGATGAACGAAGTCTTCGAACTGATAGACCCTACATTCCTGCCGCCATAGCGTTCTATCATGGCCTTGTACTCGTCGCGGCTGTGATGGCTGAACACTCCGCTTATAACAACAGCCTGGCCGGACAGACGATTGTCGGCAGGCGACATCTGTTCCTCACCCAACTGCATCTGTATGCCATAGTTTCGCAAACGTTCCACGATGTCCATATTCACTGGATTATGGAAATAGGCAATCACACTGCGAGCTATAACTTCGCCCACTCCCTCCACCTGCATGAGGTCGGCAAGACCGGCGGAGGCCAGAGCATCCATCGTCTTGAAATGGCGTGCGAGAAGTTTGGCCGAAGTTTCACCAACAAAACGTATGCCGAGAGCATAGACCACACGCTCGAAAGGAACCTCACGCGAATCGGCAATGCCCTGCACTATCTTGCGTGCCGACTTCTCCCTGCTGCCGTCACCGTTTATCTGCTGCACCTGAATGTCGTAAAGATCGGCAACGTTGTGTATGAGTCCGCAACGGTAATACTCGTCTACTGTCTCCGGCCCCAGACTGTCTATGTTCATCGCCTTGCGCGATATGTAATGCTCGATGCGTCCCTTTATCTGCGGCGGACACCCCGAATCGTTCGGACAATAATGTGCCGCCTCTCCTTCCGGGCGTACCAACTCGGCTCCACATTCCGGACAACGTACGGCAAACTCCACCCGCCGGGCACCTGCCTCACGGCTGTCCACGTCCACCCCCACTATCTTAGGTATTATCTCTCCGCCCTTCTCCACATACACATAGTCGCCGATGTGCAGATCGAAAGAACGTATGAAGTCTTCGTTGTTGAGCGTGGCCCTGCGCACAGTCGTTCCCGCCAGTTGCACAGGCTCCATGTTGGCCACGGGCGTCACCTGCCCCGTACGCCCCACCTGAAACGTCACTTCGTTCAGACGGGTGCGCTCACGCTCTGCCTTAAACTTGTATGCTATGGCCCATCGGGGGCTCTTGGCCGTATAGCCCAAGGCACGCTGCTGCCGCAGGGAGTTGACCTTCAGCACGATACCGTCGGTGGCCACGGGCAGATTGCGGCGTTCCACATCCCAATGGCGTATGAACTCGTATATCTCGTCGAGTGTCCTTACCTTGCGCATGCCTTCGCTTATCTTGAAACCCCAGCGCGCTGCGGCCTCAAGATTCTCCCAATGTCCGTCTGAAGGCAGCTTTTCGCCAAGCAGGTAATACAGATAGGCATCAAGCCGGCGGCTGGCCACAAGAGCCGAGTTCTGGCTCTTCAGCGTACCGCTTGCCGCATTGCGCGGATTGGCAAACAGCGGTTCCTCGGCAGCCTCACGCTCCTTGTTCAGCTGTTCGAAGACGTTCCACGGCATGAGTATCTCGCCACGTATTTCGAAAATCCCGGGTACATCGGCATCGAGCACCAACGGTATCGACCGTATAGTCCTCACGTTGGCCGTCACGTCATCACCGCGCACACCGTCACCGCGTGTCACGGCACGCACAAGCCGGCCGTCTTCGTAAGTAAGGCTGATGGACAGTCCGTCGTATTTCATTTCGCAACAAATCTCGAAGTCTTCGCCGCCAAGTCCCTTCTTTACCGAATTGTAGAAGTCGGCCACTTCCGCCTCACTGTAAGTATTAGCAAGAGAGAGCATCGGGTAACGGTGTTCCACCTGCGTAAACTCACGGCTTATGTCACTACCCACCCGCTGTGTCGGCGAATTGGCATCGTACATCTCCGGATGGCGCGCCTCAAGTTCCTGCAACTCACGCATCATCATGTCAAACTCCATGTCGCTTATCACAGGCATGTTCAAAACATAATATCTGCGGTTATGCTCATGCAGCTCGTTGCGCAACTGCATTATTCTGTCTTTCTCGTCCATAATGAACAATTTATGTTGCTTTCCATTTATGACATATCCCTGCGCCGCACGGCCGCCAGCCATGAAAAAGAACAGCGGGCGATGACGGAAAGTCCGTTAATCGCCCGAAATTCTGTATACCGCATCAAAGTGCTTCGTCGTCAACCTTGGGTTTTGTGTCGTAAGTGTTGCCGCACATTGACTTCGGCAGGTGCTTCCTCTTTTTCAGATAAGCCTGCTTGCGCATTTCGTATTTTTCCCTGCTGTTCTCCAGATAATTGTCAGCCATAGGGTTAGGATGTCAATCTTTTGTGAATCTGTTGTATATCACGCTTATGCTTATCGGCTTGCGCCCGTTGCGGTAGCCACCCACCAAACGTGTGCTGCGCAGCGACATCTCGTTTGAAACGTTTGTCACCGACGATGCCGACGACGATTCGTTGTATGATATTGTTATGGGCACCAGCACCACCTTGTTCCAGTTTTCGGTGGCCGTGCCGTTCTGTTTGTCCTCATACATCTTTGATATCAGCGTCGAGATATTGTTGAAAGTGTATGTGTTGTACTTCGTGTTGTACGAAGACACAAACGAAACCTTGTTGTCGGGCAGATTGTTTTCCTCAAAGAAGTTGTACAGACTGTCTTTCGGAATCATGAGAATCTGGGTGGGCGCGGCAAACGGACTTTCAACACCGGCATCGGCATTGATGCGGTTGAACACTATCTTGGCCGAACTCACCGTGTCGCGCTCATGCCCCAGCTTTATCTCGTCTACCGGCAGTGTCACTTCGGTGAATATGCCGGCGGGGGCTTTCAGATATGTGCAGGAGCTGTCTGCGGCAAGCTGCTCAATCCGTTCGCGGTCGTTTTCTATATTGGTTGTCTGCAGAACCTCCTTGGTTCCCGACAGCAACAGTGAGCCTGTGTAGACCGTATCTCCGCTTTCATACTGATAATAGGTGACAAGATCTGTGAGATAAACCTCCGACATCACCCCCACTCCGTCTGTCGACTTGATATAGAAACCGGGGCACACGTTATGGATAAAGTTGTATGAGTTCTTGAAGAAAGCGGGATTCTCATAATACTTCCTCAGTATGTATGTACCGTAATTCTCATATTCATTTCCGTCAACGTCATAATACCGCTGGTTCAACGGTATCGATACCGTCTCCATGTTTGTCTTGTCTATAATCTTGTCACGCAGGCTGTCCTTCAGATTGAGGTCGACCGGAGTGTATACCTTGTTTACCTTCAAGGCCTTATCATCCGTGCGCACCAAGCCTTCACGCTCCGGATTGAAGTTGGTGTAATATAGTTCGTTCTCGCGCACCGGTGTCTTCAGCTCATACGCCGTCAACTTCATGGGGTTCAGCGAGTCGCCCATCGACGAATAGAAATACACCTGTATACGGCACGAGTCGGCCATCACCTTTCCTGCGGCGTTGCGGCTGCATATACTGTCCTCCTCCGGCAGCATCGCCATTCCGTCAAATGATTCCATCACGGCAAACTGGGTGGTGTAGTTGCTCGTTACATACGTTCCAGTCTCGTTGTCTTTCACATGCCCGAGATAGCTGTACTGACTGCGTGACAAGACAGAATCAACAACCACCGATCTTGTCTTCACATCAAATGTGTCAGTTATAATCTGAAACTGGTCTACATTGTTGGTAAGCGAATTGCCCAAAGTGTCAGTATTGTCATCGCACGAAACCAAAAGAATCGAAGTGAATACGACTCCTGACAGAAATTTTATTTTCATCATTGAAGTGTTGAATCTTAAATGATATATTATCCTTATTTGATTATGATAGCACACTAATCATTGCATATACTGTCGTAGAAGGCTGCATAAGAGTCTGCAAAATCCTCACCGGGATATTTGAGCAGGGGAATGTTCTTCTGCGAAGTATAGTCCGCCCACTCCGCCTCCACGCTCTTCTCTGCCTCTATCACACCGTCGGAATAGTCGATGGCCAGCTTTGCCAACTCTCCGAAATCGAAGTTGTCGGCATACTTCTCGAGCACACCGCCATTCACGTCACGGAACTTCAGACACTCCTTGAAGTTGTCCCCCACTCCCTTCTTCAGGCTTCTGCCGAAGAGCGACGTCACAACCTTTGTGTTGGCGAAGGACGGCTCGTCACGATATGCCATCTTCACATAGAGCGGAACAACGGCACTCATCCATCCCTGACAGTGAATGATGTCGGGCACCCATCTAAGCTTCTTTACAGTTTCGAGCACACCACGGGCAAAGAAGATGGCGCGTTCCCCGTTATCCGAATACTCTTCACCGTTCTCGTCCGACGCCATCAGACGCTTTGAGAAATAATCGTCGTTGTCGATGAAATACACCTGTATTCTTGACGCCTGGATGGAAGCCACCTTGATAATCAGCGGGTGATCTGTATCGTCGATGATCAGATTCATTCCCGACAGCCTGATAACCTCATGCAACTGTCCGCGCCGTTCGTTGATATTTCCCCATTTCGGCATGAACGTACGTATCTCATAGCCTTTTTCCTGCATGTTCTGCGGGAGGTTGCGTCCCATCAGCGAGAGTGCGCTATCAGGTACATACGGGGAGATTTCTTGATTGATGAATAATATTTTCTTTGCCATGACATGATATTTAACTTAGTGCAAAGTTACGATTTTTTTTTGGCATTTTATCATATCGGCAACCCTTTTTAGGGAAATCACCCCCGATTTTGGCATATTTTTACTATAATCTTTCCTTATTTGGCAAAAATGTTGTTATTTTGCACCCAATTTGACTGAAACATTAAATCGTTTACACGACATGAAAGTTTTTCATAAAATTGCCGATATTCAAAACGAACTATCGGATGTTCGCAAGAAGGGCAAGAAAATTGGACTGGTGCCAACCATGGGTGCACTCCACGAAGGACATGCCTCGCTCATAAAGACGAGCGTGTCAGAAAACGACGTCACGGTGGTTTCCGTTTTCGTCAACCCCACACAATTCAACGACAAGAACGACCTCAAGAACTACCCGCGCAACCTTGAGGCCGACAGTGCCGTGATAGAGAGCTGCGGCGCGGACTACGTTTTCGCCCCCTCCGTGGACGAGATTTACCCCGAACCCGACACACGCCACTTCGAATATCCTCCCATAACCACCGTCATGGAGGGAGCACATCGTCCGGGACACTTCAACGGCGTATGCCAGATTGTGAGCCGCCTGTTCTACATAACCGAACCCGACGTGGCTTACTTCGGCGAGAAAGACTGGCAGCAGATAGCCGTGGTCAAGGCTATGGTGCGCGACCTGAACATCAATGTCAAGATAGCCGAATGTCCCATCGTACGCGACAGCGACGGTCTGGCACTATCCAGTCGCAACTCGCTGCTGTCACCCGAAGAGCGGGCCATAGCCCCTCAGATATACAAGGCACTGAAGGCCAGCATCGCCTACTCCGCAAACCACACCGTACAGGAGACACACGACTACGTGGTGGAGAGCATCAACGCTGTCGGCGGCCTGAAAGTGGAATACTTCTCCATTGTCGACGGGCTCACGCTTCAAGACATACTGACGTGGGAAGACACGCCTTATGCAGTGGGATGCATAACTGTGTATTGCGGAAACAAACCCATAAGACTGATTGATCACATAAAGTACAAAGAACAATGATGATTAATGTATTGAAGTCGAAGTTGCACTGCGTGACCGTGACCGAGGCAAACCTCAACTATATGGGCAGTATAACTATCGACGAGGACTTGATGGATGCAGCCGGAATGATTGCCGGAGAAAAGGTACAGATAGTAAACAACAACAACGGAGAGCGTTTTGAAACCTATATAATAAGGGGTGAGCGCGGTTCGGGTTGTATCTGTCTCAACGGTGCCGCAGCACGAAAGGTCCAGGTAGGCGATGTATGTATCATCATATCGCTGTCTCTTATACACATCTGACGCTGCCGACGATAAGGCTC
>ENA-OYXU01000869-OYXU01000869.1-human-gut-metagenome-genome-assembly--contig:-NODE-869-length-11163-cov-7.769716_pt1 | contig 11163 bp, 14 predicted proteins | sample MGYA00243243_ERZ653435 | MGnify/ENA primary metagenome ERZ653435 (study PRJEB26926, sample SAMN06165113) | human gut metagenome | biome: ENVO:00009003; feature: ENVO:2100002; material: ENVO:00002003... | reverse complement strand
TCATTGTCACTTCTTTTTGAGCTCCGAAAGTGACAACTTTTTCTAGTATAAGTCAAACCGAAGAAAAGAAATGGAATTTTCCCCCCAATTTTTATTTCCCAAACCACCTACAGATATATACAAAAAATCATCTTCTCTTTTCATGTTGGCAACATGCTCATGCCCAAAGAGAAATATTTTAATATCATATTTTTTGAATATATTGGAAATATTATCCCAATTATGTATACATTTTGAAGTAGGATCTGTGCTCATTTTTATTGGATTATGATGTAAAATGGCTATTTTTATTAATTGACTATATTTTTTATCATACTGTTTAGATAATTCTTCCAGTTCTTTTTCCAACTTTGACAAATCAAATATCACCCTGCGTTGATTCTCTTGCTCTTTCACGTACGACATTTCCAGTGTTGAATTCAAACATACAAACAATATACTATTGTCATATGAGAAATCACGTATCACATACTTTTGACTTGGAAATTTTATGTCATTTGAGTAAAAATCGTTATAAAATTTAGAAAAATACTTATATTTCTCTTCATAAAATTCATGGGCTGTTTTTTTCTTTAAACTAGTATTTTTTGATTCTTCATATGCCTTCATATTTTCAGCCCAATTGATATCATGATTTCCAGGAACTATTAAAACATTGTTTTTATGTATATTCGTTTTCGCTATAAGTTTTTCCAAAAAAGAAGCCAACACATCATACTCTTCTTGTGAGGAAGTGTTGGATAAATCACCAGATACTACCAATATGAAATTGTCAATATTTAATTTTTCTTTTTTATTTTTTATGAAATCTAATGTCTCTTCTTCAAATCGATTATTTTTATCAAGAAACCAACTTTCATAAATATACTCTCCCTCTGCATTTTTTAATTCTGTTAAATGCAAATCAGATAAATGTATAATTGCAGTATTCATGTTTTTTATATAAATTGTAAGTATCTATTTTTATTCTTCAATTCAACTTATAAATATAACAAGAGCCGTTTTAGGACATAGGGACAGCTCAGTGTCCTGTCGGTTATATATTCATTTTGTAATCGGCTTTTGTTTTATTTGTCTATTTTCCATTTGCTGCCTGAATTTTTAATCGGAAGCAAAGGTAATACTTATTTTTTAGTGGGCAATATGGAGAAATAGATGGTTACTAATTGTAAATCTTTAAATTACGTAGCAAAAAATGTGCAAGCCGAATACAAGTAAGCGTAAGCGTCCAATTTTGACGTCTCCCTCATTTTTGAGGAAAACGTTTAAACGAACATTAAAATTAGCTTTGCTGATTATGGCTCGTCATGGCATAACTAAAGCAAGCTTTGCTCTGCTCATCTAACTTAACGCCATAAGTTAACTTCGTTGATTATGGCTCGTCATGGTAAAGTTTAAGCAAGTCTTAACTCTGCTCATTTGACTTAACGCCATAATTTAGTTTGATTATTAATAATTATTATGATGAATCTTGGCTGCACTCGATAAAGTTCAAGCAAGCTCCATGGAGCCATCTACCTTTACCTCTACTATTTTCTTGCGTGTGTCCCTGTACCTTCTTTCAAAAAGATTGTATGCAACGTTGTTCTTGTTTATCGAAAATTTTCTTGTACATTTTGCTAACTGTTTTGGTTTAACGGTTGCAAAACTTTTGCCAATGAGAGCAGAGTCAAATGTTTGAACTTTGCAGAATGCAGCGTAAGTTTATCAAAATGTACACATTATATTTGAGTTAAACAATAACGTCAAAATTGGACGCTTACCCGCTTGTCACCCTTTGAACGATATAGTATGGAACGCATGTAAAACGCTTACGTACCTGTCCTTCTGACCCTTATACGACATTTTTTGGGACGCTTACCAATATTTGTGGTTTACTTATGGTTTGGAATTTAGTAAATTTATTGTTGTCGTAAATTCCCTGACAACCTGTGCAAATAGAGGATTATCGTATCTGATAATTAATGCTGCATAATTTTCGTTTTCCTCCTCATCATATATTGTCATAGGCAGAAAGTAATATTCATCACTTTCTCCATATATACTGAACCAATACTTGAACAGACGATTTCTCATTTTCTGCATTCCATCACCTGTCTCACATATATAAAGAAGTCCCGCCTGATTCTTTTTGAAAAATTCTTTCACAATAGAGATTATCGTCAATCGGATTTTTGAATCACGAGGCGACTTAATACCTTTAGGATTGGAAATACCCAACTGGTAAGACTCACCTATTTGAAGTATTTCATCCTTTTCAAAACATACAAAGATTTCGATAGAACTATCTGTTACAAAGCAAAATGTCCCATCTTCGTATTGAGTCACCTTATAAGGTGATAAAGTATTAATCGTATCTATTGAAAGCGCATTCATTACCAGACTTCTACAGATATGGGATATTCACCAGTACGCTCTTTATAACTTTCACGTGCTAATTTCTCAAGTTTATCCATCATTTTACGTTTGGTTGCTTTTGCTGCATTCCAACGTTTAAGAGCCTCCTCCCGTGTCATTTTTTTGTTGTCATACCCATGCTATTATAATATTATGTTCGCAAAGTTACGTATTTTTTCTTATTCCTACAAATTTTCTGTCAAAAAATTGCAGCTTTTGCACAATTTTATGCATTCTTTTCCACATAAACTGTATGTATATCTCCTAAAAACATCTGTAAGCGTCCAATTTTGACGTCTCCCCCATTTTTTGAGGAAAACGTCTAAACGAATTTTAAAATTAGCTATGCTGATTATGGCTCGTCATGGCAAAGTTTAAGCAAGTCTTAACTCTGCTAATACAATATACTATATTGATGGTGCTTTCGATTTTAAATCAAAATACATGAGTCTGGTATGAATGATTTCACTTTCTGAAATTTCGTAATACAGTTTCTCATCATCTTCTGTCTTAAATAGAAACTTGAAGCCATTGTTTGTGTAATAATTTAAAACACGCTGTTTGTTGTATGCATCCACAACAATGAAGCGACATCCTGTTTTGTTGTCTTTATGACAGAACCATGCTTTTATAAAATTCAAGAGTTGAGAACCAATATGAAGTCCTTGAAATTCTTCATTAACTCCAATACGACCTATAAGAACTGCAGGATAGCTTCTACCTCTTTTGGCATTGGAAATGCTGCGTTGAACTTTATTTCTCGTGCAGGATGACAATTTATGTGCTTTAATGCTGTCATTAGCCAAAGTTATTAAAGCCACTGTTCTGTGTGGCTTTTCTTTTGTAACCCAACAATATGTTTTCCCCAACATCTCTTCCGCATACAGAAATGAATCCTCCATGAAGAAACTGTTCAGGTCATCATCTCCACAGGAAAATGGCGAACATTGATGCATGACCTCTTTACTAAAGGTTAGCATCACGCAATCTTGAAGAAGAGATAAGCCTTCCATACACTATTGAAACTTAAATTTACGGGAGGTTTCTAACATATTTGAAATCGCCTTTTCCATCGTCTCCGACAATGATGGGCAATTGTTAGCTGAATTAGCATCTGCCTCAAGGACGAACCTTTCCGCTGTCTCGCCCATTAATACTGGTATTGTTTTTATTGATATAGCCATAACATTTGTGTTTTTGTCTGCAAAGATACGCATTTTATTTCTTTCCGCCAAATATTTTGCAGAAAATATTGGTGATGGAGTTATTGATGCAGCCACACTCCCAGGAGATATCTGCGCCAGATGTCTCTATGCTCGTTGGCACAAGATTTATTAGCTGGTATACCTATGGTTGCAGGCATGAGTTTTGATAGTCGTATTCAGTCATATTTCCATATAGTTGGCAGCAAAGTAACATCATTGAGCATAATAGGCATGGGGTTGTTCTGCGTCATTAAAGTAGTAACGGCGTCCCCCTCTGAACCAGAAAATACTTTTTGTAAGTTAAAACTCTTCGTCCTCGGCAATAGGTAGAAATTCAGATTTTGAACCTCTGAAAGACGGTTTGTTCTTAATCATCTTTTTAAAATAGCACTTCCTGTCAGTGTCAAAAAGAAGTGTTATATCAAACATTTCTTTGTTTGAAGATATAAGTCCGCATTTTGTTATAATTATCCCTCTGTTCAAATAATCATAGGTATTTTTTATCGCTTTAGGACGAAATATTGATATTGCATGATTATAATTGTTGCTCTCACAGAAATTTATCCATTCATTTCTGCAATCACCATGTTCATATTCTCCTTGAAGCCATATATGGGCAACATGAGTTTCTGTTCCTTTATAATTTAAAAAACGTGCCATCGCACATCCTGAAAATCCAGCACTCAAAGCATCCTGATATGGTAACACCAAATGGGAATTAATTTTTCTTTCTACATATGGTATATACCATGAATGGAATTTACTTAAGTAGATACCTGTTTCTGTCCAGTTGGTCATATTAAAGGATTTGCCTTTGTCTGTTGAAGCATGCCCAAGCATAGCATCCGATATGGATGAATCAATTTCGTCATTAATTTTCAGCCCTTTGAAATAGTTTACCAATAGCCCCATACTTATTTTTCTGCAAGGGTACGGAATGCAACATCATTCCGTACCAAAATGTTTATAGATTATTTCCCTATATTATTTCTCTGTTCCACCACCTCCTCCAGATGTGCCGCTATTTGCCGGTACAGGTTCAATGCAGCTTGCCATGATGTCCATCAGTTTGGACAATCCCTCTGTCTGTGGCTGTTGGCTGGCTGTCACGTGTACCTGATACTTTGCTGTCTGGTTGGTGCTGCGGGTATTCTCGCGCGATGATGACACTTTGCCAGAGATGCCGACGTTCACACCGAACCATTTTGATGAAATGTTCGTGGTGGCTTCTGCGCTGGATCTGTCTGTTGTACTGTTTGTGTCGGTGACTTCCATTTGAAAATCTACATCCACACGGTCAATCAACAGCGAAGGGATGGGAACCAATCCGATAAAAGGGGCTTTTACCGTTACCTTATTGTTGTCACCGGATACAACGCCGTCCTGCACGACTGGTCTTTCCAAATTGAATTCAAGAAGACGGGTATTTTTACCGCCATCCTCATACGCGATTCTCTGGTAGTAATCCCAGGCGATAGATGCCAGTTTCTCTTGCGCTTCGGCGGTGGCAAACAGCGGTCCGCCTATCAACTCACGCATGGGGAGACCTTTGAACTTGTCCGTGTTATTGCCATTTGACGGTCCTTGGGTCTTGTCTGCGTCGTTTGTGGCAGGTGTTTCTTGTCCGGCTTTATCGACAACGGATAAGCTTGCCGCAATAATATCCTGTGCATCCTTGGGCAGAATGATATTCCCGTCCTTGTTGACTGTTGCCTCAATCTCCGTACCTCCGAGGTTGATTTTTACTTTTTTGTCAGCTGCAGCACCGTTTTGCGGAGTTTTCTTTTCTTCTTTCATAATCTTAGGTCTTTAAATTAATTTGTTGTATTCATCAGTCAGACGTGCTATACCTTCGGGTGTTTCCTTAAGTTTAAAACGTATGGTAACATCCATTACGTCATCGTCTGTAGACTTGATACCGTCCAGTTCCATTTGCAGTTCTGAGTGTGTCAGCGCCTCACCTGCAGACAGTTTGTTTGATAATGACTGTGACATTACATCGCCTATACGGGCCTTGAGCTTTATTTCCACGTCTTCCATTTCCAAATGGCTGTGTGACACAAGCGACAGTAGTGGTACATTCAGTGTTCTATCGCCAACTGTTACTTTTTGGCATAAGGGATTACCGTCACCGCCTGTCCAAAACTTGGCAAGGCTCTGCACCTGTTGTGCCTGCAGCATCTCCTGTGCACCGTTCACTGCATTATGCAATCCCTTCAAAATGTCGGAAAATGAATATTGCTTTCTTTTGCTGAATAGTCCCATTTAGTTTCGTATGTCATTTTTTACGCCACAAAGATACGCATTTTATTTCTTTCCACCAAATTTTTTTGAAAAAATCGTAAATATTTTTATTGATGCAGCCACACTCCCAGGAGATATCTGCGCCAGATGGCGAGGTGCGGGGTGGTGCTTACTTCCCGGCATATCTGAAGGCAGGTGGATAGCAGCGCCTGCATTGCTGGGCTTTGGGCTGCCTCTTCTTCGTTTGCAGCCGTGACGCTGATTGCCATGACGTTCAGGGAGTGGGAGCCTATATTCATGCAGTGTATGGGATGCACGGTCTCAGGTGAACGGCTCAACACGCTGTGCAGGGTAGGGGAGTACTGGCGGAAGGATTCCAGCAGCACTTTGTTTGCCTTGCCTCCTGTGTTGAAGTATTCGCCGAGAAATTCATCCCAGTTGGTGAAGAGGCAGTAGGTGCCGTTGCCTGCGGGCTTGATGCCCACATGGGCGTAGTAGGTCACTGATTCGTTGCGCTCTTTTTGTTCTTCGGCATAATAGGTTGCCTCGGTGAAGGTTTGGCGGAAGATGTATTCGGTGAAGGCGGAATGCTCCAGACGGGCATAGTCCTTGCCGTTGGCGAGGGCAATGCCTGCGGCGGGTGTAAGGAACGGGCGGAGTGTAAGCCGGCGCCATGTCTGACGGACGTATCTTGGATTTTCCTGCTCGTATCTTGCCAGATGCAGCACCAGTGCGGCTTCCCCGGTGGTCAGCCTGGCGAGAGTCTGGCTCAGCTGCGGATGCTCCTTGTAGAGCTGCTGGCAGAGGCTTACAAGATAGGGCTTGCGCGCCAAAGTGTCCATGATGTGATGGAACATGGGAATGCATCTGTTGCCGTATCCGCAGCCCTGGAGGATGCCAAGAAGCAGGTCGGCGGCACGGGCTTTCTTGGTGCCCAATGTGCTGCGGTCGTCCTTGGAGTTGTGCAGCAGCACGCAGTGGAAGTTCCAGATGTCGGGGATTGCCACAGCCATGTCGCCTCTTCCATACGGATTTTTGATGTTGAACACCAGCCGCCGATTGCCGCGGAAGCGGGTGAGATAGCCTATTCGTCCCGCCAAAGGTCCGTCGAGCACCTTGATGGTGGCATTGGGTTCATTGGTCTTGGGATTGAAGGCATAGTCGGTGTATGGACGTTCGAGCACAATTACATTGTCGGAATAGTTCTCGTTGAACTCCCGAAAGAACTTCATCTGTTTTTCGGGCACTGTCCATACTTCAGCTTTTGCGTTGGGGTCGACCTTGCGGTCGTAGAGTATGCGTCCTTGTGGATATTTCCAGTCAAGAAACTGATTCAGTGCTCTGTGGGTGGCGAGCACAAACACGTTGCCGGCAAACAGTGAGCTCTGCACCTTGGTGCTGTCGGCTGTAGATTGTACGGGTGATTTTACTGGATTGTAGACCTCAAGTATATTCTTTTGATAGAAAATGTAGTCAGGATTTTCAATAGACGTGCGGATATGCTTCTGAATGAGACGCTGGAGCTGTCGCTCCTGTCCCGGCAGGGTGCGTACTATCATCCATTGGTAATGGACGTTGTCTTTGAAGTCAGTTTTTTTATGATTGAGGGGTGCCATTAATTTTGCTCACTTACCAAAATGTTGCTTCTGAAGTAGAAGAGTTATGGATATTCCTCATGCTCCCCCTCATGGCAAACGCATGAGTGGTACTTGTTCTCCTGTGTCGGGAGATTACGGCCGGGTCAGGGAGGTACCTCAGCATGAACTCTCGGTCGTAGTTATGTGGTGTGTTGCGTTGGCATTAGCTACCATAATATTTATTGTATTCATACCACAATTTTATCTTTTGCACTAAATTTCTTTGCAGGCATCATGCCTGTTTTTGCTCGTTTTACATTAGAAAACAAGCATTTCTGTATAATTGATTGATAATAAATGTTTTGATGTTTTATTTGTGTTGTAACTTGCGCAAAATTTTCCTTCTGTGGCTCACGAATAGCAAAAAAACATCTGAAAAATTTGTCTATGTTGCATATTTTTCATACCTTTGCACCGAAAATGCTTGTTTTCTAATGTAAAACGAGCATTTCTGTATACCGTTATTTTTGAATTACTCCCTTTTGTATCATACTGATAATTTTTTCGTTAGCCCTGTCAACTGCACTGTTGTCTATGGATGCAAGATAGATTTGCGTTGTCTTAATGTTGTCGTGCCCCATACCTTCTTTTATTATAGACATGTGGCATCCCATTTCCTGTGCTGTGCTTGCCCATGTGTGCCTTGCCACGTAGGTGGTAAGCGGCATGTTGAGTCCAATCATCGTGGCAATCTTTTTCAGGCGGCGGTTGACTTTTTGTTCCATCATTTCATATTGTTTCCGTTCTGTTCCGTCCTGCTTTGTGATGATTGGCAGGAGAAAAGGACTGTCCTTTGTCTGTTTCTCGTATTTGTCAACGATTGCCTGCATGCTGTCGTTCCATTCAATGGACAGGCTTTGCTGTGTTTTCTTGCGGATGTAGGTCACCACTCCATTTTTTATGTCGCTATGTCTCAGGAAAGCCATGTCGACGAACGACATTCCCCTCAGATAGATGCTCAGCAGAAACAAGTCTCTCGCCAGGGCGATGGATGAGCCGTGGGGCAGGTCGAGCCGTGTCATGGCTGTGATGTATGGAATGGAGATAGCGCGCTTGCGTGTCTTGGCAATCCCGGTGAAGGTGTGCCGGAAGATGTCGTTGTTGGCTGCCAGTCCCGCTTCTACTGCCTTACGGTAGAGGGTGCGCAGAGTGCGCAGGTAGCAGGAGATGGTGTTGCGCTTCAGTCCCTTGTTTTTAAGCCACGCCTCATACGTGTCTATGAGGTCTGCGGTAAGTTCATCGAAGATAATGTCTTCTCCCGTTCTGAAAGTTGAGAAACTCCGCAGGCAGTTGCCGTAGGTTCTTGCCGTGCCTAAGCGCAGCATCACAGTTTTCTTGGCTATTTGTGCCTGAATGAATGTGAAAACTGTTTGTGTAGTGGATATGTTTTTTGCCATTATAAAAAAATTAAGCCCACCATATAGCTTTTTGTGGCTGTAGGCAGGCAGATGGAAATTTTCAATTACAAAATTACTGAAAAAAAGGATATTTTTGTTGTTTTTTGCATGAAAATGAAAAAAAGTGGCGGAAAAATTTGGTGGTTTCAAAAAAAGTCACTACCTTTGCACTCGCTTTTAGGAGATAACCACTCAGGAAGCCTTGGAGAGATGGTAGAGTGGTCGATTACAGCGGTCTTGAAAACCGCCGTACCGAGAGGTACCGGGGGTTCGAATCCCTCTCTCTCCGCAAAGCAGCGTAGCAGGTTGAGCAGTCAATGAGTTACGCTGTTTTTTTGTTATATGAAATGCTCGTTTTTACCTTATATTTATTATTAATACGTCCAAGTGGAAACAGAATTGCCGCAAATAAAGAAACATTAGCTTAAAAGACTGAAATATTCCGTAAAAAAGATTCTTTTTTTTGGCTTAATGATGTATTATGGCTATCTTTGTTCCCGAAAACAATGCAGACATCTCGTCTTTTGTATTCTTGCAGATGCTGCGATAGTGATTAAGTATAACCAATAAAATGACAGAAGAATGGAAAAGAGAAGAGATTTTAAGGAAGCGCTGAGCAACCGCCGCAGTTATTACGGTCTTTCGGACAAGTCGCCGATAAGTGATGCAGAGATTAAGGAAATTGTAGAATTTTCCGTGAAACATGTGCCGTCGGCATTCAATTCACAGTCTACAAGAATTGTGCTTTTGCTTGGCAAGCAGCACAAAAAGCTGTGGGACATGGTGAAGGAAACGCTCAGGGGAATTGTGCCGCCAGAGGCTTTCGTCAGGACAGAGGCAAAGATTGACAAAAGCTTTGAGGCTGGATATGGCACAGTGCTGTTTTTTGAGGACCAGGCGGTGGTGGAGCAGCTGCAGCACGACAATCCGCTATACAGCAAGAGTCTCGGCGATTGGTCGCAGCACACGTCTGCCATGCATCAGCTTGCTGTTTGGACCATGCTTGAAGATGCCGGATTTGGGGCTTCGCTGCAGCACTACAATCCGCTGATAGACGATGCCGTATACAGGGAATGGAATATAAGCAAGTCGTGGAGGCTCATTGCGCAGATGCCTTTCGGCATATCCACGGGAGATGCGGGAGACAAGACATTCCGTCCTGTTGAAGAACGTGTGCTGGTGTTCGAATAGCCATTTAATATTTTGCCTGAATTGTCGTCAGTCGTGATAATCGTCTTCTTTCCACTCAAACTTAACGGTCTCAGGTACATAGAATTTTCCCACTCTATAATCAATATTTGCCTTATGTGCCTGGCTGAGTTGAAAACGGCGGGGCACACTGTACATCTTGCCATCCTTGATGAAACGGGCTCCTGTCTGGTGAAAACGAAAGGGGACATCGGCAGCAACACATTGCCTGCGTATGTCGAGAATCCATGAGTAGTCACACGGTCGGGCATCAAAGCCCGACTCTCCTCCAACACAGACCTCCTCTATGGTTTCATCAAGATAGGCAGACAGGTCTACAGGACCTATCAACGGCGAGACAATGATGCTTTTGTGCTTAATGGGCAGCGACCTGAATATGGGCAGGCGGCGGTCTGCCATCTGCTGGTTTTCAACCGTGCATCCAACCAGTACATTGTCATATCCCTCTCCCCAGTCGTCAGGCACACACTTCATAAAGCGGTCGATGCGCTTGGTGAAAAAATAAAACCAAAGGTCGCTTCTCACCTTCATCATCTGCCAGCATTCCTCACGCCATTCATCGGCGTCACTCAGCAGGAAGTCGGAAGTGAAACACGTAAACACCACTTTGCCGCTCTCGATCTTCCACGACTTGTCGCGCTTGCGCTTAATGGGCAGATTGAAGTTTCCCGTCTTACGGCACTCACTGCTCGACACCTCGCTGCCGTACATCTTATCCTGGCGATATACATAGCAGTATTTGCACCCAGGACTAATCTTGGTGCAGCCATGCCACGGATTCCAGCCTGCATATATTTCCCAATGTTCTGCCATTTCTGCTCAACCTAACAAACGCATGATTTTATGATGCAAAGGTACTCTTTTTTCAGAGATTTGTATCATATAATGTTTGAAAAAACAAACATGTTTCCATGCTTTTACGCTTAATTAACAATCATTGATAACACTTATGCTCAAAGAAAACATGATATACTGAACACTTTAAAAGGCATCCTCCATTTGGAAGATGCCTTTTAAAGTGTTGGGATACTCGGACTCGAACCAAGAATGACAGGACCAGAATCTGTAGTGTTA
>ENA-OYXU01000868-OYXU01000868.1-human-gut-metagenome-genome-assembly--contig:-NODE-868-length-11171-cov-5.078176_pt1 | contig 11171 bp, 8 predicted proteins | sample MGYA00243243_ERZ653435 | MGnify/ENA primary metagenome ERZ653435 (study PRJEB26926, sample SAMN06165113) | human gut metagenome | biome: ENVO:00009003; feature: ENVO:2100002; material: ENVO:00002003... | reverse complement strand
ACGAGATGCAGCGTAGTCTCGTGGGCTCGGAGATGTGTATAAGAGACAGAAATGGCTCTGCATGATGTATCCACGGCTTGTCCTACTGCGTCAGCTCCTTTCCGAGAAAGGTGCAATCTTTATCTCCATTGATGATAACGAGGTGTCGCGTCTGCGCACAATCTGCGATGATATTTTTGGAGCAAATTGTTTCAAGGGCGACATTATCTGGCATAAGACTTATTCTCCACGAAACGACTCCAAAGGTATTCCCACAGAAACTGACCATATTCTCGTCTACAGTAAGTCGAAAGATTGGCTACCCAAAAGGCTGGCGCGTGACGAGAGTATGGATGGGAAATATAGTAATCCCGATAATGATATTGCTCCATGGACAAGTAGTGATGCCTTTGCATCCGAGGCTGCCACTCATCAGGGCATGGTTTATGCTATACAACATCCTTTGACTGGAGAATTGCTTTATCCGTACCAAAATGGACACTGGCGATATGGGCAAATTCAAATGTTGGATTACTTCAACGGATGGTGTGAATACGAACTCCGCGAATTAGATGATGCAGAAAAGAGAGCCGAAATTTGTGGCGTTCCCGTTGAGACTGTCCGTCCAGATGTCAGGGCAATAATGTTAAAGAACACTCTTGAGGAATCCCGCGAGAAAGCTCAAAAGGTATTGGAAACCGGTCCGTGGCCACGTTTCTATTTTACAAAAAATGGGAAAGGTGGCATCCGTCGGAAGACATACTTGACTGCAGTTGAAGGGAAACTGATAACTACATTCTGGGATTATACAGAAGTAGGTCATACCGATGCAGCCACAAAGGAACTGAAAGCAATCTTTGGCGGTCGCAGTCCGTTTGAGACTCCAAAACCTTCATCGCTTATTGAACGAATAGTACAGATAGCTACTGATGAGGATTCCATTGTTCTTGACGCATTCGCTGGAAGTGGCTCTACGGCCCACGCAGTGCTTACGCAGAACAACAAAGATAAAGGGAATCGCAAATTTGTACTTGTAGAGCTTATGGATTATGCTGAGACCATTACGGCAGAACGAGTACGTCGTGTGATGGCGGGTTATCCCTATAAAGGGACGGTCAAAGAAGAACTATACCGTCAGGGGTTGACCTCGGCAAATCTACCGAAAGTTCCACAGTTTTTAGAGGAAGCCAACTCAATCAGAGAGGCAAATGCCGAGCGATTCGCTAAAATAGCTAAACCGACAGTAAAAGATAACGCAATTGTGGTAGTCGGCGAACTGAATGTTGACGGCCTTATGCCCGGTCTTGGTGGCGGATTCGATTTTTATGAGTTAGGAGAAAATATTTTCACTGATGAAAATACTCTGAATGAAAGTGTAGGTGAAGTTAAAATCAGAGAATATATCTATTTTTCGGAAACACGCCAGTACTTGTCGCGACCTCAAAGCAAAGATTATCCCTATCTTCTCGATTACAATGATGGTACCGGATACTTTTTCTATTACAAACCCAACGAACTTACCACTTTGAGTCATGACACCCTAAGTATAGTACCCACAAAAGCCGACCATTATGTGATTTATGCCGATGTCTGCACCATCAGCAAAGAGCAATTGGCGAGAATGAACATTACTTTCAAAAAGATTCCACGCGACATAAACCGATTCTGATATGGAACTGAAAAATTATCAACATCAGACGCTGAATGATTTGGATGATTACATCCATATCCTAAACGAAAGCCATTCGCTTTCGGAGGCCTTTAACCGATATTGGGAGGAATGTCGCGGTGTATCCATTCATAATATGGATAGCAACTACTTGCGCCCATACGCCAACACAATCAAGAATGTGCCGCGTGTCACATTGAAAGTACCTACGGCTGGTGGTAAGACATTCATTGCTTGTAATGCAATCGGTCGGATATTCCAATCGTTGCAGATAGGAGATTTTCCAAAAGTAGTTGCATGGTTTGTGCCAAGCGATACTATCCTGAAGCAGACTCTTGATAAATTACAGCATTCCGCACATCCCTATCGTCAGACGATTGACTCACTTTTTAGCCATAGAGTTACGGTAGTGGATAAAGAATCAGCGTTACTCGGGAAGGGACTCAAGCAGGAGCAGTTGCAGTCAGAACTCGTCATTTTGGTGCTGAGTGCCCAGTCTTTTGTTGAAACGGTTAAGGCGAAGAAAGATGTCTCGTCCGAACAGAACAAACCTAAAGCTTATCGAGAGAATGAGAATTTCTTTGAGCAATCAAAGCATTTTCCACATCCTGAAAAACTGATTCCCGGTACTGATCCCACGGCACTCATTCAGGTTATAGCTCAGCAGAACCCTGTTGTCATTGTGGATGAGAGTCATAACTTCCGCACAAATCTTCGTGATGAGATGTTAGCGAATCTCAATCCTCGCTTCATTCTTGAACTGACAGCCACACCACGCGATAAAAGCAATATCATATCATTTGTAGATGCTATGCAGTTGAAGAAGGAGAATATGGTAAAACTGCCGGTAATTGTAGAAAATCGTAACTCTCCCCGTGATGTGCTGAGTGCAGCTATCAGGATGCGTAATAGTCTTGAAAGATTAGCAAAGGAAAATGAAGCAAACGGTGGTAGATACATACGTCCCATTGTTTTATTTCAAGCTCAGCCGAAAACTGATGAGGATAATGTAACCTTCGACAAGATCAAGCAGCAGTTAATAGACGTAGGTATTCCTGAAAATCAGATTAAGATTAAAACAGCGAATAAGGATGAACTCAAAGGTGTCGAACTTATGAGCTGCGACTGCGAGGTTAGATACATTATTACGGTCAACGCTCTTAAAGAGGGTTGGGACTGTCCATTTGCTTATATTCTCGCCACACTTGCCAATAAGACCAGCAAGGTGGATGTTGAACAGATTTTAGGCCGTATATTGCGTCAGCCATACACCACTCAACATGGCATCAGCCTGTTGAATCTTTCATACGTTTTTACCTCAAGTAATGATTTCCGCAATACTATTGACGGAATTATACGCTCATTGCAGAAAGTTGGGTTTAGTCGCAAAGACTTCCGTGATGTTACGCCTGAGTCTTTAGAAGTCCCAAATTCGCAACCTACTCCTGAAATTAAACCTCTATTTCCATCCAATACAGAAAATGGGGATAAAGATATTGAAACGGAAGATGAAGAAGAACTTAAGCTTGAAATAAATAATGTAGAAGAGTTCAAAAATGAGATTGAGGCTGAAACTGTTTCTCCAGATATTCAGCAACTTCAGCAACAGGCAATGCAAGTGAGTGATGAGTACACTCAGATTATTGAAGAACAGACCGACAAGGGGGAAATAGATCCACTTGCGTCTATAACGCCACAGGAAATGTATTATCCAATCAAAAGTCAATTCAGGGAAGTTGCGCAAGATATGAATCTGCCAATCTTCTATACGAAAACCTCTCAATCTGTGTTTTTTGCTAATGAAGAGTGGATACCGCTGGAAAAATCGATGTTGTCGGAAGACTTTGAACTGTCAACAAAAGATGCTGATATAGATTTCTCCATAGTTCGTCCTGCCGGGATTACTATAGATGTGGCCGAATCAGGAGACGCTATCAGAAAAAACAATCAAGGTCTTACGGATTTTATCCGTAATCAATATGTCGATAAGTCTGCATCAATCAAAAAAGAGGGGATCAGTGGACAGCTTGCCGGAATGATAAAACTGGATGATGTAACTGAACTCGCAATCAAGATATACGTAAAACGAGCCATTGAGCGATTGGATGCCGATCAGATTGAGAATCTGATTGATAACATTTATCTCACTCGTGATGCGATTAAGGATAAAATAGAATTGCTGTTGAAAGAGCATCGCCGCAAGACTTTCACAAAATGGCTCAGCATCGGTCGAGTTAAACTTAAACCACATTATACCCTCGTTGACAAAACCACGCTTAACGATGAATTGATTGGAATTGACAAAGGACTATATGTGGCCGAGGAAAGAGTCAATGGGTTCGAGTATGATGCAATCGCAGCCATTGCCGAACATCCTAACGTCCTTTTCTGGCACCGTAACCGAGACAGAAAAGAATTTGTCATAAATGGATTTATCAACCACTATCCGGACTTTATTGTAAGAATGAAGTCTGGAAGAACTCTTCTTATTGAAACGAAAGGCGACCATCTTGCAAACGCAGACAGCGTTGACAAGATAAAGTTAGGAAATAATTGGGCTGCCCTTGCCGGAGATAAATTCCGTTACTTCATGGTATTTGAATCCAAAGAAGTGGAAGGAGCAATTACATTGAAAACTCTTCTTCAGTATCTTGATGAACTGTAACCTATATTATCTCCCTGTCATTTATGGTTAAGGATAAGAATACATTGGTTAAGAAATTGAACGATGTATTCGGTCGAGTTGAAAAATTTAAACAGCATAATTGGTTATGAGTTGGCAAGAAGCCTTTCTGAATAAAGTACACTTTAACGCTTTTGTCGCTGCTATTGGAGTTGTTGGAGCATGGATTTGGTTCTCCGACAAAGTAGCTATTGCTGGGATCGCTGACTTAGTAATTATGGTATATTTCTTCTTCCTTATAATAATTTTCATAGTGAATAATTATAGGCGTAAGATTCAAATACAGAAGCGGGAAAGAAAAAATCGCGAATATGAGAATGAACAATGGCGTTTAGAATGTACGAAAGTAAATTTTTGGTATGCCGCTACCAATCAAATTGTACGTGCCGAATTGCGTAAGCTATTGACTTTTGAAATTGTTGATAATGATCCTCTCGCCAGAGTATGTCATCGAGAAAGAGGCGAGTATTTCAATTTCAACGAATTTGCTTATCAACTTCCAGGCTCTGACGTTTTTCGCCCTAAATATGCAGTTACTCGGATTGACGCTAATAATGGGAATGAGATTTACTGCATTCACCCTCAGCTATATGCATTATTAAGAACTAATTAATAGTAATCAGCTAATAAACAAATCCGCTGAGCCGTAGTAACCGGTCCTGTTTCATATTGCAAAGTTAACACTCTGCTCCTACCCGGCGCGCGCCCCCACCTGGAAAATCCGCTGAGCCAAAATTTCATTTGACTCTTAACATTGGCGTAGGAGGACAAAAGGAGGACAAAAGAAGGACAATTTTGAAAAAAAGAAATAAGCCAAACTGCTGTGGATTAGCAATTTGGCTTATTTTATTGGTGATCCGCCTGGGGCTCGAACCCAGGACCCCAACATTAAAAGTGTTGTGCTCTACCAGCTGAGCTAGCGAATCTCCTTTATTGCTCCGGGGTTATCTCCCAAAAGCGATGCAAAGGTATGGGTTATTTTTGTATTATGCAAGTATTCGGAAGAATATTTTTGAAAAATTTTTTATCGTTTTGCACAACTTGCTTATTGCCAGAATGTTCGATTTTACGGCCCGTGGAGCGGTTTCTCGATGTTTTTCGGAGGGGTCAGCGCTCGGCGCGCATGGGGTTGTGGAGGAAGTCGTCGTAGGCGAGGCGGAGACCGTCGGCAAGCTCGGTTTTGTAAGTCCAGCCGAGACGACGGGCCTTGGAGACATCAAGAAGTTTGCGGGGGGTGCCGTTGGGCTTGGTGGTGTCCCAGACTATGCGGCCTTTATAGCCGACTGTATTGGCAACGAGTTCGGCAAGTTCGCGGATGGTTATCTCGATGCCGGTGCCGGCATTGACGGTTTCGTTGCCGGAATAGTTGTTGAGCAGGAAGACGCATAGGTCGGCGAGGTCGTCGACATAGAGGAATTCGCGCAGCGGCGAGCCGTCGCCCCAGCAGACGACCTCGGCGTCGCCGCGTTCTTTGGCTTCGTGGAAACGGCGGATGAGCGCCGGCATGACGTGTGAGTGAGTGGGGTGGTAGTTGTCGTTGGGGCCGTAGAGATTTGTCGGCATGACGGAAATGAAATCGGTGCCGTACTGGCGGTTTAGATATTCGCAATATTTGAGACCCGAAATCTTGGCGAGGGCATAGGCTTCGTTGGTCTGCTCCAACGACGATGTCAGCAGGCACGACTCGGGCATGGGTTGGGGCGCGAGGCGAGGGTAGATGCACGACGAGCCGAGGAAGAGGAGTTTGCGGCACCCGTTCTGCCATGCGGCGTGGATGACGTTCATCTCGAGCATCATGTTCATATACATGAAGTCGGCAGGCGCTGTTGCGTTGGCTTCGATGCCTCCGACTTTTGCGGCGGCGAGCACGACGTATTCGGGCTTCTCGGCCGCGAAGAAATCGTTGACGGCCTGCTGGTCAGTGAGGTCGAGTTCGTGGTGTGTGCGTGTTATGATGTTGTCGTAGCCTTGGGCGCGGAGGGCGCGCACGATGGCTGAGCCGACCATGCCGCGATGGCCTGCTACGTATATTTTAACATTCTTTTCCATAATGGGTCAGTATGATTCTTTTCGTCTGATTTTGATGGGTATGGTGCCTTCGGGTATCTCGTCTACGACAAGGGCGAGGTGGCCTCCGCCGCCTGCGCCGAGCATTTTCCAAGCAAGGGCTTTGTCGGCCCAGCGGTCGATATGGTCCTGCACGCCGGGCTGCATCATGGCGGGGAACATGGCGACCTGTGCGTCAAAAGAGTCACGGAAAGCGGCTGCGAAGGCTTTAAGGTCGCGGGCCATGATGGCGTCCCAGCAGCGGTTAGCAGCCGATGTGAGTGCTTTGACCTTATCGGGATTTATGTCTTTGCCTTCAACAACCGAGCAACCGGGGCGGCGCGGGAACATGGGCACAAGGCAGATGTGGCTCTCAAGCCATGAGAGTATGGCTTCGTCATGGCAGCTCTCAATCTTCACGGGCCAGTAATGGCCGTCATAGTAGTGGCGTGTGAGGCCCGAGCAGCAGATGCCTATAGCATCCTGCGCACCGGAGACATGTCCCTTATTCTCGGGATCGTTTTCGAAGCAGAAGAGCAGGCGTGCGAGCATCTCCTCGTTGTAGTTAGGCAGCTCGTAGGGCCATATTTTCTTGGCCGTATTGCGTGTCGATGTAGACATGCCGCCGCGTTCCATAAATTCGACTGTAGGCTCGATTGAGGCTGTAATGGCCCATCCGTGACCGAACTCCGATACATAGGGCTGGTCAATCCATGTGCCGGCGATGTCGACGCGGTAGGGGAGATGCGACTTGACATCACGTCGCAGAGACGTGGTCGAACGGGCTTCGAGACCGGCATCAGGGGTACGCTGCAGCTCGACATAGCGTATGCCTCGCTCCTTGCATAGCTGACGCTTCATCTCCGAGCCGCCGTCAGAGTTGACAACGAATATGTCAGGCTTTACGCGGTCTAAGGTCTCGACAAAGTCGAGCATGCCCGAGCCGGGGTTGATGTATGCGTCGGTGACGTAGCGGATGGCTTTGACCATATAGAGACGCTCTTTTTCGGAGTAGACCGTCTTGCGGTGTTTGAGTTCCTCGATGGTGGCGTCAGAGCCGATGCCGACATAGAGGTCGCCGTATTTGGCGGCTTCTTTGAAGAATGCGACATGGCCCGAGTGGAGCATGTCGTAACATCCCGACACAAAGACTTTTGGTTTCATTTGACAATGCCTTTCTCGAGATATTCCTCGAGGTTTAGTTTGACTTTCTCGCCGGCACGCTCGACAGCCACTTTTGCCATGTCGGCGTCGACCATAAGGTTGACGAGTTCTTCAAACGAAGTCTTGGTCTTAGGGTCCCAGCCGAGCTTGGCTACGGCCTTGGACGGGTCGCCCCAGAGGTTGACAACGTCAGTCGGGCGATAGAAGTCGGGTGACACTTCGACGAGCACTCGTCCGGTAGCCTTGTCGATGCCTTTCTCGTCGGGGCCTGTGCCTTCCCATTTCAGGTCAATGCCCGCACGGCGGAAGGCCAGCTCGCAGAACTCGCGTACAGAGTGCTGCACTCCTGTGGCGATGACGAAGTCCTCAGGCTCGGGCTGCTGGAGTATGCGCCACATACACTCGACATAGTCCCGTGCATAGCCCCAGTCACGCAGCGATGAGAGGTTGCCGAGATAGAGTTTGTCCTGTTTGTCTTGAGCAATACGTGCGGCCGCAAGGGTTATCTTGCGTGTCACGAAGGTCTCGCCGCGTCGCTCAGACTCGTGGTTGAAGAGGATGCCCGAACAGCAGTACATGCCATAGGCGTCGCGATACTCCTTGACAATCCAATAACCGTAAAGCTTGGCTACAGCATAGGGTGAGTAGGGATGAAACGGTGTATCTTCGTTCTGGGGTACTTGTTCTACCTTGCCGTAAAGTTCGGAAGTCGAGGCCTGATAGATGCGGCATGTTTTGTCAAGTCCGCAAAGTCTTACGGCCTCAAGGATGCGCAGCACGCCGGTGGCGTCGACGTTAGCCGTGTATTCGGGTGAGTCAAACGACACCTGCACATGGCTCTGTGCGGCAAGGTTATATATTTCGTCGGGACGAACTTTCGAGATGACCTGCATAACCGACATCGAGTCACCAAGATCGGCGTAATGGAGGTGGAAATGCGGCGTGCCTTCGAGATGGGCAATGCGCTCGCGGAAATCGACTGACGAGCGTCTGATAGTGCCGTGCACATCATAGCCTTTTTCGAGGAGAAGTTCGGCAAGAAACGACCCGTCCTGACCGGTAATACCGGTGATTAATGCTGTTTTATTCATACTCTGCAAAATTACGCAAAAGCCTCGAGCTGTGCAACTCTTATCGTCTTATCGCCAGCGGCGGTATGCGTAGCCGAGCATGTCGAAGGCGGCGCGGTCAAGTTGCTCGCGGAATTGCGGGGCGGCAATTGAGATTAGCAGACGCGCGCGGTCGATCATGTTTTTGCCACGAAGGTTTACGGCACCGTACTCGGTGACGACCCAGTTGGTCTGAAAACGTGTTGTCACGACGCCTGCGCCGGGAGTGAGCACAGGCTTTATTTTGTTCTCGCCGCGCGAGGTTGTCGAGAGCATGGCGATGAATGACTGGCCGCCGACGCTTCGCGAAGAGCCGTAGACAAAATCCTGCTGACCGCCGACACCGGAATAGATGCGTGTGCCGATAGAGTCGGCACATACCTGTCCGGAGAGGTCAATCTCGATGCATGAGTTGATTGCGACCATGTTTTTGTTTTGAGAGATGACAAACGGGTCGTTGACCCACGCAATATCACGCATCAGGATTGACTTATTATAGTTCATGAAATCATAAAGCCGCCGAGTGCCGATGGCTAATGAAGCGACCGTACGGCCGGGCTCGACCTGTTTGCATGAATTGTCAATCACGCCTGACTCGATGAGTGGCACGACGCCATCAGTAAGTGCCTCGGTGTGCAGTCCGAGGTGTTTGTGTGAGCCGAGTGAGTGGAGAACGGCGTTTGGGATGCCGCCTATGCCTATCTGCAGGGCCGCGCCGTCAGGGATTTGCTCAGCGATGTAAGAGCCGATTTTGAGCTCGTTGGCCGAGGGCTTGATGTCAGGAGTCTCGGCCAAGGGGTCCTTGACCTCAACAATGGCATCGAGACGCGACATGTGTATCATTGAATCACCGTAAGTGAAGGGCATCAACGGGTTAATCTGAGCTATGATTACCGGAGCTACCTCAACAGCCGATGGCGTCAGGTCGGCAGACACTCCGAAAGACACATATCCGTCCTCGTTAGGTCGCGAACAGTTGATAAACGCGACATCAAGCTTTATGGTGCCGTCTCTGAAAAGCTGAGGCACCTGACCGAAAAAACGCGGTGTCGTTGTGGCATATCCCTCGTTGACCCATCCGCGCACTGCATTTGACACGAAAAACGAGTCAATGAGAAACGAGTCTTTGAGCCGCGGGTCACAAAGCGGCGAGATGCGGCGTCCGATGGCAAACGCATTGTAGAGAATGACATCGCGCAGCTCTGTGCGGCGTGCGAGAGCAGCAATCAGAGCCTCGGGAATCGAGCTGCTTCCCTGTACGAATACATGGTCACCACTTTTGACAAGTTTAACGGCCTCGTCGGCGGTCATCAGTGTCGGTTTCTGCATAGCCTGAGTTTTGGTTCGGTTTTACGTCTGCACAAAGTTAGCTCATAAATTTGGAAATCGCTGCGAAACACTGCACATTTTTAGACTTTTTGGGCAATATTGACCGGTCAAAGCCAAAAGATGACTACATTTGCACTACAAACCCCACAAGTGCATACAAATGGATTACAACCTTGTCATATTTGATTTTGACGGCACGCTTGCCGACACCACTCAGTCGATACTCGAGACATACCGTGCGACTTTCGATGAGCTTGGCGTAAAGCGGCCATCTGACAAGGCATGCCAAAGCACTATCGGTGTGCCTCTGCGCGAGGGTTTCAGGATGCTTTTCTCTGACAGTAATGACGCTCGTTTAGACGAGTTTGTGAAGACTTATCGCTCGATATACGCCGCCAACCAGCAGAGTCTTGTGCCGGAGCTCTTCCCTGATGTGGCCGAGACGCTCGAAGCCTTCAGTGAGGCCGGGATTAAAATGTCGATAGCCTCGTCGCGCTCGCGCGTGAGCCTGAAGGCGTTCTGTAATGATAGAGGAATTGAGAAATATTTTGACCTCATACTCGGGTGTGAGGATGTATTAAAACCCAAACCAAGCCCTGAGCCTGTCTTTGAGACTCTGTTGACTCTCTGTATGAATCCTGACAAGGCATTGGTTGTCGGCGATATGCCTGTCGACATAGCGATGGGTCGCGGAGCGGGATGCCGTACTGTCGGGGTGACATACGGTAACTCGTCGGCAGAGGCTCTGGAAGCCGCCGGCGCGACGTTTGTAATCAACAAATTTAAAAAACTGAGGGAAATCGTTCTCAAACAGGAATGACAAGCATCGGTATGTCGGTGCTGAAAATAATTTTGTGAGCTAACGACGGGTTAAAAATACGGCTGAAAACGTTTTTCTTTTTGTTGGGGACTACAATAAGGTCGCATTTACAGAGTGCGTCGAGTGATGACAGGTCTTCGAGAGTATGCTGATTGTCAATTTTAATTTGTTCAAAACTAAATCTGTCGAACTTAATCTTGAAATATTGTAGCAGAGTCTCCACAGACGAATGTCGGGGCTTCTCGGTCCATCTTTTTTTGCCGGGAACAGCTACGATGGTAATATGGGCCTGTTTACGGTCAAGTAGCCGAGCCAACGAGTCCCTGTCTCTTATACACATCTCCGAGCCCACGAGACTACGCTGCATCTCGT
>ENA-OYXU01000867-OYXU01000867.1-human-gut-metagenome-genome-assembly--contig:-NODE-867-length-11183-cov-14.192667_pt1 | contig 11183 bp, 9 predicted proteins | sample MGYA00243243_ERZ653435 | MGnify/ENA primary metagenome ERZ653435 (study PRJEB26926, sample SAMN06165113) | human gut metagenome | biome: ENVO:00009003; feature: ENVO:2100002; material: ENVO:00002003... | reverse complement strand
ATGATTTTGCCTTTGTTCGATACCCCGAACACAACGACACCTCCGGAGCCGTTGATCATACCGCATAATGTCTCCATACCACGGTTAAGCTGTCCGGTGGTTTCCTTAAACTCAACGTCAACGCCTTCATGGTTTTCAGCCAAATGCTGTATGTAGCCTAAATCAATCGTCATAAATTCAGTGGGATTGTATATGCAAAGTTACTACAAAAAAGTGAAATGCGGAAAGATATAGTGATAGAATTGAGTTACAAGGGTTTTGGTTGAAGTGGCGATAATCCGTGAAGCCATTACAATCCCTGCCGAAGCCAAATCCTGACGCCGCTACGTTACTTGTTCGTAACCATGCCCGAAAATGCGACAAACGGGTACGAATAGCGAAACAAGGCTCTAAGGAATAGTGAGTTATCCATAACTCATGCGAAAAATCAGGTTACGGAAAAAGATTGCGCCGTTCCTCCCCGTTTTGCGTACCAACACCGGACTCTTCACCAACTAATTTTGAAACCCAAAAATTAAGGACAATGAAGAGTACATTTTCAGTAATCTACTACCTCAAGCGTCAGGTAGTGAAAAAGGACGGGACAGTTCCCGTCATGGGACGCATCACGGTGGACGGCAGCCAGACACAGTTCAGCTGCAAACTGACTGTCGATCCGAAACTGTGGGACACCAAAGGTGGACGTGTCACGGGCAGAAGCACGGCGGCACTCGAAACGAACCGTATGCTTGACAAGATGCGGGTACGCATCAACAGGCATTATCAGGAAATCATGGAGCGTGACAACTTCGTCACGGCGGAGAAGGTGAAGAACGCCTTTCTCGGACTGGAACACCGCTACCACACGCTGATGCAGGTGTTCCGCCAGCACAACGAGGACTACGAGAAGCAGGTGGAGGCAGGCATGAAAGCCAAAGGCACGCTGCTGAAGTACCGCACCGTTTACAAGCACATGCAAGAGTTCCTCGACATCCGCTACCATGTGAAGGACATCGCCCTAAAAGAGCTTACCCCGGCTTTCATCTCCGACTTCGAGATGTTCCTGCGCACGGACAAGCACTGCTGCACCAATACCGTGTGGCTGTACGTCTGCCCGTTACGGACGATGGTATTCATCGCCATCAACAACGAGTGGCTGACGCGCGACCCGTTCCGCGAGTATGAAATCAAGAAGGAGGAAACAACACGCAGTTTCCTGACCAAAGATGAGATCCGCCTGCTGATGGAGGGGAAACTGAAAAACGCCAAACAGGAATTGTACCGCGACCTCTACCTGTTCTGCGCCTTCACGGGGCTGTCGTTCGCGGATATGCGCAACCTTACGGAAGAGAATATCCGCACCTACTTCGACGAACACGAGTGGATAAACATCAACCGCCAGAAAACGGGCGTGGTGTCCAACATCCGCCTGCTCGACATCGCCAACCGCATAATCGGCAAATACCGGGGACTGTGCGGGGACGGCAGGATATTTCCCGTTCCGCATTATAACACGTGCCTTGCCGGTATCCGTGCCGTCGCCAAGCGTTGCGGCATCACCAAGCATATCACGTGGCATCAGAGCCGCCACACGGCAGCCACGACGATATTCCTCTCCAACGGTGTTCCCATCGAAACGGTCAGCTCCATGCTCGGACACAAGAGCATAAAGACGACGCAGATTTACGCAAAGATAACCAAAGAGAAGCTCAATCAGGACATGGAGAACCTTGCCGCAAGATTGAACGGCGTCGAGGAATTTGCAGGTTGCACCATCTAAAAAGAAAAGCCATGAAACGTGACACAATCATCATCGAGGACAAGGCAGTCAGCGTAACCGGTAACGACGTGTGGATGACCGCCACCGAAATAGCCGGATTGTTCCATACGACCGTCCCGGCAGTGAACGCCGCCATCAGAGCCGTCCGCAAGTCGGACGTGCTGAACGACTACGAGGTGTGCCGCTACATGCAGCTTGAAAACGGGCTGCACGCGGACGTGTACGCCCTTGAAATCATCATCCCGGTCGCTTTCAGGGTGAATACCTACAACACCCACCTGTTCCGCACATGGCTGGTGGGAAAGGCACTCTCACAAGAGAAACGGCAGACATACGTGATGTTCATACAGAACGGAAAAGCCGGGTATTGCTGATTGCACATACCCCATAAGACAAGTAAACGGGTAGCACCACAAAAGGTGTCACCCGTTTACTTTTTCATGAAACCGCCTCACTCCAGCGGCTTGCGGTAGTTCGCTTCCAGTACCCCGCGCAGCCCCGTTTCCGGGTAAAGCACCTTCCCTCCCAAAAGTATGAAGGGCAACACGCGGTTGTTGCGGTATTCCTGCAAGGTGCGCCGGCTCACACGGAGCAGTTCCGACACCTCGCCGTCCGTCAGGTAACGTTCCCCGTCCAGCGGAGGACGGTAGCTTTCCAGAAATGCGGACAGCCATTTCGAGCCTTTGCGCATATCCTGCACCACAGAGGCTATCGGCTCGTCTTCCATCGTAAAAACATCGTTGTTCTCGTTCATCATAACTTCGGATTCAGTGGGTGAATAAATCAAATCATCTGCCGTGCGGATAGAGCGTGCCGACAAGCGGTATCAGCCGCTTCACCTCCTCTGGCTTGTAATAGAACCTGCGGTTTATCTGCGAGTAGCCGATAAGCCGCCTGTCACGCAGCGTCTGCAACGTGCGCGGGCTTATTCTCAACTGCCCGCAGACCTCCTCGCCCGTGAGCCATCTTTCCATGCGCCCCGTGTCGCTTTTGCGCCTCAGGGCGGCGACCTTCTCCGAGAGTGCGCCGAATGCCGCCACCATCATCTCGAAAGTCTTTTTCTCGATAGATACTATTTCCATATTCATGTCATTTAGAGTTTGCCGCAAAGGTAACGAAACGGCATACAAGACGTATCGTTTTCCGCTGAAAGGCTGCCTGTTGCGCCGTTTGACCGGGTTACGGAGCCATCTTCCGCAAAAATCTTACGTGAGTCACGTAGTGAGTTGTTAAAGCCCCTTTTGTTTATTGCCGAATTTTGTCGCAGAAACAAAAAGAAAGGACTGAACATGAAAGTGATAACAATGGAAAGTTCCGCCTACAAGGAGATGATGGCGCAGATTGCGAACATCGCAGGGTACATCCGCGAGGCAAGGGACGAGAAGAAACGGAAGCGGGAAACCGAAGACAAGCTGCTTGACACGGCACAGGCGGCGAAGATGCTCAACGTGAGCAAGCGCACCATGCAGCGTATGCGCACCGACCACCGTATCGAGTATGTGGTGGTACGCGGAAGCTGCCGCTACCGCCTTTCCGAGATACTGCGGCTATTGGAGGACAACACAGTAAGGAACGAGGAAGGGACAATAGACACCCTGTTCCACAACCACACGCTGCGCACGGGCGGCAAACCAAAAGGAAGGAGGACATAGGTCATGGAACTGCTCACACGAAACAACTTCGAGGGCTGGATGCAGAAGCTGATGGAACGGCTCGACCGTCAGGACGAACTGCTGCTGGCGATGAAGGCTGAGGGGAAACAGCCCACTATCACGGAAAGCATCCGCCTTTTCGACAATCAGGATTTGTGCATGTTGCTCCAGATAAGCAAACGCACCCTCCAACGCTACCGCAGCGTAGGCGCATTGCCCTACAAGACGCTGGGCAAGAAGACCTATTACAGCGAGGAGGACGTGCTGACATTCCTTTCCAACCATATCAAGGACTTCAAAAAGGAAGATATAGCCTTCTACAAGGCTCGTATCCATAATTTCTTTCATAAATAACCCATTAAAACATTTTTCAGATGGCAAAGAAAAAAGACGAAAAGGACGTGCTGGTAGTCCGTGACGAGAAGACAGGCGAGATCAGCGTGGTAGCCGGGCTGAACGCGGACGGCACACCCAAGCGCACCCCCGCAAAAGCGGAGAACGCGCAGAGTTTCCTGCAATTCGACCGACATGGCGACGTGCTGGACAACTTCTTCAAGAACTTCTTCCGGCAGTGCAAGGAACCCAGCCGCTTCGGTTTCTACCGCATTGCGGCAGACCAAGCTGAAAATCTCTTAGAGGTGATGAAGCAACTGCTGAAAGACCCCGAAGCGAACAAGGAGCTGCTCGCCCCTCACAAGGTGGACACCTCCGACTATGAGAAGAAGGTGCAGGAAGAGATGGCAGCACAACAGACAGAGAAACAAGAACCTCAAAAACAGGAGAACATGGAACAACGGAAAGAACAGCAACAGGACAAATCCGAACAGATGCAGGGCAAACGTGGCTACCAGCCCATCGACGAGAGTAAAATCAACTGGCAGGAGCTGGAGGACAGATGGGGCGTAAAGCGGGACAACCTTGAAAAGTCCGGCGACCTTACGAAGATGCTCAACTATGGCAAGTCCGACTTGGTAAAGGTCAAACCGACCTTCGGCGGCGAATCATTCGAGCTGGACGCCCGCCTCTCCTTCAAGAAGGACGGTGAGGGAAACATCAGCCTCGTGCCGCACTTCATCCGCAAGGAGCAGAAGCTGGATGAGTACAAGGAACACAAATTCTCCGACAATGACCGGAAGAACCTCCGCGAAACGGGCAATCTCGGTAGGGTCGTGGACATTGTGGACAGGGAAACGGGCGAGATCATCCCCTCCTACATCAGCATCGACCGCAAGACGAATGAAATCACGGACATTCCGGCAAGCAGGGTGCGCATCCCGGAGCGCATCGGCAAGACGGAAATCACCACGCAGGAGCGGGACATGCTCCGCGCCGGACTGCCCGTACGCGACAAGCTCATCGAGCGCAACGACGGCAGAAAGTTCGTCACCACCCTGCAAGTGAACGTGGAGCAGCGCGGCGTGGAGTTCGTGCCGGGAACCGGCAAGTCGCCCCGTACCGCACAGACACAGGAAACCAAAGGCGACACATCGAAAAGTCAGGCGCAGGGCGGGGAAAATGCCGCACAGACCAAGAAGGAGCAACGCCGCAACACGTGGACGAACGAGGACGGCAGCATCCGCCCCATCAGCAAATGGAGCGGCGTGAGCTTCACCGACCAGCAGAAAGCCGACTATGTGGCGGGTAAAGCCGTGAAGCTGGAGAACGTGACCGACAAGCAGGGCTTCCATGCCACGATGTATATCAAGTTCAACCCGGAGAAGGGACGCCCGTACCGCTACGACACGAACCCTGACAATGCACAGCAGGTTGCTCCGTCCAACGAGAGCCGCACGCAGGTGGCGGTGAACAACGATGGCAAGACCAACGAGGCTACAAAGAATCTGAGAGAGCCGTTGCAGAAAGGTCAGACCAACCCGAAGGACGCCCGCCAGCAACAGCAGCAGGAGAAGCCGCAGAAGAAAACGGGCAAGGGCATGAAAATGTAATCCCGTGTCCGCCACTGAATCCAAAATAAAATCCAAAGTATCAACAAAAAAGAAGAAGACATGAAGACAATCATTGCAGAAAAGCCCTCCGTGGCACGTGAAATCGCCCGCATCGTGGGCGCGACAAAGAGAGAGGAAGGATATTTCGAGGGAGGCGGTTATGCCGTGACATGGGCATTCGGACACCTCGTTCAGCTTGCCATGCCCGACGGCTACGGCGTGCGCGGATTTGTCCGTGACAACCTCCCGATTATTCCCGACACATTCACGCTCGTCCCCCGTCAGGTCAGGACGGAGAAAGGTTACAAGCCCGACAGCGGCGTGGTGTCGCAGATAAAAGTCATCAAAAGACTGTTCGACACAAGCGAACATATCATCGTGGCGACCGATGCCGGACGCGAGGGAGAGCTTATCTTCCGCTACCTCTACCACTATACGGGTTGCACCACTCCTTTCGTGCGCCTGTGGATCAGCTCTCTCACCGACAAAGCTATCCGCGAGGGACTGCGGAAACTCGAAGACGGCAGCAAATACGACAACCTCTACCTCGCCGCCAAAGCGCGGAGCGAATCCGACTGGCTCGTGGGCATCAACGGCACACAGGCGTTATCCATCGCCGCCGGACACGGCACGTATTCCGTGGGGCGGGTGCAGACACCAACGTTGGCTATGGTATGTGAACGCTACTGGGAGAACCGCCGCTTTACGTCCGAAGCATTCTGGCAGCTCCATATCGCAACGGACGGTTGCGACGGCGAAGTCGTGAAATTCTCATCCTCCGAGAAATGGAAAGAGAAAGAACCGGCGATGGAACTATATAATAAGGTAAAGGCGGCAGGTTGCGCCACTGTCACGAAAGCCGAGCGCAAGGAGAAGACGGAGGAAACTCCCTTGCTCTACGACCTGACCACGCTCCAGAAAGAAGCCAACGCCAAGCACGGCTTCACGGCGGAACAGACGCTTGAAATCGCGCAGAAACTCTACGAAAAGAAGTTGATAACCTATCCGAGAACGGGAAGCCGCTACATCCCCGAAGACGTGTTTGCCGAAATTCCCAAACTGCTCGCTTTCATCGGCACACAGCCCGAATGGAAAGACAAGGTGCGGGCAAAAGCCGCCCCGACACGCCGCAGCGTGGACGACGGCAAGGTGACAGACCACCATGCCCTGCTCGTCACGGGTGAGAAACCGCTCTTCCTCTCCAAAGAGGACAATACCATCTATCAGATGATTGCCGGGCGCATGGTCGAGGCATTCTCTGAGAAATGCGTCAAGGATGTGACCACTGTCACGGCGGAATGTGCCGGAGTGGAGTTTACCGTAAAAGGCAGCGTCGTGAAGCAAACCGGATGGCGTGCCGTCTATGGCGAGGAAAAAGAGGAAATTACCATCCCCGGCTGGCAGGAAGGCGACACGCTGACACCGAAAGGCTCGTCCATTACCGAAGGAAAGACCAAACCCAAGCCGCTGCATACCGAAGCCACCCTGCTCTCGGCAATGGAAACGGCGGGCAAGGAAATTGAGGACGACGCACTGCGGCAGGCGATGAAGGACTGTGGCATCGGTACTCCCGCCACACGCGCCTCCATCATCGAAACGCTTTTCAAGCGCGGTTACATGGAACGCTGCAAGAAGTCGCTTGTTCCCACCGAAAAAGGACTTGCCCTCAATTCCGTCGTCAAGACGATGCGCATCGCCGATGTTGCCATGACGGGCGAATGGGAAAAGGAGCTGGCGCGTATCGAGCGCGGGGAACTGTCCGACGACACCTTCCGCAAGGAGATAGAGGCGTACACAGAGGAGATTACCTCCGAACTGCTCTCGTGCGACAAACTGTTCACACGCAGGGATTCCGGCTGCAAGTGTCCCAAGTGCGGAACGGGCAGTATGCAGTTCTACGGCAAGGTTGTCCGCTGCGACAACGCGGAATGCGGGCTGCCCGTGTTCCGCCTGAAGGCAAACCGTACCCTCACCGATGACGAGATCAAAGACCTGCTTACCGACGGACACACGAAACTGCTCAAAGGCTTCAAGAGCAAGCAGGGCAAGAGCTTCGATGCCGTGGTTGCCTTTGACGGGGACTACAACACGACTTTCGTCTTTCCCGAAAGGAAAACGACCAAGAAATTTTCAGGACGGAAGAAATAGTGTTACCTTTTGAGAAGGTTGGCTGCATCTCAACAATAGAAATAAACGAGTTTATTTCGTATTGTCTTCGATTTGCACTACCTTTGCCACTGGTTCAAAGCAATGAATTGTTCTTCGTTACCGGATTACGCTCATTCTTTGGATTTAGTGGTGGCACCCGGAGGGATACCGGGTGCTTTTTTCTTCCTTTCTCCATACCCCTATTATCAAACCGCTAAATCCAAAAAGTTATGAGCAAGAAGAACAAGGAGCAGGCCGAACTGTCCTATTACGGGCTGTACCTGCTGAAACACCTCCAAGAGAACAAGTTTGAACAGGCATCCGACCGCGCCTTCATCAAGGGGCGTGCCGACCATGCCGCAGAAGTTTATGAACAGGCACGGCGCGACGGGCATTCCCCCGACGGCGCACAGGAGCTTGCCATGTCCGCCCTCGTGCGGGGGCTGCACCACTCCAAACATTCCATCCTGCTTGAAGTCGTGGAAAACGAGTTTTCCGGTGAAGTCCCCGAAAGCGGACGTGAAGCCTTCGTGGAACGGCTGCTGCCGTTGGTGGACAACGTGTTTTCCATCTACGACCTCGCGGACGACCTCTTCCCCCTGTCGCCCGGCTATGAGAACCTGTACCTTGAACTGACGGGCGCGACCGCCCTATACCTCGAAGCGTATGGCATTCAATAGGAAACAGAAGCTGCGCGACAACATCGAGGCGGTACGCACGGCGTTCACCCTTGACCGGGAACAGCGGACGGCGACACCCGGAGAGCAGGCCGCGCTCCGGAAGTACTGCGGCTTCGGCGGCTTGAAGTGCATCCTGAATCCCGCCAAGGAGCTGGCGGATGCCGCACGGTGGGCGAAGTCCGACCTTGAGCTGTTCGGACCCACGGCGGAGCTGCACCGCCTGATACGGGAGAACAGCAAGGACGACACGGAGTATAAGCGGTACGTGGATTCCATGAAGCAGTCCGTGCTGACCGCCTTCTACACCCCGCCGGAGATAACGGGAGCCATAGCGGACGTGCTGCATGACCACGGCATACACCCCGACCGCGTGCTGGAACCGTCGGCGGGCGTGGGCGCATTCGTGGACGCCGTGCTGAAGGACAGTCCCGGAGCCGACATCATGGCGTTTGAAAAGGACCTGCTGACGGGCAAGATACTGGCGCACCTGCATCCCGGCCAGAAGGTGCGGGTGCAGGGGTTCGAGAAGATAGAGAAACCCTTCATGGGGCACTTCGACCTCGCCATCTCCAACATCCCCTTCGGTGACGTGGCGGTGTTCGACCCGGACTTCACGGGCAGCGGTGACCCGGCACGGCGTTCGGCGGCGAAGGCGATACACAACTACTTCTTCCTGAAAAGCCTTGACGCGGTGCGCGAGGGCGGCATCGTGGCGTTCATCACCTCGCAGGGCGTGCTGGACTCACCGTCCCATGCCCCGGTCCGCGAGTACATGATGCGCCATGCCAACCTCGTGGGCGTGGCACGCCTGCCCAACAACCTCTTCACGGAGAACGCGAACACGGAGGTGGGCAGCGACCTGGTACTCCTGCAAAAGAACGGCGGCAAGGAAGGGAAGCTGTACTACAACGAGAAGCTGTTCGTGCAGACCGAGGAAACGAGCATCGGCACGTCCGTGAACAGCTACGTGTGGAGCATCGGCTCGCTCTCCCACACGGACATGCTCCGCGGCACTGACCCTTACGGCAAGCCCGCCATCAGGCTCATGCACCGTGGCGGCATGGGACAGATGGCGGAGGACTTGCGGGAGCATCTGAAAATCGAGTTGCAGCAGTTGGACAAGGGACTTTATGACAGGCATCGGGTGAAGCCCGTGCAGGAGAAAGCTACGGTGACGGCAACACCTGAACCGCCCAAACCAGCGTCTTCTCCTTCCGTTGCCAATGACGCAAGTGTTGTAAAGGGGAATACACGGGTGGAAGTTTCCAGACCTGCCCTTGTCAAGGAAACGCCGAAAGTTGCCCCGTCCAAATCCCCAAAGAGCGAGTCGGTGCAACTGACCCTCTTCGACCTGTGGGGCATAGAAGAAACGCCTGCCGAAAAGAAGCAGGCCGCCAAGGAGAAGAAGCCGAAGAAGTCCAAGGCATTGTCCCCTCTGCAAAAGGAGATGCGGAACGGCAACCTGCCCAAGCGGACACCGGTGCCCACGGAAAAACCGGCGGTGCAGCCTGCAAGCGGCAATAACGGCAAGCCGGAAACGGGAAACGAGGGCGTCAAGTCCATACCGGGCGACATCTACGCGGGCATCAGCTGGGAGGAGAACCCTCCCATCAACGGATTCTACGAGTTGATGATGGACCTCACGCCGGAGGCCCGTGTGGCATTGCGCGTCAAGGCGGAGCTGCACAGGCAGGAGCAACTGAAAGCAACGGGCATGAAGGACACGCTCGACCCGAAGCTCGTGCCCTCACCGGAGGTCATGGCTGCTTACTCCGGCAAGGCGGGGCAACACCCCAAAGACACCATCGCACAACAACAAAAGGAAGAGGCGGAGCGCAAAAAGGCAGAAGCCATGCAGCCCCGCCCGTTCGACGGGCTGTTGGAGCCACACCTCCGCAACGGTTCGATGGTACTGGACGCATCCCGCAACCTCGGCGTGCTGAAAGACCTCACGCCCTACGGAGCGACCTTCCAGCCCCTCGGTCTGCAAGGCGACCTGAAGGAAAAGGCCATGCTGTATATCTCACTACGTGACGCCTACGAGCGCCTATACGGCTATGAGGCGGAGAACCACGAGGAGAACAAGCCGCAGCGCGGGTATCTGAACACCTACTACGATGAGTTCGTCGCACGCTACGGCAACCTCAACGACAGGCAGAACGTGAAGATGCTGCTGATGGACGCATCCGGGCGCGACATCCTCTCCTTGGAACGTGTGGAGGACGGGCAGTTCGTCAAGGCGGACATCTTCGACCGCCCCATTTCCTTTTCGGTGGAGAACCATGCCCATGCAGGCACTCCCGAAGAGGCACTCTCCGCGTCGCTCAACAAGTTCGGCACGGTCAATCTCGGCTATATGCAGGCGATAACCGACAGGACGGCGGAGGAGCTGCTCCACGCACTCGAAGGGCGCATCTTCTACAACCCGCTCGTAACCGGTTACGAGATACGTGACCGCTTCATCGCGGGGAACGTGATAGAGAAGGCGGAGCGCATAGAGGGATGGATGGAGGACAATCCCGAAAGTGAAAGGCTTCCGGAGGTGAAACAGGCGTTGGAGGCTCTGAAGGAAGCCGAACCGGAGCGCATCACCTTCGAGGAACTGGACTTCAACTTCGGGGAGCGTTGGATTCCCACGGGCGTATATTCCGCCTATATGAGCCACCTGTATGAGACGGACGTGAAGATCGCCTACTCGGACAGCCTCGACGAGTTCTCCGTGGCGTGCGCCCACCGGACGATGAAGATAACCGACGACTTCAAGGTGGAGGGCTATTACCGCATCTATGACGGGATGCACCTGCTGAAGCATGCCCTGCACAACACCTGCCCCGACATGATGAAGAGCATCGGCAAGGACGACAACGGCAACGACATCAAGGTGCGCGACAGCGAGGGCATACAGCTTGCCAACGCCAAGATTGACGAAATCCGTAACGGATTCTCCGAATGGCTGGAGGAACAGCTGTCTCTTATACACATCTCCGAGCCCACGAGA
>ENA-OYXU01000863-OYXU01000863.1-human-gut-metagenome-genome-assembly--contig:-NODE-863-length-11225-cov-4.964279_pt1 | contig 11225 bp, 13 predicted proteins | sample MGYA00243243_ERZ653435 | MGnify/ENA primary metagenome ERZ653435 (study PRJEB26926, sample SAMN06165113) | human gut metagenome | biome: ENVO:00009003; feature: ENVO:2100002; material: ENVO:00002003... | reverse complement strand
ACGAGATGCAGCGTAGTCTCGTGGGCTCGGAGATGTGTATAAGAGACAGGTCCAACATGACCACAAGCAACGCCATACGCACATTGTCTTCGTTTGCCCAAGAGAAAATTATCGTCATCGACGGCAAGAAGATAAAGATTGTCGATTACGAAAAGCTTCACAACATTTCGGAAATGGGATAATGCCGGCAGGCAATTCGGAAATGGGATGATGTCAGCGGGTCAATCGGGGATGAGGAAATTTATCACTTCCTTTTCCACATTTATTTTATACGGCCCCACCGGAGTGGACATCAACCGCCCGTCTATTCCCACCAAAGCATGACCGGCCTCCATCACGCTCACTCCGTCCGTACGATAAGGATGCACACTGCGATGACTCAGAAAACGGCCGGTAAAGAGAAGCCATATTCCGACAAACAGTTGCGTTATCTTGGGACTGCTGACCACCGACACATCCACCATACCGTTATACGGCACGGCATTGGGCGTCTGCCCGTAACCTGGGCCACTGCCCACACACACGTTCATCACACGGCGCTTCACCACATCGGAATTTATCTTCAGTTCCATCTTGTAGTCAAGCCGATGGAACAACATAAGCAACAACGACACCACAAACGACAACGTGCGCGAACCGAGCAGGCTGCGTGTCTGACGACGCAGATTCATAATGTCCGCTATAAGTCCGATGTTTATGCAATTCAGGAAATACCGGTGACATTTCTCCCCTCTCCTGTTAGTGTATCTCACACACCCCAGATCAATCTTCCTCACACGGTGCTTCACGAGCCAGTCCACCGTCTGCGCCACATCGTTCTCCCTGAAATTCCAAAAACGCGCAAAGTCATTCACCAAGCCGTTGGGAATCACCCCAAGCACAATGCTGTTGCGAACCTGCTGTTCAACCTCCATCAGGCTGTTTACCGCATCGTTAAGGGCCGAGTCGCCACCAACCACAACGATTGTCTTATAGCCGTTGTTTATCAGCATGCGCATCAGCCGCTCCACGCTGTCGGAGTTTTCACTCTGCACAAAATCGTAAAGCACACCGCGCCCGTCAAGCGCCCGCTGTATACGTTCCCACTGCTTGCGCCCACGACCTCTACCCGATTTGGGACAATACAATATTCCCCACCTTGACGTTTCTACTGCCATGTCTGTTATTATGCTAAATGTTGTTTATGTCTTGTAGCTTCTCCGGTGCCATCAACAGCCGTCCGCCAACCTTATGATTTCCGCCACTTTCTCTTCGGTTGGAAGCATGGCGTCCAGCCAATGTATGGCCAGCCCACGGCGCTCCATACCCCTGAACCACGTCATCTGGCGCTTGGCAAACTGATGGATGGCTATTTCAAGCCGGTTGAACATCTCGTCATAGCCGGTGCGGCCGATAACGTATTCCGTCACATATTTATATTCCAGCCCGTAATATATAAGGTCATCAGCACTGACTCCACCGTCAAGCAATGCCCTTATCTCGTCTGCCATGCCTTCATCCAACCGCTGCCGCAGGCGTGCCGTTATGCGGCGGCGGCGCTCTTCGCGGTCGATGTCCACACCTATTATTATAGAGTCTGTCTGCGGCATATCTTCAAATCCTGCATCGGGATGTGTTTCCACATATGTCTCTATCTCGATGGCCCTTATCGCCCGCTTGGCCGTGTCAACGTCGGTCGTGTTGTGCATCTTTCCGCCGTTGCGTCGTTTCAGTTCCGCGAGCATGACGGTCAGTTCGTCAAGCGTCTTGCCCTCCAGACGCGTCCTCAGCTCCTTGTTCTCCGGCACCGCCGCCAGACTGTAGCCTTTCAGCACGGCCTCTATGTAAAGCCCCGTGCCGCCGCAGAGTATAGGCCGCCGGCCACGTGCCACGATGTCTTCGTAGGCACGGCAGAAATCACGCTGATAGCGGAAAAGGTTGTACCGTGTGCCCGGTTCGGCTATGTCTATCAGATGATACGGTATATGCCGGCCGCCGACGGTATAGTCGCCGAGGTCCTTGCCCGTGCCGATGTCCATCCGGCGGTAAACCTGCCGCGAGTCGGCACTGATAATCTCACCATCGACCGTTGCCGCGAGGTGTGCCGCCAGCGTTGTCTTCCCGCTCGCCGTTGGACCAAGTATGGTTATCATCTTTCTCATTCCTTACGCATATATACGGTTTCTTTGTACGAATAAAAGAAACTGTCGGCAAAAATAATAAAAAAAAGCCGTCCTGCAATGCAGAACGGCCTGTTTTTTTATCGCTTTAACAGCCAAATATTCGAGATTAGCCGTTAACCTTCTTCATGTGTGCGATGAGCTCGAGCACCTTGTTAGAGTAACCGATCTCGTTGTCATACCAAGACACAACCTTTACGAATGTGTCGGTCAGAGCAATACCGGCCTTGGCGTCGAAGATAGAAGTGCGTGTGTCACCCAGGAAGTCAGAAGAAACTACAGCATCCTCTGTGTATCCCAGAACACCCTTCAGCTCACCCTCAGAAGCCTCCTTCATAGCTGCGCAGATCTCAGCGTATGTAGCGGGCTTGGCCAGGTTAACAGTCAGGTCAACTACAGAAACGTCCAAAGTCGGAACGCGCATTGACATACCTGTCAGCTTGCCGTTCAGTTCGGGGATAACCTTGCCTACAGCCTTGGCTGCACCTGTTGAAGAGGGTATGATGTTGCCTGAAGCGGCACGGCCACCACGCCAGTCCTTCATAGAAGGTCCGTCAACAGTCTTCTGTGTAGCGGTTGTAGAGTGAACTGTTGTCATCAAACCGTCGGTGATGCCGAACTTGTCGTTCAGAACCTTGGCGATAGGAGCGAGACAGTTGGTTGTGCAAGATGCGTTTGAAACGAACTGTGTACCCTTCTCATACTTGTCGAAGTTTACGCCGCAAACGAACATAGGAGTAGCGTCCTTTGAGGGAGCTGACATAACAACATACTTAGCACCGGCATCGATGTGAGCCTGAGCCTTCTCCTGTGTCAGGAACAGACCTGTAGACTCAACTACATATTCAGCCTCAACCTCGTTCCACTTCAGGTCAGCGGGGTTACGCTCTGCAGTAACACGAATCTCCTTGCCGTTAACGATCAGCTTGCTGTTCTCAACGTCAGCCTCGATTGTACCGTCGAAAGCACCGTGCATTGTGTCATACTTCAGCATGTAAGCCAGATAGTCTACCGGGCAGAGGTCATTGATACCTACAACCTGAATGTCATCGCGAGTCTGAGCTGCGCGGAAAACGAAACGACCGATACGGCCAAATCCGTTAATACCAATCTTAATCATAATTACTTTGTTATTTTTTAAGGGTTTTAAATTCCTGTTTTAATTCAACATCTTAGAAAGACACTTGCCGTCAGCACCCTCTTTTGAGTAATGAATATCCAAAATAATGATGCCTTTACAGCATATTTTTCTGTTTTCGGGCGCAAAGTTACGAAAAAAAATCTATATTTGCAGTGAAAATCAGTATTAAATTATATAAAAAAGGAAACAAATGGGTAAATTTCTCAATGAATTCAAAGAGTTCGCCGTCAAGGGCAATGCCGTCGACATGGCTGTCGGTGTAATCATCGGCGGTGCTTTCGGCAAAATAGTAACTTCTGTGGTCAATGACATCATCATGCCGCCTATAGGCTGGATTATAGGCGGAGTAAAGTTCACCGACCTCAAATTCGAGCTTCCGCAGGTCGAGATTCCCGGTATGGAAAAGCTCGAGCCTGTCACCGTGAACTACGGCAACTTCCTCCAGACCATCTTCGACTTCATCATCATCGCTTTCTGCGTGTTCATGCTCGTCAAGGGTATCAACCGTCTTGCAAATAAAGTAAAGAAAGAGAAAGAGGCTCCCGCCGCACCGCCCGCACCGCCACAGCCTTCGGCTGAAGAGAAGCTGCTCATGGAAATAAGAGACTTGCTGAAAAACAAGCAATAATTCAACATTAAATTAGAATACTTGAGGGTGTATCAAAATGCAAAGGAAGCACATTGCAGCCATTTTGATACACCCTCCTAAGGCAAACCAACCAATAGCTTTTGTTACACGGCCTACGTAACATCGTTATCCGGGCCACGTAACACTGTTACTTGAGTCTTGTAACGATGTTACTTGAGCCACGTAACATCGTTATCCGAACCTTGCAACAAAAGCAAAATGATGCCATTCATGTTTTATGCAAATTTGAAATGCCACTTCAATATTACATAAAATCTCGTTGCGGAGCAAATATTTGGCTGAAATATTACTGTTTTTACCACGGCTCTTCGTGTTCGCCCGAACCTATCTACCTAAAGAACATCAAAGAGGGTGTGTCAAAATGGCTATATGGTGCTTGGTAGTGACAGATTCTTGTATTTGCCCGCTCGTAACATGTTGATATTCAATGTCCGCTTGACGGACAAATACAAGAATCTGTCCCTACAGTGTGCTAAAATACATCGTTGGTCCTACTCCCACTCTATCGTCGATGGCGGTTTCGACGAAATGTCGTAGCAGACGCGGTTTACACCACGCACCTTGTTGATGATTTCGTTGCTCACCTTTGCCAGGAAGTCGTAAGGCAGATGTGCCCAGTCGGCCGTCATGGCGTCGGTACTTGTCACGGCACGCAGGGCTACGGGGTTCTCGTATGTGCGCTCGTCGCCCATCACGCCCACCGAGCGCACGGTCGACAGCAGCACGGCACCGGCCTGCCAAATCTGGTCGTAAAGCGAAACCTCTATCTCGCCGTCGGTCATCGATGCCGGCACACCTGCGGCCAGCACCTTGCGGGCCTCCTCGCCGGACAGACGCACCTTATAGTCGCGCAGTCCGCGGATGTAGATATCGTCGGCATCCTGCAGAACGCGAACCTTCTCGCGGGTTATGTCACCCAAGATGCGCACGGCAAGCCCCGGTCCGGGGAACGGATGGCGCGTGATGAGATGCTCGGGCATGCCCAGCTGACGGCCCACACGGCGCACCTCGTCCTTGAAGAGCCACTTCAGGGGCTCACAGAGTTGCAGGTGCATCTCTTCGGGCAGTCCGCCGACGTTGTGGTGGCTCTTGATTACCTTGCCCGTAATGTTGAGACTCTCAATGCGGTCGGGATAAATGGTTCCCTGTGCCAGCCACTTTGCGCCGGTAATCTTGCGTGCCTCGGCATTGAACACCTCAACAAAGTCGCGGCCTATTATCTTTCGTTTCTGCTCGGGATCGGTCACTCCGGCGAGGTCGCCGAAGAACTTTTCGCTTGCATCGACACCTATAACGTTTAGCCCCAGACACTCATAATCGTGCATAACATCGGTAAACTCGTTCTTGCGCAGCATACCGTGGTCAACGAATATACACGTGAGGTTCTTGCCGATGGCACGGTTGAGCAGCACGGCCGCAACCGACGAGTCGACACCGCCGCTGAGTCCGAGAATTACGCGGTCGTCACCCACCTGCGCCTTCAGCTCGGCAACGGTTGTGTCCACGAACGAGGCGGCGCTCCAATCCTGCTTCGAGCCGCAGATGTCAACAACGAAATTCTTCAGCAGCTGTGTTCCCTGAACGGAGTGGAACACCTCCGGGTGGAACTGTACGGCCCATACGGGCTGTTCTTTACTTGCGTATGCGGCATACTTCACGTCAGCCGTCGAGGCTATGCACTCAAAACCGTCGGGAATGGCGGTGATTGTATCGCCATGGCTCATCCATACCTGAGAGTTGTCCGTGAAACCCTTGAACAGCGGATTCTCCCTGTCGAACGTCTGAAGGTGGGCACGGCCGTACTCACGCGAGTCGGCCTTCTCTACCCGTCCGCCGAGCGTATGTGAGATAAACTGCGCACCGTAGCAGATGCCAAGCACGGGCAGGCGGCCCACAAACTGGCTCAAATCTACTTTGAAAGCCTCGGGGTCGTGCACTGAATAGGGCGAGCCACTCAGTATGACGCCAATCACCGACGGGTCATCCTTCGGAAATTTGTTGTACGGAAGAATCTCGCAGAATGTGTCAAGCTCGCGGACACGGCGGCCTATGAGCTGCGTGGTCTGCGAACCGAAATCGAGAATGATAATCTTCTGTTGCATATTTATTTTTTAGGAATTAAAGGAGTTAAAGGAGTTAAAGGAGTTAAAGCCGATAGCCCATGTCAATCCTGTATGAATAAAAGGAGTTGAAGTGGTATGGGGAATTAAAACCAATAGTCCGAATAGCTCCATTCGTTTATATTTTATTAATTGTGTATGTCTTGATTATATTGTATATCCCTCACGAAATCATCCGCCTCTGCCAGCGTGTCCAGCTTGCCCACATCCATCAGACGCAGGTTGTCCTTTACGCAACCGCGTATCACCACCCTGTCGCACACGCTGAGATAGAAATCCATTATGCCGAACTTGTCGGGAAACTCTCCGAACAAGGGGAAAAGCTCCGGAGAAAAAATGTGTATGCCCGAGAACGCATAGCGGTGGGCGGCGGCAGTGACTGTGGCAGGATAAGGACTGCGCACCTCGCCCGTGGCGATGTTCGTCCACCCTACCAGACGCATATCGTCATCGAAAAGCAGATAGCGGCTTGTCTTGCGGCTGCTCACCAACAGCGTTGCGGCATTGGCTTTGCCGGAGGCATAAAACTTGCTGAGGTCTACGTTGCTCAATATGTCCACGTTGTGGATGAGTATCTGTGATGACACATCGAACAGCGGCACAGCCGCCTTTATGCCGCCGCCGGTGTCAAGCAGCGCGGCCGTCTCGTCGCTCACGCGTATGTCCATCCCGAAATTGTCGTTCACAGCCAAGAAATCAGTTATCTGCGAAGCGAAGTGATGCACATTCACGACAATCCTCTCCGCACCGGCCGCCTTCAGCCTCATCACCGTATGTTCTAGAAGCGGCCGCCCTGCCACACTCACAAGAGCCTTTGGCATGGTGTCGGTAAGTGGTTTGAGCCGTGTGCCGAGTCCGGCCGCGAATATCATTGCCTGCATCATCTCTGTTTATACTTGTTTATCCCCGTGGTCTATGAACTCTAAAAATTCAGAAGAGGTGAACGACAGCGACATAGAGTTGATAAAGTTAAGGACACTGTCCATTGATACTGTCACATTCATAATCGTACGGGTTTATATATTTTTCTGCAAAAGTACACAAAATCAGCAAGTCTGGCAAATTTTACGCACTTATAATACAAGTTCCTTATCACCTGCGCCGTCTTGGTTGCAGCGCACTTGTCTCCGGCTCGTATGCTTTCAATCCTTGGTCACCGGTGAATATCTCAACTTCAAATCCACTCTCATCATAATATTTGGCAACTTCCACTATTGACGCATCGCCCAATGACTGGTGAGATGCCGCCGTTTCTTTCCATCTGTCTGCCAGTGCTATCAGATTTTTTGCTGTCCAAAGACTGCTTTGCTCCGTAAATGCCGCCCAAGGAGAATCACTGTTTGCCGACGCCTTTATCAAATCAACAAATGCTCCCACCGTTTTATATATATCCCCGTTGGCATGGGTTATATGATTTCCCGTCTCTATAATTGTGGCCAATGGCAACACAAATATCGTACCGTTCTTTTGTTCCTTTTCTATTTTTCCGCTTACATCTTTATATGCAATCTCATTCTCTCTGGAACCGCATGTTTCCATTCCGCACACTCGCAACCAGACGCACAATATGCTCGTATCTATTATCAAGACTTTCTTTTTCATGACTCACACGGTTTATATCAAATCATTTGTCATCATGTCGCCTATGGTATGACCGGCCATGAGTTTCGCCAGATTCTCTTTATCTTCGAGCAGTGCTATTATGCTGGTTCCTGTCTCCGCGTCCCTCTTCACATAACTTATGAATGGCATCATCTTATGACCGAGTGCATCTATGAGAGCCGGATTATGCGTCGTACACAAAATGTCTATAGAGCGTTCATTACCCAATTCCCTCAACACCTTGACCAATTCTTCCGAACGCGAGGGATGCAGTCCGTTGTCCACTTCCTCTATTATCAGCAGACTCTGAGGAACGCCGGTAAGCAATGCCACAATAATGGCAATAAAGCGCAAAGTTCCGTCGGACATACCCCGGGCATCCAATTGGAGAGTGCTGTTGTCCGTCCATTTCTCTTCACAATACAGCATGGCATCTCCGTTGAACAATCCTACTTTTTCCGCCCACACTCTCCTTAAATCTTTCTCCGGCAGCGGACGCAGATATTTTGTCAGTTTGTCTTCAAACTCTTTCTTCTGTGAATCCTCCAACACGGCGAGCACTCCGGCTATATTGCTTGCGTCAGACTTCAATTTGTCATCCAGACGCGAATAACCGCGCATGTTCTCCGGTATCGGATTAAGTATAAATATATTGCTCAGATACCGCCGAACTAAAGTCGCAGCTTCTTTCACATCTTTCAATACCGATACTATCTCAACCTGCGACAACACAGACGTGATACGGCTGAGACTTAGCTTCTTTGCCCGCCCTCTCTTGCCGGTATAGAAGTGTGTGGCTATCGTAGGACTGTCAATATTGCCCCGTTCTGTGTCGGTATAGAAAAGCTGCTTCATCTGATTTGTCTTTCGCCGTATCCTTGTCAGCTGCTCTTCTTTTATCACGAGTCCATTGGCCGCCTTTGCGACACCTATCTTATATTCATAATCAACGTCCTTGTTCTCACTGATAGTCACTGACAATGAGAAATCGTTATACCCGTCCCTGATTATCCAATCGGCTCCGCCACGTATGCTTTCAACCACATCACGCAGCTGTCTGCCCATAGCCATCTGTTTCAGAAAATCCATCGCGTCCAGCACGTTCGATTTTCCACAGGCATTGGTACCTATAACGAACGTCATCGGATCTATATAAAGTTTGGCTTCTGCAAAACTTTTCCAATTATGCAGGCGTAATTGCGTTATCATTATTTCTTGATGTTATTTGTTGCAAAGCTACACAAAATTAGGCGAACATGCAAATTCTGTATTAAAAACTCAAGTACATTGTCTATGGACTTCCGTATATGATACAGCCGCGTGACATCCTTAATTCGTTCTCTCATATATCAACAGTTTGTCACGGTTGGCAGACTCCACAGCGTATGGTTCCAACGTTCCTTCTTCCACGAGGTCAACGTCGCATCCCAGCTGTTCTTTCAGTTCCCGCCACATACGAGCATAAGCCAACAGCGTGACAGGCAGCCCGTCACAACAGAACTGCACAAGCAAATCAACGTCACTTTGCGCCGTCTCCTCGCCTCTGGCATAAGACCCGAACAGCCATACCCTCTGCACCGGTTGTGTGGAGAAGTATTGCTTCATTGTTTTTATCTTGCCGTCATCCATAATCTCATGCGCTTTTATTCTGCAAAAATAAACAAAATCAGCAAGTCTGGCAAATATATCGTTCTTTTTTCGTGTTTTTCATTTCATATTGACAGAGTGTTGGCAGTGTGTCAACAGCGAAACGACAGAACAACGGGAAGCGGGCAAAAGAAAACCGCAACCGGAAAGACCGTTGCACGCCGCATCAGCCGCATCAGCCTTTTCCGGTCACGGATTCTTCATCACAGAACCGCTATGTCATCTCGAGACATAGATATCTCCGCCGCCAAAGCAATATTCCATGTCCCCGACGGCAGTCGCCGTATAGATCCCGCCGTTATTGGTTATCCGGAGAACTTGCCCGTTGAGGGACAAGCTGGTGAAATCGTCCCCGCTGTCTCCAGCCTTTGTCGTATAACTATCCAATACCACAGTCAGGACATCGCCATCAGCTTTTGCCCTTACCGTTCCGGTCAACATGCCAAAAGAGGGATCAAACTTGGTCTCATCCATCTCGTAACCTAACATTACTTGCAGCGAACCTTCATACATTCCTTTTGCCGTCTTTCTCAAACTTAGACTAACACATGTATCGCATCTGCGATAGACACCGCCTTTCAGCAAAAGCGAACCAACCCACGGGTCATACGCAAACTCATCGTCATCGGTTGCAGTGCTTCCATCCGTTTCTGCCGTTTCATATTCCGCAACGTCATTATCCTCGGCATAAACGGTCGCGTCAGAATCCACAGGAGCTATATACCCACCATATTCCGAACCGGAGGAGACTTGCGTCGACGATGACCTCATGCCTATCACAATGCCAACCAGCACAACGACCAACAGCCCGATGCCGCACGCTATCATCATTTTGTTATTACCGCCATCCTCCTTAGCCATTCCGCCGTCGGCTTTCGGCTTTGTCTCCTGCGCCACTTCCGGCGCTTCGTTTTCTGCCGCAGCGGCCTCTGCGGGCTCATTCCCGAGAATCTTTGCTTTTTCAGCCTGCACTTCCTCCTGCGTCAGGATGCCAGCATCCAAAAGCCGCTTAAGCTCTTTGAGCTTGTTGATTTCTTCTGATGTCATAATCTCATATCACGTTAATTGTCATTCAGTATTTTCTTCTTCTCCGAATCAAATTCCGCCTGCGTCAGCACACCGGAATCCAAAAGCTCTTTCAGTTCAAATAGCCGTTTCGTCTTTTCCGTCATGGCATCCCCATCCGCCACTGCCTGTGACGTTTGCGACGATTCCAACGGCTGCGGCGAAACATCTGGCTTCACCGCGTAGCCGCCCTCCCTATTGGAGAGGGTCGGGGTGAGGCTTCTACCGCCCATGATGAGCAGCGCGGCAACCAGCAGCATGGCAAAAGCGCTGCTGATATTATTAAATATGGTGTACAAATCATACCGGCTGTTATCCGTGAACAGAATGAGTATGCCGATACACGATATGCCCTGCGCTATCAGGGCTATCAGCCAGACGATAGAGTATCGCTTGTTGACGTCCTTCATTCCCCATATCAGTGCACCCATCATTAGCAGATTCATCAACAATGTATATGGAGCGCTCGCCAGCACCATGCCATACGCCCACAGCTCCGCCTCACCGCTTCCAAAAATGGAGCTTGTGAAATCCGGACTATCACCGACATTCAAGAAGACATTGAACATCGAAATCAGATGCGCGGCCAGCACGACATAAGCCACCTTGACGGCCTTATCGTCAACATCAATAGCGTGTACCGTAAACGTGACGTACATCAATGCCATCGTCACGACGCCAACGACACCGGTAATCTTCAGACCGCCACCGCCCAGCACGCCCCACAGTCCAACGACAATCGTAAGGACAAAGGCAATCGCAACGGCTGCCCGCAGACTGAAGTTGCGAAGAGATAGAATAATGTTGTTCATAAGCATAATAATCTTACTTAGTTATTTGAC
>ENA-OYXU01000862-OYXU01000862.1-human-gut-metagenome-genome-assembly--contig:-NODE-862-length-11230-cov-3.772975_pt1 | contig 11230 bp, 10 predicted proteins | sample MGYA00243243_ERZ653435 | MGnify/ENA primary metagenome ERZ653435 (study PRJEB26926, sample SAMN06165113) | human gut metagenome | biome: ENVO:00009003; feature: ENVO:2100002; material: ENVO:00002003... | reverse complement strand
CGGATACCTCTCTCAGCGGCGGTACGGAAATATCCACCTGCCGCAGAATGTAAAATAGGTTGGGGCGGAAAGTCTTTTCAGATACCATCTTCAGCAACTCCGGCCCTGCGGTGCATATCACCCGTACATCGGGATGCTCGTTCTCAAGAATGTGCAAAAGTACCGATTGTTTGTCAAACGACAGCAACTGCACGTTCTTGATGATGATTGTTCCACCGTCGGCTTTCTTGAAATATCCTTCCATTCGGTTGTATATCTCACTGCGGAGCGTCGTCGGGTCATGTTGACCCACGAGTGCCGCGCCTCCCGCTTCAATGACCGTGCATGGTTTCTGAGCGCGGGGACTGTGCAGGTAAATCTGTTTTGCAATCTGTTCCTTGCCTGTTCCACATTCTCCGAAAATGATGGCGTTGGCATTGGTTTGGGCTATGCGTCCGATAGACTGTTCAATCTCCTTGAACTTCTCGCTCCGTCTGGGAATTAGAGCATTGTCAAGCTGTATTACAACGCTTTCCGATTTGGCATACCTGCTAACCGTTTCAATGAGTTGTTTATCTATTGCCGGACGCTGTACAACATCCACGGCTCCGCTGTCTCGCATTACAGAGAGAAGATCCACGGCGTTCAGGTTATCCAAATCACTGGGAATTTATATCCCTCGCGCTTTTGCCAGTTGATTAACTCTTGCGCAGTACCTCCATCGAATTTCATCGCGGTGACTACGGCTGCTCCGGGAGGCAGTTTTGCCACCTCATCTTTTGCAGCCTCCATACAATCGACGGCTATCGGCTCGTATCTGGCCCGCGTGAGCAAGCCTGACATAATCCGACCGTCGGATTCGGAAGCATCTATGATAAGAACCTTATTCATTTTCAGAAACAACTTATATATAACAACATAATATGTTCTTGTTTTCGCTATATTATATAAATGTTTGCCTACTATCGGTTTTTACTTATTCCACAGATTGCGACTCCAAATATTTTAGACATACAACGATAATAGAACAATTAGAAACCGTTAAAACTCCACACCAATTTTCATCGAAATGAGATTATGGCTCAGTTGCTCTGAAAACTCGATTGTAGCAATTTCGCTGTCAAATTTCTTTAACCGCTCCAGTTTTTGCAATTCATAGCCTATCGACACGAACAGTTTCATACGTTTATAGATGGAGTATGAAATTCCGGCAGCCGGATTTAGGTAGATACCGCCATTAGCGTCTTTTGAAACTACAATTCCATATCCTACGGCACATTGGATAAAGGGAGTGAATTTTTTCGGTTTGCAAATGCAGAACCTCACATCTGCAAATAGAGGCACTATCGGTTTCTCAAATAGCGATATGCCTGTTCCTACTCCTGTGGATAAGCGCTCATTAAAATTGTAATTACCGATTACCTGCCATATAAACGGAGTACATGAAGGTTTGCTCATATCAAAGCCAGCACCGATTGTCGTCGCATAAGATATACATCGAATTCCCTGAGCATGTACGGTTGTCCCAAGAAATATCAATGCAATGATAATTAGAGTTCTCATTACTGTATGTTTATCGTTATCCGTTCAACTATTTCCAGTGCTGTTGTCAATCCAGACATATCCGCATGAATTTCGCCATCGCTTCCGTCTGGGCTGCTATGACCTATCAAGGTGGCATCAAAAGTCTTTTTACCTGTTGTCAAATCGACCTCTGCCTTGTAAATGACCGCTGGTTGTCCGCTTCCCTCTTTGCCACCGGAATAATTTGCATCTCCTTTCTGGGCGTTTTTAGGGAAATTGTCATTAAAGTCTATGGAGTGATTGACCTCTACTTTAACAACAAAGTGTTTCAGACGGTTTGCTGTTCTGAGCTTCACATCGAAACTTTCACGGGGAGTGGCTCCAGAAATACCATCCACCAAGGGCCTATCCTTTGTCGGCAGATAAAGTCCGTCATCATATTTTACCCCACGGGAAAAGCACCAGTGCGGTAAAGCCTCTTTTCGGCGGTTGCCTTTTGCCATCTGCCAGTCCTGTGTCGCTATCTTGTGCGAAACATATACTGTTGAAAGATAGTTCCCTTGCATATCTTCCAGCCAGATGGCTATTTGTGGCGGATTTTTCTTCTTTATACCTAAGAACACCGGGAAATCATGTAGCCATTCCCGACCTTGCTCGATGCAGACTTTTATATCACCCTGCTCGTACTCGATCAGTTCCTTGTCGCAGGAAGTAAGGCTGATTGCCGAAAGCAATCCTAAAAGAGCAATAATCATTTTTGTCATTTCGTTATAGTTTATTTATGTTACTTATCGGGAACATGACGGTGAAAAAAATTTGTATCCGGATGAACGGATTTCAGCCAGTGAACATTCTGTCTATCAGATTCTCCACTTCTTGATAAATTTGCTTCCACCCATTGTCGTCGCTTATGCTTATTCCGTTAAATACGGGGCAATAATCGCCAAGCATTGCCAGATAAGTTATGGATGCCGTAATCATCGCAGATAACGCTGCTATTTCCTGTTGAGGACGTCCAGTAACTGTGCAAACTTGTTTTATCAAATTCATTCCAATCGTCTCCCGCTGTTCCCTTAAAGCTGTAATTACCTCATTGTCGCAGGATAGTTCCCAACGATATAGTTTCCTTAATATCGGGTCAGTTCGTAATTGTTCGATATGTTCACGGAACATTTTCTTAATCGCAGGAAGTACCTGCGTCGCGTCTGAGAAGTCAAGCGAAGAATTCAACCAGAAATCATGCTTGCGTATATATGCGGCAATCAAACCGTCTATTGAATTGAAATAGCGGTATATCAAAATCTTAGACACTCCGGACTGGGCAGAAACGGCATTGATGCCTATCTTCTCAAATCCGTTTTCTGCTATCATCTGTCCAATCGTATCTAACAGCCGTTTTTCCGTTGCTTCTCTATCGCGTTCCATATCAATGTTACCATTCGGGAACAAAATTACTACTTTTTTCTGAAACAACAAAGATTTCATTGGGGGAATTTACTTCCCAATGAAATCTTTGTAAAACATCTCGACGAATAATTAATTATTATGAAAGCCTATTAATAATTATTCTCCAATAGGCGTTTATTAAGTTCTTAATTAGATTTCTTGATATTAATCCTATTCTTTATTTATTTCCGAGGTTTAGGGCGTCTCGGATTGAATTCATGTCGCGGAGGATGGAGGAGTCGAGGACACGGGCATAACGCTCAGTCATTTTGATACTGGCATGACCGAGCATCTTCGATACATTTTTCAGGCTCACTCCTTGCGAGAGGCAGAGAGTAGCGTAAGTATGGCGGGCGGTGTGCATCGTCAGGTGCTTGTTAATCTTGCATATCTCGGCTATTTCTTTCAGGTAGCGGTTCATCACCTGATTGCATGGTATCGGAAGCAGGACGCCTTTCTTGGCTGCCTTCTTGTCGCCCTGATATTTTTCGATGATGGCGAGGGGTACATCAAGTAGAGGAATGTTGCTCATCTGCTTTGTTTTCTGGCGGGGCTTGCGTATCCACTTGTTACCGTCGTTGTCTGTCACGATATGGTCTTCGGTCAGTTGAGATACATCGGTAAAGGCAAGTCCGGTGAACGCTGACATCAGGAACATATCGCGGATTACTTCAAGGCGTTTACTGCCGGGATTACAGTTATATATGCGGTCAACTTCTTCCAAAGTGAGAAACTCCGGTTCTGTCGGTTCCTCCCGGAATTTTATACCCACGAATGGATCTTTCTGAATCCAGTCGTTGGCAAGACAGCGGTTGGTTATCTTTTTCAGAGCTTTCATATAACGTATGAGAGTGTTCTGGCATAGGTCTTTCTCTGTCTTGAGATACACCTCGTAAGCGCGGATTACTTCGCCTGTGAAATCCGAGAGCGGGAGGTCGTCAACACCATACTTCGGTTTGATGAGTTCGCCGAGGTAACGTTTCATAGTCTCATAGCGTCTCCACGTTATCTCCACAAAGTCCTTGCCGATAAGTTGCTTTGCCTCGTCGTTGTGTTCCTGTATGACTTGCAGGATTGTGCGCTCCTGTTTACGCACCTGTCCGACGCCATAAAATCGCTGCTGAACAATCAGGGGATTGATTTCAGCCCCCGTCTGTTGGAGTTCTGTAACAATCTGGTGGACACGGATTCGCGCATCCTCGATGAAGCGGTTAAGGTCAACGGCAGCCGCGCTCGTACCTTTGGCGCGTTCTTTCGACTGGTCCCACAGGTTTGGGAGGATACTTTTGCGGATATTATTCTCCACACGCTGACCGTCAACGGTGATTCGCATAGCGACTGATGCCTCGCCGTTCTTAAGCAGCTTTGCCTTTTTCAAGAAAAAAGACACACGGAAATTGGTTTTACTTCTCATTACCAAAATCTTTCGTTTTGAGGTTGATGACACGGTGGAGCAATTCTGACATATATCTTGGTGGATAAACAGTTGAAACATAACATCTAAACGCTATTCTGGTGGAGATAGTTCGGTAAGAAGATTCGCTCCACCGATTGCTCCACCAGCGTTTCAATCACGCTAACCTATACATGTTTTGAAAAACTCCAGCCTTGTCAATGTTCTTGTTAATTATCTCTTCCCAGAGAGAACCAAATGAGAAGTAGGCAAGTTGCATTATATCAGCGCAATATATGCAACATCCTCATGCGTTGCACCATCCAATCCACCCGGTTCGCGATTGCTCACCCGATGGGTTGGTGGAGAATGAATGATTTGCACATCCCTATAAACGCACAAAACACCGAATATCTCTGATATTCAGTGTTTTGCATCGCCTTTCGGCTTTAGGTTGTGGTGCCACCAGGATTCGAACCGGGGACACACGGATTTTCAGTCCGATGCTCTACCAACTGAGCTATGGCACCATCACGTTGAGGAGCTTTCGCCCTTTTTGCGCTGCAAAGGTAGAGAGTTTTTCGTTACCCCGCAAATTTTTAAGCAACTTTTTTGAGCTTTCAAGCATTTTATTCAGCCCACAAGATTACATTTAACTAATGTTCAGTCTTTTGCGATCAGCCCAAATAATCCATCAGTTTATGCGGCGACAGAGGTCACGGTATGCCTCAGTGGTGGCATAGCAGGTCAGCATGTCGCCGCGGGTTACCATCGGCGAAGGCGTGGAGCTGAAGTCTATAGCCTCCTGTTTGTCCGAAGAGATGCCGACAATGTTTATACGCTCGACAGGACGTGTGGCGGCGATGAGTCTGACATGATATTCTTTCTCAAAGTTTATATCTGAATATTTCATGCCGATGAAAAATGGGGGCACCTCAAACCTGATGACATAGCTGTCATCATTGACGCGCAATGAGGAGACGTTGGCACCAAGCTCAAGTTCGTGAACAAGGTCTTCAGCCGCACGCTGTTCGGGACGTATAATGCGGTCAATGTGGAATCCTTCGAGTATCGACTCATGGAGTTTGTCTATGGCACGTGCAAAGATGTGTTTCATCCCAAGTTGTTTGAGCAGAGCGACGGTGCGGATGCTAGCACCAAAATTCTCTCCGATGGCAACAATGACGGTGTCGATGTTTGAAAGCGGGAGCATTTTAAGCGAAGTTTCGTCAGTTGAATCGACAATATAGGCGGTCGAGACATAATCCTTTATTGAGTTGACTATGGTCTCGTTGATGTCGGCACCAACCACTTCGTGGCCCATGTTTGTCAGGTCAACAGCAAGGTTTGACCCGTAGATTCCGAGTCCGATGATGAGGTATCGCATATCAGTTGATTATGATGTTGTCTGTTGGATAATGCGGACGCGCCTTGTGGGTGCTGGCAATGCCTGAAAGCAGCGATATGACGCCAACGCGTCCCATGAACATGGCTGCGCACAATATGATTTTGGAGGCTGTTGAAAGCGAGGCTGTCACTCCGAGTGATGAGCCAACAGTGAAGAGCGCCGAGGCGCACTCAAACAGCAGGTCTCGCGGACTTAACCCAGGTTCGATGATGAGAATGGTGACCGACAGCAAGACGTAGGTGAATATAGAGATGGACACGACGGCATTTGCCCGCCGTATGGAGTGCACCGCGAGCGTGCGTTTGAATGCTGTTACACGCCGCTGGCCGGTCACTATCGAGCGCAGATTGAGCCAGATGACAGCCAGCGTATTCACTTTCACACCTCCGGCTGTCGACTGTGCGGAGCCGCCCACCCACATCAGGAACATGACAATCATAAGTGTGACAGGCATGAACTGAGCCGGACTGACCGACGAAAATCCGGCAGAGCGGGGCGTCACCGAGTTAAAGACGCTCTGTGTCACCTTTTGCCACAGCGTCATACCAGCCAGGGCGTTATTATATTCAAGGATAAAAAACATCACGGCTCCGAAAACGAACAACAGCGAAAATGTGGTCAACACAATCTTTGTGTTAACATCAACCAGATGGACCTGACGACGATAGCCGCCAAAACGACTCCGGTTGAAAAGCCATGCCTTCATATTGTGAATTTTAATCAGAATGGCATCTTTGAAATTCACCAGCGACGGAAAACCTATGGCGCCAGCTACAATCAGGGCACTGAACACCCAGTAGATTGACTGATTACCCGTCATCAGCGCCGGATTTGACAGACCGCCGGGCAGCGTGGAGAATCCGGCATTGCAGAATGCCGAAATCGAATGAAAAGCCGCAAACACAATCTTCTCACCAGTGTCATAGCCCAGCGCGTCGGGCACTGTCATAAATAGAGCAACGGTGCCCACGGCCTGCACACACAGCGTGGTGACCATGATATAGATAAGCGTCGGAAAAAGATTACTCAGTGACTTCGAATATATCATATCTCCTATAACCAACTGGCTGTAGATCGACTGACTTCCCGAGAAAAAGACCGCGAAGAAGCATGTGAACGACATGACGCCCAAAGCGCCGATTTCAATCAATATGCCGAGAATAAGAAGACCCATAGGAGTGAAGGTCGAGTAAATGTCAACCGTTGTCAACCCCGTTATACAGACCGCAGAGGTCGAGACAAACAGCGAATTGACAAACGACAAGCCGTTATAAGTCGATTTGGGCAGCATCAGCAACAATGACCCTATTATGATAAAAAGCAGGAAACTCGCCGAAAGCATCAGTGATGGGTTGGTTCGCTTGCCCGGAAGCTTCATCACGCCGAAACTAAGCTGCACAACCGAGTATGAAGCTATAACCAGAAATATGAAGCCCCTGTTATACAGAATATTCGCAAGCCACGGAATCCACGGATGGGCCGGCTCTGGATAGAACAGCGGTAGGACTGTCAGAAGCATCGCCAGGTCAAAGCCCCACTGCACGGGTGTACGCCGACGGTAAGAGCGGTCAGCCACGAAAACAATGTTAAAGACAATGTTGATCAGGAAAACCGCCTGGCCCCCTTTAATCAGCCTCCCGAGAAGTTTGATGTCAGCGGGGTCATGATCAAAGCCCACATAGAGCAGCATCGAAACCACACAGACCGCCGCAGCCACCAACGCAAGAGCCCCGAGCCAGACTCCGGTCCGTCTCAAGACCGTAGCGAACCTGCGCGTAAAGCCTGTAAGGGCCATGCATCGGAGGCGCCACCAATAGCGGAAACGTGTTAGAACTCTCACACAAACTAAACAGCGATGACCGCGTCAGGGTTCTCACACAATGGCATCAGGCGTCTGTTTGACGGTCTCCATGACAAACACGCTCTGGACCGATTCCAGCATATCGAGGCGTCCGAGCTTGTCAGTGACAAAACGACGGTATGACGTCATATCAGGCACCTCTACTTTCAACAGATAGTCAAAGATACCCGACACGTTATGACACTCGGTAACCTCGTCCATCGTCCCTACAGCCTCGGCAAACCGCTCATGAATCTCCGAATTTATCTGGCGTAGCTTCACATTGCAGAACACGGCGAAGCCGCGCCCTGTCTTCTCCCGGTCGATGATGACAGTATATCCGCGGATAACACCTTCGGACTCCATACGTCTGACACGTTCAAAGACGGGTGTCGGCGAGCGGTGGACACGCGCTGCAAGCTCTCTGACCGACAAACGCGAATTGGTCTGGAGCTGACGGAGAATATCAAAGTCTGTGGAGTCAAGTTTCATACGTTCTGTTTTTTCGGCAAAAATATCCAAATTAAAGAACAACTGCAAATATACAACAAATAGAATAATCGTTTGTTCCAAAATATTATCAGTTATTGGAACAATACACTCGTACAGGCTAACTTTGCGGCATAATAAATAACAAGTCAAAACAGAAACAATGAGCGACAACAGACTCCACTTCGAGACCCTTCAGGTTCATGCCGGACAGGAAATGCCGGACGCTGTCACCGGTGCACGCGCAGTGCCCATCTATCAGACCGCAGCATATGTCTTTGACAGCTCACAGGATGCCTGCGACCGTTTTGCTTTGCGTTCGCCGGGCAATATATACGGCAGACTGACCAATCCGACACAGGAAGCGCTCGAAAAGCGTATCGCAGCGCTCGAAGGAGGCACAGCCGCTCTCGCCGTGGCCTCGGGAGCCGCCGCCGTCGGCTATGCTCTCGAGAATGTCCTCGGTCCGGGCGACCACATTGTCGCGGCCGATAACCTCTATGGCGGTTCATACAACTATATCGTCCACAATCTGGCAGCACGCGGCGTCGACTACACCATTGTCAATATCAACGACACCCGGGCGCTCGAAAAAGCTATCCGGCCCAACACCAAGGTTGTCTATGGCGAAACATTCGGCAACCCTAACAGCGACGTCACCGACATCGACACCATAGCCGCCACAGCCCATGCCCGCGGATGTCTGCTCATTATCGACAACACCTTCGCCACACCCTATCTGATGAGACCCCTCGAACACGGAGCTGACATCGTGGTCCATTCGGCCACAAAATTTATAGGAGGCCATGGCACGACCCTCGGAGGACTGATTGTCGACGACGGACACTTCGATTACAAAGCCTGCGGAGACAAATTCGCGACGCTGACTCAGCCCGACCCGAACTATCACGGTGCAATTTTCGCCGATGAGGCTCCGGAGGCTCCGTTTGTCACACGCATCCGTACAGTCGTGTTGCGCGACGAAGGGGCCTGCATCTCGCCATTTAACGCATTTATGCTTCTTCAGGGCCTTGAGACACTCTCGCTCAGAGTAGAACGCCATGTCGCCAACGCGCTTAAGGTTGTCGGCTTTCTCAGCTCACACCCCAAGGTCAGAAGTGTCAGTCATCCTGCCCTCCCCTCTCATCCCGACCACGCTCTCTACAACAGGCTCTATCCTGACGGAGCTGCCAGCATCTTCACACTCGAAATTGACGGCGGCCGTCAGGCGGCATGGCGTTTTATAGACTCCCTGAGGATATTCTCGCTGCTTGCCAACGTCGCCGACGCCAAGAGCCTCGTCATACATCCTGCCTCGACCACCCACTCGCAGATGAACGACGAAGAGCTCGCCGCCGCGCACATAACACAGTCAACCATCCGCCTGAGCATCGGCATCGAGAACGCCGATGACCTGATAGCCGACCTCGGTCAGGCCCTCGACAAAATATAATATCATCCGGTCAACCGCGTTAATCACTTAAGTCATTCCCACCAATGGACAGCGTCGCATCATTTATACAGTCGTCCCATCCTACAGCATTTTCCTTCGAGATTCTGCCTCCGCTGCGCGGCAAAAGCATCGCGGGCACCTATGAAGACATCGCGCCGCTGATGGAGTTCAGTCCTGCCTATGTCAACATAACCACCCACCGCAACGAGGTCTCTTATCGCGACATGGGTGGAGGCACATTCCGCGAAGTCACCTCACAGCGCCGACCCGGAACTGTGGCAATCGCAGCGGCACTTCGCGAGCACTTCGGGGTGCGTCCCGTGCCACATCTGATTTGCGGGGAATACAGCCGCCGTGAAATCGAGGACCAGCTCATCGACCTGTCATATCTGGGCATCACCGACATCCTCGTGCTCCGCGGCGACCGGGCCAAAGGAGCAGCATGTTTCAGCGCCGGCAACGACGGACACGAGCACGCCTCAGACCTCGCCCGCCAGGTGGTCGACTTCAACAACGGTATCATGGCCGACGGCACTATGGCCGAGAAGACCGTGCCTCCATTCACCTTCGGTGTCGCCGGTTATCCGGAGAAACATGACGAAGCCATGAACGCCAGCTTCGACCTGCTCAATCTGAAAGCCAAAGTTGACGCCGGCGCCTCATATGTCGTGACTCAGATGTTTTTTGACAACAGCCGCTACTTCGACTTTGTCAGACGCGCCCGCGAGGTCGGCATCACGGTGCCGATTGTGCCGGGCATCAAACCGCTGACCTCGCTTCGTCAGATGTCACTGCTGCCCCGTGTGTTTCATATTGACTATCCCCAGGCTCTTGCCGAGCAGCTCGTACGCTGCAAGACCAATGAGGAGATACGCGAAATCGGAGTGGAATGGGCCACCCAACAGGCCCGGGAGCTGCGTGACTTCGGGGTGCCGAGCATCCACTTCTATTCAATGCATGCCACACAGTCGGTGGCGCGTATTGCTCGCAACGTTTACTGACCAACAATCAGCCTCTATGACAGAAAAGACATATAATCGCGGACAAGAATTTCTAAAAGCGCTCAGAGAGCGCACACTGCTCCTCGACGGATCCACAGGCGTCGAGTTTCAGCACATGAACCTCTCCGAGAGTGCCGTCCGAGGACGCCGTTTCATGACCCACACACGTCCGCTGGCCGCAAATTTCGATATCCTGGCGCTTTCTCGTCCCGAGCTTGTGGCCACTATCCACCGCAGCTATCTCGATGCCGGGGCCGACATCATAGAGACCGACACCTTCAACGCCAACCGGCTCTCACAGCGCGAATATGCCACAGCCCATCTTGTCAGCGAGATAAACCATGCAGCCGCCTCGATAGCTGTCAGAGAGGCACGCAAATACACCGACAGGCCCCGTTTTGTCGCAGGCTCTATTGGCCCTACAGCTCTGTCGGCCTCACTTCCCACCGATGTCAACAACCCGGCGTTCCGCGCGGTCAGCTTCGACACTCTCGCTGAGGCCTATTCCGAACAGTCGACCGCACTCATCGAAGGCGGAGTCGACTTCCTGCTGATTGAAACCATCTTCGACCTTCTCAACGCCAAAGCTGCCGCCGAAGGCGCCCGTCGCGCCATGGAGACCACGGGTGTCACCATCCCGCTGGTCTTTTCCTTCACCATCAGCGACACATCCGGCCGCATTCTTTCAGGCCATACA
>ENA-OYXU01000860-OYXU01000860.1-human-gut-metagenome-genome-assembly--contig:-NODE-860-length-11254-cov-4.129029_pt1 | contig 11254 bp, 11 predicted proteins | sample MGYA00243243_ERZ653435 | MGnify/ENA primary metagenome ERZ653435 (study PRJEB26926, sample SAMN06165113) | human gut metagenome | biome: ENVO:00009003; feature: ENVO:2100002; material: ENVO:00002003... | reverse complement strand
GAGATGCAGCGTAGTCTCGTGGGCTCGGAGATGTGTATAAGAGACAGATTATTGGGTGCTGGAGATCGACGAGCCGTTCAGGGTCCTGACATTCCCAATCGGTTGTCCACAGATTATTTTTCATCGCAGGTCGCCGCTATATATTCCCGAAACAGGACAGTCTCAAAGCCGGTTTACTCTCAGCGGTCAAGTAAACTTTCCGGCACACATCCAATCTTACGGCAATTTGGAGATGATTGTCGCCGTGTTATATCCGCACACCATCGGCATGTTTATCGACACGCCTCCATCGGCTTTCTATAATCTGGAAATCTCCGGCTATGATGTTGAGAACCAACAGATGGCTCAACTTGCTGACCGGATTTTTGAGTGTCATGATTCTGAATCGGCAATACCGTTGATGGAACAATGGCTTACATCTCGAATCAAGCCGTCGCTGAACATCAGAAGAACCGGCGCTACTCTTTCCACAATGCTCTTAAATCCGTCAACACAGATCGACAGGCTCGCTGAAATCGCTTGTCTGGGGAAGAAACAATTCTTACGCGTATTCCGCGAATGTGTCGGCATGAACCCAAAAGAATATGGACGCATAGCCCGGTTTCAGCGCGCTTTATGGATGATGCAGCACGGCTCGCGAGATTATGCAGACATCGCATACTCCAACGGCTACTCTGACCAATCGCATTTCATCCGTGAATTCCGGCAGTTCAGCAGCCTGACGCCAAAACAACTTGTCGAATACCAGCCACCATACTCCGACCTGTTTACCAATCCGCAATTATCTGAGTATTGATGTGGAAATACTCTTTTCACCACTAAGCTCGCCGGATTGACTGACTTTTCTTCCGTAATTGAATGTATAGGTCACAGACAGCGATATGCGGCGGTGATAGTCTGAGCCGAACTGAGTCATGCTACTGTCATACCAGCGGGTCGTCAATGTATCCTCGCTGAGTTTCCATGAGGACTGGGAAATATTGACCAATGACAACTGAATGTTCCAGCCATGCGATGACCATCCTGCACCTAAAGAATAACTCATCGGCATCTTGCGCAGGTATGCGTTCTCACCGTCAACATAACTCGTACCGGAATCATAATATGCGTTGAAATAGAAATTTCCGAGATAATAATCAGCATTGACGCTTGCCGTAAACGGGAAATGCGATATGCTGTTGCTGCCGGTGGTCCTATACAGCAGAAGCCGTGGAGCCACTGAGAATGACAACTTTCCGTCTAAAAACTTTCCGGTAAGATTGGCACCGATCTGCCCGTGATTATAATCACCGTCGTTCTGATATTTTTTAAGCATCGACCCATCGGGACCCTCCGGAGTGTAGACAGCTATCTGGCGATTTGCGATACGGAACAACGTGATGTAGGCCGACAACTGCCACATATTGTTAGGCAGCCATGTATAGTTTATATTGGCAGAGGTGTTACGTGAACATTTTAAGTCCGGATTACCTGATATATACATCAGCTCTGACTGTCTTATTACATTCGGATTCTTCATTGTCGCATCGGGTGAGAAAGTGGCATACTGGAACCAGAAGCTGACGGAGTGTTTCTGACCAGGGGCGTACTGCACGTTTATGTGGGTAAAAGGGTAACTGTCATCCATTGTCTTCCCGTTTATATAGTTGGATTCAAAGGCATAGCCTCCGTCAATGCTTCCTGCTATCTTTTGATAATTCAACGCCAAGCCAAAGGTTATGCCGGTGAAATTCTGCCGAAAACGGTTGACGGACATGCTCGATCCGGAATAGTCAATCTTAGTGCGTCCGCCGCCTGAGGATACGTTTGAAAACAATGTTATCTTGTCAGACAATGCTTTGTTTGCCTGTGCCGTTCCTCTCAGGAACCATGAACCTTCATCCGCATGGTTTCTTATTGACTCAATCTCTGTCGTATAGTTGGAAGTTGTCTTATTGCCGACATATTCAGCCTGAAAGGTTCCGTTTAATGACCATCCACGACCGAGAGAGGTAAAAAGTTCGCTGTTCCATCCGAGAGTATTGTTCTCCGAGGGAGATTCGGAATGATAAGTCTCCGAGGGATACAGACTGGAAAAATTCACATATCCGGATGTCTGATATTTAGGCGAATTGATTCTGCTGAATGACACAAGATTGCGAAACGTGAATTTATCATTTTTATTCCATGTGGCACGCAGAGCTGAATACAGTCCGAGCTGGTGCTTTCGTCCAGTTTCTGTGCCGCTTTCACGATGTATTGTGCCTGATTCAAGTCGGTATGTCTCATCGGAAACTGAGCCGATATGTGGGTTGTAGTCATAATCGCCCGATACCATAACATCATACTCCATTGCGTTGTACGCGAACTTTGAGTACACGGACGCCTCTCCGCTTCGCACCATGAACCGTTCCTTTGCATTGAGTTTGGTATATCCTCCGTAAATATAGGATTGTGTTATGAAATTCACGACGTGCAGGGAGCGTTGAAATCGAGGGTCAGTAGGGAAATCAAGATATTCCACCCTTTTTACATTACTCGGATTCAGACCGCTGACATCCTGATCAGTCGCCGGATGGAAATTGATATATAGGCTCACGCCCTGATTGTCGGCTGTCGTGACTGTAGCGTTTATCGGATTCACACTCAACTGTGGTATATTCATCCTCGATAGTAGAGAAACGCCATCGGAGGCTGTTGTCTTTTGTCTGGCAGAAGGAATATAAACCGTTTTGGTTGCGCTTGTATGCTGTGCGTCTGCCACAACCGTTATCTCTCCGAGTTCCTTGATTTTCAGGGAATCCGGTTCTATAGTCTGCCCCTGTGCCAATACAGGGAGCAATATCAATGACAGTATATAATGTTTCATGTTGCGAAATTAGGACGGGTGGTCTTATTCAATCCTTATTCTCCCTTATTTAGTCTTAATCTTACAATCCGAGCAATACTGAATTGGCTAAATTTTAGTAATTTTGCACTGATATGAAACACTTTAAGTTGATTTTAATATTGATACGCATCATATTCACGTTGCTGCTTGTAGCCAACGTGTATTTCATGGTACGGCTATACAATTCCATAAAAGACCGATATATGGATGATGTGGAGCAGTGTCTGAGCCGAGCCGACCAAATTGAGACAGTTGACCGGATAATAGATGCCGGGCTTGGCGGAGAAGATGATGTTGTCTGGATTCAGTTGGGCTTACAGAAATCCGATGTCGGCGACACGATGGATGCCGATGAATTACGTGAGAAGGATTATTCACAGGGATTCCGTCGCGTTGACAAGCAGCTTATGGCCCAGATAGCGCGCCTGATTCACGATGACAGTTATGCCGATAGAATAGGCGAACCTGACATATCAAAACTGGAAGAGGCCTTCCGTCGCGACCTCGGTTTCTCAGGGTATTATCCCGAGGAAGTGTATGTCGTTGCCCCGGGTAGCACATTAGAATGTTCTTCTGACTTATGGGAAATAACTTACCGGGTCAACGATGACATCGTATATTATGCCTATATTTCACCCTTGACGGAGAATATCCTCGGTGAAATGAGTGGGGTAATTGCGACGTCCGCACTGATTGCGTTATTGCTGACGTTCGGATTCTGGTACCTGCTTCATGTCATCCGGCGGCTCCGCACCATTGAGGATATGAAGGACGACTTCACGAACAATATGACACACGAACTGAAAACACCTATCGCCATCGCTTATGCCGCCAATGATTCGTTGCTTCAGTTCCCGGATCCGGGCGATGAGGAAAGGACAAGGAAATATCTGACAGCCGCGCTTGACCAGCTTTCCAAACTTGCCGGACTTGTCGAGAATATTCTCGCAATGAGCATGGAGCGTCGCAAAAATCTCACCATGTCAAAAGAAAACATAAGCCTCAGGCCGTTTCTTACGACAGTGATAGAGCAACAGAAACTCCGGGCAGACAAACCGTGTGAAATCTCGCTCGAATGTTCCGAAAATGCTGCCGTCGAGGCGGATCCGACGCATTTCTCAAATATTGTCGGCAATTTGATTGAGAACAGCATTAAATATTCCACAGAGGAAGTCGCAATAACGGTACGAGCTGATGGAAGCAGTATATCAGTCATCGACAACGGCATAGGCATTCCAGAAAAATTTCTGCCGGATATTTTCAAGAAGTTTTATCGAGTGCCGCATGGCAACAGAACCGAAGTGCGCGGCTATGGCATCGGTCTGTATTACGTCAAGACCATAGTCGAGAAACACGGCTGGTCCATAAGCGTTGAAAGCAAGCCAGGTAAGGGCAGTATATTCACAATAAAATTCAAAGGACAATGAGTGACAGGATATTGTTGGTGGAGGATGACTCCACTCTCGCGATGATTGTTTCGGAAACTTTGCAGCGTGACGGATTTGAAGTAAGCACAGCCGTCAACGGGGAGGAAGGGTTACATAAATTCACACGTTCGGGAGCGGATCTGATTGTGGCGGATGTGATGATGCCGAGGATGGACGGCTTCGAGATGGGACGCCGCATTAGACAGATTGACCGCAATGTGCCAATTCTTTTTCTGACAGCCAAATCGGGAATTGACGACATCGTTGAAGGTTTTGAACTCGGGGGCAACGATTATCTTAAAAAGCCTTTCAAAATGCTTGAGCTCATTGTCAGAATCAAGGCGTTGCTCCGAAGGAATATACCCGATGAAAAAGAACAGCTGGCAGTTGGAGAGTATACTCTTGATATGCCGACACAGATGCTTGAACATTCTCAGGACAATTCCGTCCAGCTTACAGTTATCGAAGCCAAAATTCTAAGGGAACTCGCCATAAATCGCGGCAACACTGTGGACGCTTCGGCGCTTATGCAACTGATTTGGCAGCGCGATGACCCGTACAGCCGAAATTCTCTTCACGGCTTTATACATAAATTACGCCACTATCTACGCCACGACAGTTCAATATCGATACTCAACCAAAGGGGAATAGGATATATGCTTACAGTAAAGAAATAAGATGTCTCATTTCTTCTATTGTAAATAAGCCACAAACAGTAATTTTGCACAAAAAAACAATGATGCAGGAAGTAAATCCAAAAGAGACAACCCGGGCATACGCTTTCGAGATGTGGATGAAAGCTCCGATGCCAATGGTGACGCTGATAAAGACTCTTGATGTGTCTCGCCTCAGACGTATCAGCCGTAAACGCGGGCTGAAATTCAATATGCTTATGTGCTGGTGTATAGGCAAAGCCGCCATGCAGGTCAAGGAGTTCTATATGCTGCCGGTCGGCGACAAACTGATGCAATACGACACTATCGCTGTCAATACCATCGTAGCCAACTGCGAGGGAGAGGTCAGTTCATGCGACATCCCTTTCTCCGATGATCTGTCAGAATTCAATGCCGATTATCTGCGGCTAACGTGGCAGGTCGCCGAAACTTGCGAGAATCACGACATTGCCGACAGCATGGTAATCGGCACATCGGCTTTGGCACAATACGAAATTGATGGTGCCATCGGAATGTATAGCGGCATCTTCAACAATCCTTTTATGATATGGGGACGCTACCGACAGTCTGGGTTCAAAACTCGACTGACAGTCTCATTTCTGTTCCACCACACCCAGATGGACGGTGCGCACGCAGCCCGATTCCTTAACCTGCTGCAAAAGGAAATTGAGAAATTATAGAATGTTACTTGGATATTAATCTTTTCCTGCCGTTGATAATGTAGAGTCCGGCAGGAAGCGCGACAGTCGGTTCATCATCAGCGGGCAACTTTACTCCGGAGAGTGAGTATACGGTGATACCGGCATTGTGGTCTTGCCCGATGTCCTCAACACCTGAAGCAATATTATTGTAATCTATGGCTTGTAGCCAGTTCTGCAGAAGCGTCTTGGCGTTGGATGTCTGAGAACTGCGAATCCAGAGGCTCGGTGCAAGGAATTCACCTTCAGGGACAAGACGTTTCGCGTCACTTTCCACACCACTGATGCCGCTACTTGCACTCGAAACAATCAAACCGATATTCTTGTCTGACATTTCCTTGCCATATTGAAATAGAAACGACTGTAAGGGAGCCGCCATGTTGCTCCACCAGAGAGGGGCGCCGATGATGACTGTAGAATACTGTGACATATCAACATTTACAGGGTCGATTGCCGGATATGAGGCGGCATCATTGGGATTCTCGCGGATTGCCGCAATCTGGGCACTGCCGATGGCGTAGTTGTTCGCGGCATAGTCAAGCCCTTTATCAGCAGGCTCAACCTCGATCACATCAGCCTCGATCTGAGTGCGAAGTTCGGTGACTATGCGCTCCACGTTGTTGGTGTAGCTGTAATAGACGATAAGCGTCTTGGCCTGTGCTGTCGCTGCAAACAGCACAAGTGCGATTGCAAATAATATTCTTTTCATTGTCATGTTTCGTTTGATAATGCAAAATTAGTTCCGTCTCATCATTCCTGAAAACCTGATTTCAGGGATTTATGCCCATTTTTCCGGATACGCCGCCTGTCCCGAAAAATAGGTTACTTTACCCCGAAAGCGGATTTTTACAAACCGCCGTTTATTAGTAATTTTGCACTTGAAAACTAAAGCATTATGGCAAACGAAGTAAAAATTGACACCATTCGTCGTCTCAACGACTATTACGGGTTCGAGCATCTGAACCCGATGATCGCCGTCGGACATTATGAAGGGGAGCCGGACCCAGGCGTTACCACATACGAATTTGGCGTATATGCCATTTATATAAAGAAGACCAAGGGCTGCGAGTTGAACTACGGACTTACGAAATATGATTTCGATGAAATGTCTGTCACCGCTTTTGCTCCCGGCCAGAAAGTCACTACCGTTGTGGAAGAGGGACAGGAACAGCCTCGCTGGACAGTACTTGCTTTTCATCCCGATTTTCTTGCCCGCACATCATTGGGAAGCAGGATGTCGTCTTACGGTTATTTCTCTTATAACAGCAACGAGGCGTTGCATCTATCACAGGATGAGGTCGATTTGCTGAGTGCCGTCCTCTCGCTGATAGAACGGGAAACGAAACATAGCATCGACCGCCATTCACGTTCCATTATAATATCCCATATTGAGGTATTCCTTGACTATTGCCTGCGTTTCTACGAGCGTCAGTTCTACTCGCGCGAGGTAATCAACAGCACCGTCATCGAGAAATTCAATGCCCTGCTTGACGCATACATGACAAACGAAATCAGGGAGAAGGGGTTGCCGACAGTGGCTTATTTCGCCGACAGGCTGAACCTGTCTCCCGGTTACTTCGGCGAGCTTGTCAAGACAAGCACGGGTACAACGGCAAAGGACATGATAGCCGACCGCCTCGTAAGTGCCGCACGGGAACTGCTCAACGACCTTACCCTGTCAGTGACTCAGGTTGGCGATATGCTCGGATTTGAATATCCACAGCATTTTGTCCGTTTCTTCAAGCGTCGCACAGGACGCACTCCGAAGGAATACAGGACAATCGCTGCAAATTGACAACCGGATTATAAACGCAAAACATACATGACAATGAGACACGAAATCTTTGACAGGGACATGCGCGGCGAGATGGTGTCGCCGAATGATCCCGGCTATGACCTGCTGATAACCGATATCTTCGATACGATGAAGACAGCCACGGAGATGAACACCGGCTACCGCACGCCGGAGGAAGTCCACGAGTTCATGGGGCGCATACTCGACAAGCCTCTCGACGAGTCAACCACGGTGCTTCCACCTCTCTATATCGACTACGGCAAGCCCGTGACTATCGGCAAACGGTGCTTCATCCAGCAATGCTGCACCTTCTTCGGTCGCGGAGGAATAGAAATAGGCGATGACGTGTTTATCGGCCCCAAATGCAACCTGATCACGATCAACCACGATGTCAATCCCGACAACCGGAGCGCGACTTACGGCAAGCCAATAAAGATCGAGGACAAGGTCTGGCTCGGCATCAATGCCACTGTTCTCCCTGGCGTAACGCTCGGTTATGGCTGCATAGTCGGTGCTAATTCAGTCGTGACGAAGGACGTGCCACCAATGACGATCGTGGCCGGCAATCCCGCACGAATCATAAAGAAGATTGAGGTCTGATTATGTCAATTCTGAGTCAAGAATCAGAATTAACTGATTTTTGACGTAAGACATACTCAATATTGTCTGGACGACTGCCTTAGAGGAGGCGTACCGGCAAGAATCCTTAAAAAGTTCAATACGGAAAAGCAAAGGAGTGTTTTACGTTCGTTAATAGTTTTCGGATTAAGAAAATAATTTCTAACTTTGCATGATCTTTGGAAGGAGACGCCGAGAATCTCTCCGTTTAATTGACGAGCCGATTGCTTGCAGCCCTCGAATAAGATAACTAAAATACAGTCTGTCATGAACTGGATTATTCTTATCTTAGCCGGACTCATGGAAGTCGGCTTTACATTCTGTCTTGGAAAGACCAAGACGGCGACGGGTCAGGAACTCGCCTGGTGGTGGACCGGATTCATTGCCGCGCTGTCATTAAGCATGTTTCTGATGGCCAAAGCCGCCGAACGGCTGCCAATCGGCACAGTCTACCCTGTGTGGACAGGTATCGGAGCTGTTGGAGCCGTAATTGTCGGCATCGTGTTCTTCCATGAACCCGCCACTTTTTGGCGCGTCTTCTTCATCACGACCCTTATTCTCTCGATTATCGGGCTTAAAGTATTAGGATGATGGCACGGACCATGCGACGATTCAAGCAACAGCTGCCTGCTGAGGAGGTAGAGAGAATACTGCGGAACGGCAGATACTGTATAATGGCGGTTTCGGGTGATGATGACTATCCCTACGCCGTTCCCTTAAACTATGTTTATGACGGGACCTCGATTTACATACACTCGGCAGCGCAGGGACATAAGATTGATGCTCTGAAGCGTAATCCGAAATGCTCGCTGTGCATAGTTGACAAGGATGACGTGATACCCGAGGAGTTCACATCATATTTCCGCAGTGTGATAGCGTTCGGGACAGCCCATTTCGTGGAATCGACAGATGAAAAGATCGCGGCGTTGCGACTGTTGGGTGACAAATACAGTCCGGGCATTGATTCCGAGGCTGAAATCGCCCGATTCATCAGGTCTGTCTGCATTGTCAGAATCGACATCGACAGCGTTACGGGCAAGGAGGCCATCGAACTGACAAAGGCGAGAACCCATGACAAATCTTATTCGTAATCCATGCGTTCTGTCTTGAATAACTTGCGTCCCGACATACGTAAAAACAAAAATCTTAAAATGCACAAATATCTGGCGTTCATACTTTAAGCAATAGATTCGGACAATTGCTAAACTATGAGAGCTACCGGACGATCTTTGTCTTGAGCCTGGAATATGATATCACGAAATGGAGGATTCCTTCGCAAAAGGCTCCTTTTTCGTACGGTTGATATGAGAAAACCATTCCCTCCTTGGTCAGCGCAGGACGTGGGTAATATGAGCCTTGATACACCTCTTTGATTATTTCCGAGGCGTTCGCTTCAAGCTGTTCCGCATCCATACTTGCGGGGCATGGTTCATCCATATCTCGGTATTGAGCCTTCTGGGCAGTCAGCTTTTGCTCCAGCAGCTTTATGGCATAAGGAAAGGCTTCGGCTCCGATTATATCCTCATACCCGAGAATGTAGCCGGTCTCTTCATTGAATGTCAGATAATATTCCTCCATGAAGCCATGCGCCCCCATGGTATAGTAATAAGAATAGAACCGATATGTGGCATAACGACCGTCAGGACTTGTCCATGCCGGCGAGATCTCCAGCATATAATCATATTTCGGTCCATAGCCGTCAACATCTTCCACCTTAAATTCATTTCGATACAACCGCTCATGAACCGTTGCAAAATGACGAGCAATATCTTTTGGAGTCATATTGGCGGCATCTATCCCATCGACCTTCTTAGGATTAGCCTTAATGCCATAATATTCTTTCAAGACGCGGCCAGCGCCTTTGTCGTCAAGGTACAATGCCTGAATGTCATTACGCATAATCGTGGCTATGAACTGATTGAGCCATACGGGATGATTTTCGGGAAGATTTTCGGGAAGATAAGCAATGAACTTGAAGTCGCATCTCCATGAGGAATCCGTGAGTTCAAAACCACGTGCATATTTATGCTCCACAATATTCGTGGGCAACATTTCCCGTGTAGGGTTAATGGAATCCGGCAGATTGCGCATATCATATCTTATGGTATCGACACCTATTGCGAATTTCAATGTGGATCCGTCCGCGAAACACCTCCCATTGCCGATTACCCGACAAGTGTCTATGGGAACTGTGTCCACATAAGTGATCAGCGCACTGGAAGAAAAGGAGGATACTTCGTCGTCATCCCCGGCGTAATAGTCACAGACAACGGTTTTGCCGTCAAACTGATATAGAGTGTCACCATAATAACGGTATGGCTCGTCATTGACAGAGTCAGATATACATTGCGAATCAGTCTGATTGTCCTTTTCCGGGTTGGATCTATTGTTGGCAGATTCCATAAAGGCCCCTGAGAGCAATATTACTGCTACGATAACTGTTAGTAGATGCCTCATATCTTTATTGTTTAAAAGATTGCCTGAATAAATCATCTATACCGATTATTTTATGATCATTTTGCCGAAAGCATCTCCTTGTCTGCGACGATATTCCGCCCATTATCGCCGACCATAGTTCCTGTGTCACCTCCGTTTCACCGATATAGAAATCTTCCAGTTCAATGGTTTTCTTAAGCCCCTGACAATCGTTTTTTGCCGCCCTTCACGCCAATCATCTTAATCTCAACCCCATTGACATTGATGACTGTATCTTTCGGCGAAACTCCAATATATCAGCGAATAAACCACCGACTCAGACCATCGTCTTAACATAGAACAGAATTATCATTTCATCACTAATCATGTAACTTATTCGGTTATAATCGTTCTGCATGACAAATGACTGTCTTAAAAATCAAGATTCCTATAATTTATTGATATAGGGACTCAAAGACGTCCCTATATCTCACTTGCCTATATCTCACTTGCCGCGATGGAAAATCCCTCTGAAGAAGGAGATGATCGGCTCACGGTTGCGGTAGAGTATGTATCCGATAATCGCTATCCATACAAGCGTCATATAATCTATTTTTGTAGAAGCCTTGCAGCCCGTTTAAGATAGTCCGCCGCTTTGTCATCGGCATCTGCGGCATACCGCATCTGGGTTTTATAGTCATCCATAGCCCGGTCGGTGCGACGATTATAATCCTTCGCCCTGCCTGTATCTCCTTTCC
>ENA-OYXU01000857-OYXU01000857.1-human-gut-metagenome-genome-assembly--contig:-NODE-857-length-11277-cov-4.733024_pt1 | contig 11277 bp, 10 predicted proteins | sample MGYA00243243_ERZ653435 | MGnify/ENA primary metagenome ERZ653435 (study PRJEB26926, sample SAMN06165113) | human gut metagenome | biome: ENVO:00009003; feature: ENVO:2100002; material: ENVO:00002003... | reverse complement strand
TCGTCGGCAGCGTCAGATGTGTATAAGAGACAGGTGGCGGCCAGAGCTTTCACGAGGTTGCTCTGGTTCTCGGAGATGTTCAGGTCGTTGAGGTTTCCGGGGGTCTCGCAGTAGGAGTTCTCACCCACACAGGCCACGATGATGTCGGCACCGGCGGCAGCGGCTACAGCCTTCTCGATTTCGGGCGCGTTCTCGGCGTCATAGGCGCCTTCGGGAACGTAGGTGACACCCTGCTCGAGGATGACATTGTCAGCGCCGAACTTGCTGGCCAAAGCCTCATAGATGGTATTGTATTCGCCGGCGAAACGGTCAGCCACGTGGCCCTGCCACGAATAGCTCCAGCCGCCGTTGAGACAGCGCATCGAGTTTGCGTTGGGGCCGGTCACGAGGATTTTCTGCTTCTTCGAGGGGTCGAGAGGCAGGATGCCGTCGACGTTCTTGAGCAGAATCTCCGACTCCTCGGCGGCCTGGAGAGCGATTGCGCGACTGCGTGCCGAGTCAAATTGGGGATAGTCTTTATAATATGTATTGGGGCGGTCAAAGAGGTCCAGACGATATTTCAGACGGAGAATACGGCGCGTAGCGTCGTCAATGCGACTCATCTTGACCTCGCCTTCGTTGACCAGCTCCTTGAGGAGGTCGCAGAATGTCGGGTCATAGGGGTCCATGGTCATGTCGATGCCGGCATTGATGGCGATTTTGATTGCCTCCTTGCGGTCTTTGGCCACCTTCTCGCGTGTGAAGAGGTTGTTGATATCGGCCCAGTCGGTGACAATCATGCCATCCCAGTTGAGCTGCTCTTTGAGCCATACAGTGAGAAGCTCATAGTCGGCATGGACAGGATAGCCATTGATGCTGGCTGAGTTGACCATGATGGTCAGAGTGCCGGCGTCTACACAGGCCTTGAACGGGGCAAAAGCCTTTTCGCGCAGATCGGAGGGCGAGATATAGGCGGGTGTGCGGTCTTTGCCGGTGCGCGGAAAACCGTAGCCCATATAGTGTTTTGTGGATGTGGCCACATGTTTGGGGCCGATATGGTTGGGGTCGGGACCCTGGAAACCGCGGACGGCGTGGGCGCCCATCACGGAGTTGACCAAAGGGTCTTCGCCATAGTTTTCCCATACGCGGGGCCAGCGGGGATCGCGGGCCATGTCGACTGTGGGCGAATAGGTCCAGGGGCAGTTGCCGGCGCGGGTCTCATATGCTGTAACTTCGGCAGCCTGGAAAGCCAGCGACGGGTTGAGAGCGGCGCCGAGGTTGATGTTCTGGGGGAAGAGGATGCCGCCGAGGGTGTAGGTCGTGCCGTGGTTCTGGTCGAGACCATAGATGCAGGGGATGCCCATCGTCTTCATCGAGACATCCTGGATTTTGGCGATAATCTTCTCCCACTCCTGAGGCGGGAGGGCGATCGGGCCGGGAGCAGAGAGAATCGAGCCGATTTTATACTTGCCGATAATGCCCTCGACCTTGTCGTTGTCGAGGACCCACTTGTCTCCCTCGAAGTGGCCGAAGAGGTCGATGGCCAGCTCGGTCATCTGGCCGATTTTTTCATCAAGAGTCATTTTGGCGAGGGTCTTCTCGACTTTGGCCTCGATGGCGGGGTCGGAAGGGAGCGCAGCCTGGACGGCCAGCGCCGACGCAGCGAGTGTCAGGACCGAAAAAATAGTTTTTTTCATATGAGAAATAAAATATGGTGATTAGATGTTGTCTATGACAATCAGATAGGAGGTCTCGAATGTCTGACCGGCGGCAAGGGTGTTGACATAGGCGCGGTCGGCGAAGTCGCCGTCGAAGCCGACGGAATCGGCCCTGCCCCACCACGGCTCGATGCAGACAAACGGAGCGTCGGGACGCGGCGCCCATAGTCCCGTCAGTGGCGCCGACGACAGCAGCGTCAGCAACGGGCGACGCTCCCTGTCGAGCAACGACACACGGCGTGTGCGTCCTCCGGCAAGAATGATGGCGTCGCGGACAAACGTATCGGCGGCTATGGGGAGCATGGCGTGGTCGTCGAGAATCACCGGCGCCGTCTCGGTGCCGACACATCCGCGTGCCTCAATCAGCTGTCTGACGAAGTCTGGACCGCCGTCAAACATCAGATAGCCGTGGACATCGTCTGCGGTCGAGAATCCCGGTAGCATGAACGCTGGATGGGCGCCTATCTGAAACGACATGGTCTGTGTGTCGCGGTTGACAACACGCCACATGACGTCGATGCGCTCGCCTGTCAGACGGTAACCGATTTCGAGGCGGAAACGACGCGGATAAATCAGCAGTGACGCCTCGTCGGCGTCGAGACCAAACCATGCCTCGTCTTCGGGCGAGCCCTCGATGACGCTGAAATCGCGATCGCGGGCAAATCCGTGCTGACCCATTTCATAGACACGGCCGTCCATCCGGAAACGTCCCTCCCAGACGGCTCCGACAATCGGGAACAGAACGGGTGAGCGGCGTCCCCAGAAGGCCGGGTCGCCGTGCCATAGATACTCCTGTCCGGTCAGATTGTTGCGGATACTCTGAAGCTCGGCGCCGTGAGTGCTTATTTCGAGTGTAAGAAGGTCGTTGTGAAGCTTGACAGTTGTCATGGTGTGTAAAATCGTGTCTGGTTATGCTCCACAAACTTACAAAAAAAAATCCACACTCAAAAATCCCCTGCACGGGCGTCCGTCAGGGGATTGAAATGAGTTTGTGGGTCTGGAGTGACAGCCGCCATTCGGGGTGCGATTTGATATAGGCCACACAGGCCGCCGTGGCCGCGGCGTTCGCCTCCGGGTCGCCCGTGTCGCACGGCTGAAGCGACCGGACCTCGGCCGCGATATGGGCCACACGTGCTATGTCGGCCTCGACAGTGTCGGGGTGAAATAGCAGCTTGAGCTCGTCGACGCGGCTGTAGACCACCGGGGCGTCTTTGGGCGAGCACGTAATCCAGTCTACTCCGGGCGGCAAGGGGATGGTACCGTTTGTCTCGGCCTGGACAAAAAATCCGGCTTCATGGAGGCGGTCGACAAGCGACGCCGTCAACTGCAGCGCGGGCTCACCGCCCGTGATGACAGCATGACGCCCCTCAAAGGCCGAGGCGCGGACCACAATCTCCTCCTCGGTCATCTCGCGGGCGCCGCCGACATGGTCAGTGTCGCAGAACGGACACCTTAGATTGCAGCCCGATAGACGGATGAAGACCGCCGCATGGCCGGTGAAACGTCCTTCGCCCTGAAGCGAATAGAATATCTCGCTAACCTTCATGACACGAGGCGTCATCGTCGACATACATGGCCGTGTTGCCCTCGCTCTCCTGAACTATGGCCTTATAGCACTCGGGAATCAGGTCGACAATCCAGCGGGCAATGTTCTCGGCGGTCGGGTTGAAGGGGAGCACGTCGTTGAGATGGCGATGGTCGAGGCGGTCGCTGACCAACGACTTGATGTGTGAGAAGTCGCAGACCATGCCGTCGGCATTGAGCGCGGCGGCGCGGCAACATACAGTGATAATCCAGTTGTGTCCGTGGATGTTGGAGCACTTGCTCTCATAGGAAAGCTCCAGGCGGTGTGAGCCGGAGATTTCAAAACGTTTGGTGACGTAGTACATTCAGTTGGTCTGCTCCAGGTCGTCGTATTTCTGATAGAGGAAGTCGTTGTAAGGGAAGCGCGTCAGGTGGATCTCGCGGGCCTTCTCATAGAGCAGGTCGCGCAGCTCGGGGATATTCAGCTCCTTGCGCGCCGAGATGAAAACGGCGTCGCCGCCGAGGCGGGCCATCCATGTTTCCTTGAGTTCCTCCAGGGGTATGTTCTCGCGGGTGCGGGGCGTCAGGTCATCCTCATCCTTCTCGACATGACGGTAGGCGTCGATTTTGTTGAAAACCATTATCACGGGCTTCTCCTCGCCGCCGCAGATGTCGGCCAAAGTCTTGTTGACGACCTCGATCTGCTCCTCGAAGTTAGGATGTGAGATGTCGACCACATGAACCAGAATGTCGGCCTCGCGCACCTCGTCGAGCGTCGACTTGAACGACTCAATCAGGTGAGTGGGCAGTTTGCGGATAAACCCGACGGTGTCGGTCAACAAGAACGGGAGATTGTCGATAACTACCTTGCGCACAGTCGTGTCGAGCGTCGCAAACAGCTTGTTCTCGGCGAAGACGTCGCTCTTCGATAGCAGGTTCATCAGTGTAGACTTGCCGACGTTGGTGTAGCCTACAAGGGCCACGCGCGTCAGCTTGCCGCGGTTTTTGCGCTGTACGCTCTTCTGCTTGTCGATGTCGCGCAACTGCTCCTTGAGCCACGAGATGCGGCTGAGGATTATGCGTCGGTCAGTCTCAATCTGAGTCTCGCCGGGCCCGCGCATACCGATACCGCCTCGCTGACGCTCGAGGTGGGTCCACATACGCGTCAGGCGCGGCAGCAGATACTGATACTGGGCCAGCTCGACCTGAGTCTTGGCGTTGGCCGTCTGGGCGCGTTTGGCGAAGATGTCGAGAATCAGGCTCGTGCGGTCGAGCACCTTGATTTGCAGCTCCTTCTCGATGTTGGCCACCTGCTTCGAGGTCAGCTCGTCGTCGAAGATGGCCAGGGCCACCTCGTTGTTTTCGACATACTGCTTGATTTCGTCAAGTTTGCCTTTGCCCACATAGGTGCGCGGATTGGGATAGGGCAACTTCTGCTGAAACCGTTTGACGGTCTCGGCTCCGGCCGTGTCGGCCAGAAAAGCCAGCTCGTCGAGATATTCGGCCAAGCGGGCCTCGTTTTGCGTCTCTGAGATGAGGCCCACGAGGATGGCGCGCTCAGCCTGTGGTGTAGGTGTAGTCAGGGGCTCTTTCATCGCATATGGTTTTCGGATTGCAAAATTAACACTTCTCTGCGACAATTCGTTCAGGGGAGGCGCCTAAAACTCGGAGAAAGCCAATGGCAGCGTGGAGGCCACCGACGGCAGGATGAAGATTTCGTCAGCACCGCAGAGTATCACCCTGACGTCGTGTCCCGCGAGCTTCTCATACTCGAGAAGGGCCTGACGGCAGGCGCCGCAGGGCGCTACAGGGCTGACGACCTCCAGGCCGTCGGTGTCGCGCGCAGCAATGGCGATGCTCTCGAACTTCGCGTCGGGGTGATTGGCGTGGGCCCAGTAAGCGGCCGTGCGCTCGGCGCATGTGCCCGACGGAAAGGCGGCGTTCTCCTGATTCGCGCCGGTGACAACCGACCCGTCAGAGAGCGCTATGGCCGCGCCGACGCTGAACCGACTGTAAGGCGCGTAAGAGTGGAGCGTGGCCTCGCGGGCCTTGTCGACAAGATGGCGGTCGGCCTCGTCAAGCTCGTGATAGGCCACCGAACACACTCGCGTTATAATGTCAAATTCCTTCATATCTCGTGGTGGTTTACTTTATAGTGCAGGTTGGAGCAGGCGTCGGTCAGCAGGTCGAGCACAATCTCGAAACCCTCAGCGCCCTCATAATAGGGGTCGGGGACATGGCTATATGACCGACGGTTCTCCTCGCTGAAAAACTCGCTGATGTGGTGGATGCGGCGGTCACCTTCGTCTGAGGGCGACAGCTGACGCAGGGCGCGGTAGTTTGAATCGTCCATGGCGATGATAAGGTCGAAGCGGTCAAAATCAGACGTGCGCACCTGACGGCAGATGTGATCAAGCTCCAGGCCGCGACGACGCGCAGCCAGCCGCATGCGGCTGTCGGGGAGGTCGCCGACATGATAACCGCCGGTGCCCGCCGAGTCAATCTCCCAACAATCAGTCTCGCCGGCTTCGTCGACCAGCGCCTGCATGATGCCCTGAGCCGCCGGCGACCGACAGATATTGCCGAGGCAGACAAACAATACTCTGGTTTTCTCTTTGGGGGCGTCCGCGTCGTCGACGCCTTTTCTTTTCTCTTTTGTCATGACATGGATGTTTATAGTGCAAATTTAATCATTTTCTCTCTATACATAAACACACGGGGCAGCGTTATGGTCGGACGCAGCCGAGGTTAATCGCGGGGTGGCGCAATAATAGGCCACCCGGCGACGTTTCATTTTATGATGAAACGACTCCTCAGGATTTTAGCAACGACACTGACGGTGACGGCAGCCATATTCATGGCGGCGCCACCGGCTTCGTCGCGCAGTTTCAACGACAAACTCCTCAACCGCCCCTATGCCGACAACCGCGCCTGGAATCTGGGCTTCTCCGTGGGCATGTTCTCGTCAGACCTGATTTTCACCCATAACGGATATGTCAGCGAGGACGGACGCCAGTGGTTTATGGAGCAGCCGTCGTTCTCGCCCGGATTCTCAGTCAACGGACTTCTGGCACTCAGGCTGAGCAACCACTTCAGCGTGCGCTTCACGCCGGGTATGTATTTCGGTAACCGCGAGGTGGAGATGCGCGACGCCCTGTCGGGCGACACCGAGAAGCAGAATATCAAGAGCGCCTTTGTGGTCCTCCCCATAGAGCTGAAATTTGCGGCGCAGCGCTGGCGCAACGCCCGCCCCTATCTCGTCGGCGGCGTGATGCCGACGTTTGACGTCGCCAAGAAACGCAGCGACGACATATTGCGCTTCAAGCCGTTCGACACCTATCTGACCATCGGCTTCGGGTGTGACTTCTATCTGCCCTACTTCAAACTGATTCCCGAGCTGAAATTCTGCTTCGGACTGGCAGACATACTCAAAAAAGACCGTCCCGAGCTCGTCGAGGAACCCGCCAAGCTCGACTTCACACGGTCGCTCGACAAAGTCAAGTCGAGGATGATTGTCCTAACCTTCTACTTTGAATGAGACAGACCAGAGCACTCAAACTGACACTGACCCTCGCGGCCATGGCCGCGACAGCGCTGACGGCGTCGGCCCAGACCGACGCCCAGCTATCACAATACTACGAGGTGCCCTCCTATTATAACCCCGCAGCCGTGGGCCGCACAGACTTTGTGCGCATACGCGGCGGTGCGCGCCTGCAGTGGGTCGGCATCGACAACGCCCCGACAACATTTATCGGCGCAGCCGACATGCCGTTGAAGCTCTTCAATCGCCGCTTCGGCGTCGGCGTCATGTTTCAGACCGAGAGCGAGGGCCTATACCGCAACGTGACCGTGGGCGCTCAGTTAGCCTACAAGTTCAGGTTCCTGAAAGGAACTTTCACCATCGGCGTTCAGCCCGGATTCCTCTCCGAGACCTTCAAAGGCTCGGAGGTCTTCATACCCGACGGCGACGACTATCACACACCCACCGACGAAGCCATACCCCAGACCGACGTCTCGGGCTCGGCCTTCGACCTCGGCGCCGGAGTATGGTATGACCACCGCTACTTTTGGGCCGGACTGTCGATGACCCACCTGATGTCGCCCACAATCACCTTCTCGACCGAGGGCTCGTCGGGCGGCGAGACTTCGGGCACAACCGACTCTCAGAAGCAGTTTAAGTTTCAGGCGAGGCGCACCCTTTATTTTATGGCCGGAGGCAATATACCGATTAAAAACACGTTATTTGAATTACAGCCGTCGGCAATGGTGAAAAGCGATTTCAGCTTCACCACGGGCGAGATAAACGCCCGGGTGAGGTATAACAAATTTCTCAGCGCCGGCGTGGGTTATCGCTACAACGACGCCATCATAGCCTCGGTCGCCGCCGAATTCAAGGGATTTTTCCTGGGCTACAGCTTCGACTACGCGCTGACCGAAATCAACCGGGCTTCGTCGGGCAGCCACGAGTTCTTCCTGGGCTACAGCCTCAAGCTCGATTTCTCAGAGAAAAACAAAAACAAGCACAAGAGCATACGCATAATGTAAGATATGAAAAATACGGCAAATATCCTTATCTCCATCATAGTTGCCCTGCTGGTAGCCTCATGCGCCGCCGGCAGCCGCGGCAGTGCGGGCGGCGAGGTGACCGGCGTGGGAGCCACGTCGTGGGCCGAGCCTACGCCCTACGGCATGGTTCTGGTTTCGCGCGGCTCGATGAAGACCGGCGTCTCTCAGCCCGACAGCGCCTGGAATCTGCGCGCCGACGCCCGCGGCATGTCGGTCGACGCCTTCTGGATGGACGAGACCGAGGTGACAAACTCAAAATACAAACAGTTTGTCTTCTGGGTGCGCGACTCCATAATCCGCGAACGCCTGGCCGACCCCGCATTCGGCGGCAACGAGCAGTTCAAGATTGAGGAGGACCGCGAGGGCAACCCCGTGAAGCCCCACCTCAACTGGAACAAGCCCATACCCTGGCGTAACGCCAACGAGGACGAGCAGCGCGCCATCGAGTCGGTCTACCGCACCAACCCGATCACCGGCCAGCGCGAGCTCGACCCGACGCAGCTCAACTACCGCTATGAAATCTTCAACCACACGGAGGCCGCCAAACGCAAGAACCGCGTAGACCGCCGTCGCCGCGACTACAACACCGACCGCCCCGTGCCCACCACCGACCCGATGATTTCAAAAGACACCGCCTTTATCAACGACGAGGGCGAAATCATCAGGCAGACCATACAGCGCCGTCTCACCGGCGACTATGACTTCCTCAACACCTATATCGTCAACGTCTATCCCGACACGACGGCCTGGGTCAACGACTTCGAGAACGCCTACAACGAGCCTTACGTGAGACTCTACTTCAGCCACGGCGGCTACAACGACTATCCCGTGGTCGGCGTCAGCTGGGAACAGGCGAATGCCTTCGCCAACTGGCGCACGGAGTTCCTGCGCCGCTCGCTCGGACGCGAAGGCGTCTACGTGGAGCCCTATCGCCTCCCCACCGAGGCCGAGTGGGAGTTCGCAGCCCGCGCCGGCGTCACCGAGAATATGTATCCATGGGAGGGCGACCTGCCGCTGACCGAGGAGAAAGGCTGCTTCTATGCCAACTTCAAGCCCCAGGAGGGCAACTATGTCCAGGACGGCCATCTGATAACCTCGAGGGTCGGGACCTATTCGCCCAACGACTTCGGCCTCTATGACATGGCCGGCAACGTCAGCGAGTGGACCTCGACGGCCTTCACCGAGAGCGTCTCGAAGCTGACCAACGACATGAACCCCGAATACCGCTACAACGCCGCCATCGAAGACCCCTACAAGATGAAGCGTAAAATCGTGCGCGGCGGCTCGTGGAAAGATGTGGCCCACAACATACGTTCAGACATACGCATGTGGGAGTTCCAGAACGAGCAGCGCTCATATATCGGATTCCGCTGCGTGCGCTCGCAGATTGGCTTTGCGCGCGGCAACAAAATCAAGAAATAATCACACCCCGGAACTATGTCCAAGATAAACCGCAACAAAATCGAGCAGTTTCTACAGTGGGAAGGCGGACAGCGCCTCTTCAACTTCGCTTACTCGATAGGCGCCGCAATCGTTATCCTCGGCGCCCTGTTCAAGATTCTTCACCTGAACGGAGGCAACACCCTGCTGATGGTGGGTATGGGCACCGAGGTGCTCATGTTCATACTGACGGCGTTTGACCGCCCGCCCAAGGAATACAAATGGGAGAACGTCTTCCCCGCTCTGACCGTACGCGCCGACGAGGAGGAGTTTCCCGAAGAAGACAAGTCTGTGGCCGACCCGATCGACGACACCACGGTCGACACGGCCTATACGGCCGGCGAGGTCGGACAGGCCGCCGGAGGCACACACATCTATGTGGCCGGAGGCGGCGGCGCAGGCATGGTCCAGGGCGGCGGCTCATATGTCCCCGCCGGAGCTCAGGGTCAGGCAGTAGCCACTCCCGCCGGAGGAGGTCAGGCTGTGGCTGTGGCCGGAGGTGCCATAGGCGCTGACGACGCCCAGGCCCTCAGCGACGTGATACGCCGCATGTCGGCCGCCACCGAACAGCTCGAGCAGATTTCAGACATGACCCAGGCCACCCGCGACTATATGCTCAAGATGGCCGGAATATCACAGGAGCTCCAGAAGCTCGGCGACACCACCCGCGCGCTCAACGGCGTCAGCGAGGTGCTGCTCGACTCCTATCGCGCCATCACCGAGAACTCGGAGAACATCACCCGCTCTTCGTCGGGCTATGTGCGCGAGATGGAGGCCCTCAACAAGAATGTCTCGGGCCTGAACACAATCTACGAGATTCAGCTCAAGAGCGTCTCGTCACAGCTCGACGCCATAGACCGCGTCAACCGCGGCATCAAAGACATACGCGACATGTATGAGAAGAGCGCCCGCGACTCGTCGCGCTACTGCGAGGAGACCGAGAAGATGGCCCGCTACATGCAGCAGCTCAACCGCGTCTACGAGAACATGATTCACGCCATGACCGTCAACATGTATCGTCCGCCCATGGGAGGCCAGATGCCCCTTGGCGACGAACCCGGCGACGCCCGGCGCGACTAAATAACCCACTTTCACCACAAACCATCCCAAACCCCTTCACACCGAAGAATGGCAGAATCAGTAATGCGGCTTTCGCCCCGTCAGCGCATGATCAACCTGATGTATATCGTGTTGACGGCGATGCTGGCCCTGAACGTCTCGTCAGATGTGCTCGACGGTTTTGTTCAGGTCCACTCGGGGCTGTCGCGCACAAACGATACATACGGCCACCGCAACGATGCCATCTACAACCAGCTGCGCAGCTTTGCGGCCCAGAACCCGGCCAAAGGCAAGGTATGGCTCGACCGAGCCACCGACGTGCGCACCCGCGCCGCCGCCATATACACCCTGATTGATTCGCTCAAACAGGCCATCGTCGTCCAGGCCGACGGCGCCGATGCCGACATCAACGACATCCGCCGCCGCGACGACCTCGAAAGCGCCGCCGTGGTCATGCTCACCCCCGCCACTCAGCGCGGCGCCCATCTGCGCGCCGACATCGACACCTTCCGCAAGTTTGTCTCGGGCTTCATCACCGACTCCGTGAAACTCGGCTCGATCAACGACGCCCTGTCAACGGCCCCCTTCCGCCGTCCCGGCATCGCCGTGGCCCAGCCCTGGGAGGAAGCCAAGTTTGAAAATCAGCCCGTTGTGGCTGCCGTCACCCTGCTGACCAAGCTCCAGAACGACATCCGCTATGCCGAGGGCGAGGCCTTGTCGACCATCCTCAACAATGTCGACGCCGGCGACGTCCGCGTCAACCAGCTCAACGCCTTCGTCATCCCCCAGAGCCGCATGGTCATGCGCGGCGGCAAGTACAGCGCCAACATCGTGCTGGCAGCCGTCGACACCACCGCCCGCCCCGCCGTCTTCATCAACGGCAAACGCCTGGGCAACGACACAGGCCTCTATGAGTTCACGGCCGGCTCGACAGGTTCGTTCGACTACTCGGGCTACCTCGAAGTGCCACACGGCGACGGCTCGGTGACAC
>ENA-OYXU01000856-OYXU01000856.1-human-gut-metagenome-genome-assembly--contig:-NODE-856-length-11299-cov-4.645411_pt1 | contig 11299 bp, 12 predicted proteins | sample MGYA00243243_ERZ653435 | MGnify/ENA primary metagenome ERZ653435 (study PRJEB26926, sample SAMN06165113) | human gut metagenome | biome: ENVO:00009003; feature: ENVO:2100002; material: ENVO:00002003... | reverse complement strand
GCAAAATTACAACCTTACTGCAACCTCCAAAAGGTGTACTTCAGTTAATGCTTACATTCTGCTTTTAGGCTCGCTATTATTCCTCAAAAATACTCAAATATCGCCAGTTGTGCAAATTTAACTGAATATCAAGACAGTAAAAATCGCCCCGGTGTCCGAATCCGGACACCGGGGCGAGGCAATATTGTTCGACTATATCGTGTCGCAGCCTATTCCCTACGGGTGGCCCATTCCGCATTGACGGAATCAATGAATCAAGGCTTCCTTGATTCTGTCCACGATGTAGCGGACGTGGTCGTCGCTGACCCAGGGACCTGCGGGCAGGCAGATGCCGACCTTGAACAGCCCCTCGCTCACGCCGTTGACATACGCGGGGTTGTGTCGGTAGACGGGCTGTCGGTGCATCGGCTTCCACAGTGGGCGGCTCTCGATTCCGGCGGCGTCCAGGGCCATGCGCAGGGCCTCCACGTTGTCGTTTGGCTGGCAGTCGGTCACGGCCGACTCCACGGCGTGCGTTACGCCGGCGGCTCCGCCGACGGCACCCGTCACCACCTTTCGGTAGGCGTCCTCCTGTCCCCGGACCCTCAGGTCCGGATTCAGCGTGGCCGTGCAGAGCCAGTAGTTCGACGCGAAGTCCGGTCCCGGCGCGGCGTGCATCCGGATGCCCTCCACGCCGTCAAGCAGCTCCTCGTACAGCGCCTGCACGTGGCGGTGGTGGGCGATGTGCTCCTCAAGGACCGTCATCTGGCCTCGGCCGATTCCGGCGCAGATGTTGCTCATGCGGTAGTTGTAACCGATGGCCTCGTGCTGGTAGTAGGGATACGACTCGCGTGCCTGCGTGGCGTACCACATTATCTGCCGCTTCGCCTCGTCGTCGGGGCATATCAGCGCTCCGCCGCCCGAGGTGGTTATCATCTTGTTGCCGTTGAACGACAGCACGCCGAAACGTCCGAAGGTACCGAGCGCCTGTCCGCGGAAGCACGACCCGAATCCCTCGGCGCCGTCCTCGATGACGGGTATTCCGTACCGGTCGGCGATCTCCATGATGCGGTCGATCTTATACGGCATTCCGTAGAGCGCCACGGGGATTATGGCCTTCGGCTTGCGTCCGGTCTTCTCGATTCGGTCCCTGATTGCGGTCTCTAGCAGCCCCGGGTCCATGTTCCATGTCTCCGGCTCGGAGTCGACGAACACCGGCGTGGCGCCCAGGTAAGCCACCGGATGGCTGGAGGCGCAGAACGTGAACGACTGCACCAGCACCTCGTCGCCGGGTCCGACGCCGCATGCTATCAGCGCCAGATGCACCGCCGCCGTCCCCGCGGACAGCGCCACGACTTTCTTGTCGAGCGGCGCGCACTTGTGGCCCTCGCCGCAGTCTGGGTCAATGCCCGGCCCCTCGCGGTGGTTGACGAACTTTTCAAGGTCTTCCTCGAATCCGTTTACGTTCGGTCCCAGCGGCACCACCCAGTTGTCGGCGAACGCCTCCTTTATGAAATCCATCTCCCGGCCCGACATATGCGCCAGGCACAGTAAAATCCTATCACTCATATCCTATTTCTTAAATTAATTCGTTATTGTACTTCATTCTGCGTCCCAGAACGGTGCAGAATATCATCTGTATATCTTTAATGAAACTGTAATTATGCAGGTAGTAACGGTTTATACGTACCTTGTCGGGAAAGATCACCTCATCGTTGTATCGCTGAGGATCAGCCTGTGTGGCCAGCAGATCCTCTTCGTCACGGTATTTCAATGATGCCGGGCCGGTGATACCGGGACGTAATTTGAGTACTTCGCGGTCGTTGCCTTGAAGCTGGTCTGCATAACCGGGTACGTCCGGACGCGGACCTACAAAACTCATGTCGCCGATGAGTACGTTCCAGAGTTCCGGCAGTTCATCGAGTTTGTAATGCCGAAGTTTTGCTCCAAGAGGCGTGATACGGCTTTCGCCGGCCACTGAGACTGAAGAACCTCCATGTCCTACGGTCATGGAACGAAACTTGTACATGGTGAACAGACGTCCGTGACGGCCGACTCGTTTCTGCTTGAAAATGACGGGACCTCCCGGCATCTTAACCTTAATGAGCATAGCCGTCACGGCCAAGACAGGCCATAACACGGCCAGGCCGATGAACGACATCGACCTGTCAAACAACCATTTCATAAATTATGTGAAGAAGATGATATTCGCAAAGAAGGTCCTAAAGGACGCATCATGACAATAGTGGCGTGTCACTCCGTGTCGTGTATGGAAAGGACCAAAGTCCTAATGAAATGCGTGATGCCCAATTGATCATTCGGACTGAAGAACAGACGGCCATAGAGCCAGAGTCTCCACAGTCTACACCATTAATTTTGGATACTCCACCCGTCGATGTTACGGGTTTTGGGCGAGATGTTTACGCCGACTTTTACGATGGGTTTTGGGTTCAGTGTGTTCTCATACTGCAAGGCGTAGTCCTTCTCGTTGATCTGCGCCAACGCCTCCTCCGGAGTGGCGCCGTATTTGAATTCTATGATGTAGATGGCTTTAGGGCTTTCCATGACCATGTCCATACGGCCACATGACGTGCGCCTCTCCACATCGACGTTCATGCCGACAAGACGGGCTATGATCAGTATGTCCTTCTGCCACTGGGATTCCCGGTTGGTTTCCGACATATAGGGTATACCTGCCAGAAATGATTGCAATTCATGCAGGAATCCATCGATATTGTTCTGCTTTATGAATCGTTTCAACGAGCGCACGAAATCCTCCGAGCAATTTGCGTTTTCACCCTGCACGGCATTCATAAGGTCCTTGAAGAAACCATCGCGAACTTCTGTGTTGGGATAACCGAGTGTGAACTCGTCTTCTTCGGAATCATAGGCTTTGATAGTCAGGTATCCGGTATAGAAACATGCCAGTGCCAGGTTGTTGCCTAAGACATCGCCGCTGCTCAATCGGGATTCGGAGACGATTGTGCCATCTAAATCCAAAGTACCCCAGTCGTTTCTCAGGAATTGGTTTATTAATCTGGTTGGGGTGCCGGTCTGGAACCAATAGTTCCCGATTTTTTGAAAGTCTAAAGCTTTGAGCAGGCTGAACGGATTGTATATGTCGACCAGGTTCTCAGAAAAATGATAACCATCATACTGTTTCTTCAGGCTAAGCAAGGTCTCGTCGAAAGACCATCCGTTTTTTTTCCCCAGATCCTCAATTCCTTCATGGAAATTTGACAATAGTTCCTCGGTTGTTATTCCGCAGATGGCAGAATAATCAGGGAGCAGCGATATGTCCGAGAGGTTGTTGAAGCCGCTGAAGATACTGAGCTGACCCAGTTTGCCTACACCGGTCAGGAACACGAATTTCAGAATCCCCTCGTTGGCCTTCATGACGCGGTAGAAGTCGTCGAGTGTCCTGCGGTTGTCGGCCTCAAGCTCCGGATTGCCATAGGCGTCGATCACCGGGCTGTCGTACTCGTCAATCAGGATGACGACACGTTGGCCGGTCTGCCTGTATAAATGGCGTATTATCGTGTCAAAGCGCAGTTCGGGAGAATATTTGGACTCAGAGATTCCATACTCCATTTCCCATTCGGACACGGTCTTCTCCAGGAATGACTCCAAATCGCCTGGATTCTTGTACCCGCCACGTGTGAAATCCAGATGCAGTACCGGATATTTGGTCCATTCCTCAGGCTCAAGTATGTCGATGGCCAGACCTCTGAACAGTTCACGGTTTCCACGGAAATACTGTTCCATAGTGGAGATGAGCAGGCTTTTGCCGAAACGGCGAGGACGGCTCAGGAAGAAACTGCCTCCAGGATTGGCCAAGTCATGGATGTATGCCGTCTTGTCTACATAAAGATAGCCGAATTCCCGCAACTTGCGGAAATCCTGGATACCCACCGGATATAGAATCTTAGCCATCGCCATGTCTCCCTACTGCTTTAATACCAACTTCATAAATTGCAGTAACTATTTACTGTTACAACAACTTCATAGTCAATTTATCCTACTCGGGTACAAATATACATCTTTTTTCGCCAATTACCAAATGCCTTGTCACCGGGTATTACCGCTATGGCGGACATGTCGGAGTTTCTTGTAGAAACCGCAGACCAGGTTCTGGATGGTCAGCCGAGAGGTGCTGACGGGATTGCAGCCCTTAGCCGTTGTCTTATTGCGCCAGTGAAATCGACAGCGGGCGGTCGATTACATCATTCCAGTTCACGGGCGGCAATATGACATCGGAAAGTTGTGTGTCCTCAAGTTTGCACACCAGTATGCCTCGCATCGCCCCATACACCATGTCTGTGAAATACCTCACAAACGGTTCAGGCATCTCAAATACATTATCCTTCAGATATGAGTCAATGCTATCCATACCCAATTGAAATACCCCCTCGGTTTCAATCTTAATTACGGGCATCATGTTCTGGGACAAAGTGATGGATATCATGCAATGAAATTGACGCGGGTCCAAGTCAATGCCATAGGAAAACCTGTTGTCGATGTCCAACGTGGGCTGCTCACGATTGAAGTTAGACTCGAAAACAGCGAACTGTTTCGTCTTTATACCGATGATTCTGAAAGTTTGCATAGCCAGTTTGTTTAGGGTCTGTTCCTTAGATTAGAAACCATACTTCGCCACGGGTTCCGCAACTCCCCACTTGTCATCGTTAAGATCGGTTTCGACGCGGTATTCCTTATTAGAGTAGGCGTGAAGACATCTGTTAACACGGCAATATTTTGGAGCCTCGGCACTGGTTATACGCTCGGAACTGCTGAAGGCATCCTTCAGTACTATCACCCTCTGCATTTTGGGTGCTATTCCCCGGTCAATGATAGACAGGCCGAGAGCCTTCTCTATCTTGACGATGGTTTTAAGTTCCATATTGGCTTTGCCCGACAGGTAACGGCATACTACGGCGCTGTCCACACCCATGACGTCGGCCAATTGAGTTTGCGTCATACCCTTCATTCGAAGGCAACGCTTGATCTTCATTGCAATTCTGAACGAAGCCTTGTAAAGATCACGGTTCTCGACCATGTCGGTCGCCATTCTCTGTTCGGCCTCGGATTCGTTTGAGGCGACGCTCTCCAATCTGTCTATATCAATCCTCATTGTTCTTCCTCCAAATAGTCCGACAACCCTTCGGGGCTTACGATTCCTTTCATTGTCAGGAAACGGCAAACGGCTGTCAGTCTCGCTCTCAACTCCTTTTCCAAAGTAGACTCATTCCCCTCTGAGTCCAGATCCGGTGAATCATTAGTGTCCAATGCCACCTTAATGCCTCCATAAACTATTATATAGCATTTCAACGACAGTTCTATGGCATAGATTCTCACCAATGATGGTCTGGCCACGCCCTTACACTTCACCGGCAGATAATCTGATGAATACTTCACGCTCCGTCCGCCGCCATCCGGCAGTTCGCGGACATCGAATTTGCTGTGTTCTTCGAAGCAGGATCCGAAATCCTTGACTTTCTGGTCGCGAATGTCCTGGCATATCCGTTCCAGTTCCTCCGACAGATCAATCATCTCGTCATTGACTTCGGCAGCGTATTCCTCAGTTTCGGTCCTGTCGATACCAAACTTATCGACATTATAATCGCTTATCCGCTCTCCGAACTTCTCAAAAAATTCAGAAAGATATGTGTCGTCCGTTAATTTGTTGTACGTCAGACGATAGATGTTGTAATCATCACCATCGTACTTGACGGCATACAGATATGGCACAAATATCCTACGGATAATCATTCTAATGTTTCTCTATATAACAAATTGGCGTGATGATTTATTGCAGTCTCGCTTAGAGAAATTGATTTTTAAGTCAATTTTCTATTGAAATCTCTGTTAATCGAGCTTATTGTAGAAGCCGCAGACCAGATTCTGGATGGTCTGCGGATATGAGCTGACGGGATTGTAGCCCTCAGCCTCGCGGAACAACAAAATGGTTACTTGAGTAACCGTTTTTTGAGTAAAAAAGGTTGTTGGAGTAACCATTTTTTTTGAATATTTGGTAATCACAACTCGTGATTGTTCAGCTAATTCATTTGCTGTCGTATTTGTGTTCGGCAGCGAAAACAGCCATTTTCACACTTGGCTTCAAAATTGGACACCAATTTACAGTATGGCGACGGATTTACGTATTTCAAAACCTAATACGACACGCCGATCAAGGAAGCGAATTTCCGTTGCGATGTGGCCCGGGCTGCATGTTCATCTCTTAGGATTTCTCCCGGACGGATTGGAACAGAAGGCTTAATATCGTGAGATGTGTAAATTCTTTTATTTCCCATATCGCATTCGAACATTTTATACTCTTATTCACACCTCTACTGAGCATGACGGACATAGCGGAGCTTCTTGTAGAAGCCGCAGGCCAGGTTCTGAAGGGTCAGCAGGGAAGATGTGACGGGGTTGTAGCCTTCCGCTTCGCGGAACAGCTTGTAATGCCATTTTATGAGATTCTTGATGCTGAGGTTGCTAATGGAGCCGGAGCGACCACGGCGATATGTGGCCAATATTTCAGAAAGCAAGTGGCAATCGGCTTTACGACAGACTTTCAGCCACATGGCATAATCGTTGTTTTTCTTGATATCGGCAATTTGTATCAGACCTACTTTGTCGAGATTATACATAACCGTCAGACAACCGGGCCAGCAATACGCCATCATGCCATATCTTGAAACGTGTTTTGGACCTGAAATGACTCCAGGTTTCAGGATTCCATTCTCATCGCACTCAGAATACTGAGTATATGAAAAGTCATAGCCGTTCTCAACCATGAAGCGCAATTGGTGCTCCAACTTAGCCGGACGCCACAGGTCATCGCTGTCCAGGAATGCAATCCATCGCCCTTTTGCCTCACGCAGGGCGGCATTGCGGGTTATTGCCGCGCCGCTGTTATGCTCATTGCAGATGTACCGGATACGCGAATCCCGTTCCAGATAAGGCCTGATGACCTTCACCGTATCATCCGTGGAGCAATCATCGGAGATAATCAGCTCCCAGTCCTGATACGACTGCGCCAGTACACTCTCGATAGTCTCCGCAATGAACCTCCCGCAATTATACGTAGGCGTGATGATGCTCACCAATCCCCAGGAAGTGATGTCAGATGTGTTCATGTTATGATTTAAACTTTGCGGCCGTAGAGAAAAAGGTTGTCGCAACAACCATTATTTGAGTAAAAATGGTTATTGGAGTAACCACTATTTGTATATTTGATTAGTGAGTAATTCTTTGGTCACAGTTAAAAGACATACGGGAAAGTCTTCTCGCTGGCATAAGTATTAGAATCTGGTAAAGAACATTCTTGCCAATCTTGTATCCGCAAAGCCGATAGCACATAATTCTTATGGAATTATAAGATATGGTGGGGATTACAATGGCAGAGAAGAACATTCGTATAGGTTTGGCAAGAATTGTAAGAATGGAATATTGCTAGTAATCCAGTAATAAGGAACTTTCTTACCCTGTCTTAAAGTTCTTTTGTGAGTGAGTCGCTATACCCTTTCTGCAAAAGTCATATGAAAAGAATATAATATTAAATGTATGTAAATAAGATGTAATCACTTATGGTATTTGATAATCTTAACACATAGAAGATAAATTATTGTGATGGATTCATCTTCTATGAATAATGGTTATTAATCTTTGGGATGCCATTTCTGCTGAAAAATTAATTGCCATTTCTCTTGAAGCTTTTGACATCTTAGTTAAAAGATTAGGGTTGTGAGTACAATTAATTATGGCGGTTTCATATTCTGCTACATTATAAGTCTCACAAAGGATGCCGTTTATTCCATTTAGAACAAACTCATTGTTGTATTTCCAATTAGACGCTATTATTGGAAGACCGGCAAATAGCGATTCTATCAGAATGCCGGGACATCCTTCTCCTTCATAATGAGTGGGAAATATCAAAGCATCATATTGTTGAAGAGTGCTTATTACTTCATTGGGCTGTAATACGCCTTTATAATGATAGTTTGGAATGTTTTTAAGATAATTATCATAATAATTATCAGTCATCTGGCCGAAAAAGTCAATGGTGTATAACTTATCTGTATTATTGGCTTTTGACCTGTAATATAATTTTTTGAGTGTGTCAAGACCTTTTGATTCGCAGACACGTGAAACAAATACAAGTCTTAGAGTCTCAGAATCGGTTTTGATAGACTTAATATTATATATAGGAAATCTAAAATTCGGAAAAATATCAACGTTTTTATAGTTGTATCTGTGTTCAAGATCCATCATTAGACGTTTAGTCTCAACGTGAATTCCGGATATTTTCCTGAGCATTTTCTGTAATGAAGGTTTGTCGCTTAGAAATTCGCTTAACCAACCGCCAACAACGAAATAGTGTATTTTATAATTTAATAATTTGCTTAATAGATATACAATTGGAAAGATGTTTTTCAGGTTGTTTTGACCAGGTAAATAAACAAGGTTATCGCAACTGCATAGTTTTCTCAACATCTTAAATATCGAGAGTTTATTTTGCTGAAATTCTTGAGTGTCATAGTATTCAATCGTTGCAGCATTCTGCTCTTCAAGCAGACGTTTAATATCTCTTGTTTTTACAGTTTGTCCGTCCAATTGATTGTTTGTATATCCGAAATATCCAATAATAAGTATTTGGATTCCGTCTTTTTCCATATTATTTCCGATTATTATTTAGAGTTGTCATATCATTATAAATGTTGGCATTATACGTAGGTTCAACGTTACAGTTTTTCAATTAGCATTATATAGCGTTCTGTGAAGGATTTCATGGAGTTGTTGGAAACTACGTGACTTCGATTTTGAATTGAGATTATGTTTAGGAGGTCTTTAGGAGTATTTATTAATTTCTCGATTGCCGATGCCATATCATCCACGGAATGGGGATTGAACATATAACCGTTCTTGCCTTCTGTAACTATTCGTGGCATTTCCTGGAGATTGCTGCAGATTACAGGCAATCCGGACGCCATAGCCTCGCACAAGACATTGGGATAACCCTCGAAAATTGATGGGAGGCAGAAAGCATCGGCTTGGCGATACATCTCAGCGATATTTGATGTCTGATCCTGTAATTCCATCACATCGGATAAGTTGTAACTGTTTATGAGCGTCTTGACTTTATCTACATATTCAGAGTCCTTATGACTTCCAACCCAGGTGACTTTGAATTTAAAGCCATGGTCACGTGTTTGTGCCACGGCTTCGATGAATTTCAGGATGTTTTTCTGAGGAGTCACACGACCAACACAAAGAATAGAGAACACATCATTTTGCGGTTTGGTATCAGCAGGAGTAAACAATTCGGTATCGGTAAAGTTTTGAATTGGTATAGTCTTTGACGCTAGCCATTTACAGTGTGTTGAGATATTTTCCGCCTCAGCATGAGAATTAGGGACTACATATTTAGCTAATCTGTAGAGATTATATCGCAATTTTGTTTTCCAATTCCAGTTCAAAGTATAATTACGTTCTGAGACAATCAATGGACAATGGTATGCCAATCGCAAAATACACATTGAAATACTAACTGAAGGGAGAAAGGAAATTATGATATCAGGTTTGAAGTCTTTGAGTTCTTTAAGTATAATTGGAAAGCGGTGACGCTTGTCGAATGCTCCATCTGCAAAATGATAGTCCACTCCAGCCTTCCGTAACAGGGGCTCATAGAACTGCTTATGAACGTATGTGACTACACGCACAGTATAACCTCGTTCCTTTAGCATAATCGCAAGGCCACACAGTTGTCTTTCGGCACCTCCGGATCCTAAATTCTCTGTTATCAGAAATACTCGTTTCACCAATGTATAGTCTACTTTAACCAACTGTTATATAAACTTCTATAATCTTATGTAATAAAGAATTATGGTTTTAAATAATCATTCACTTATCTAAACATTAAACTTCTCTTCCCCTTAGCGGCATTGAATCTTGATTTATGAATTCTGTTTGCGTGTTGTGCATAGCCTGTCATAAAACCTATGAGTATGGTGGCGCATTTAGGTAGTTGATATATAATCATAGAGAAAAAAGTTTGGACGAACATCATGCATGATAGCATTATGAAAACAGTGTAATATGTGGATCCCAATACATAGCGATATTTATGTGCAGTGTGAAATAACGCATAGAAAAAGAAGACTCCCAATGCGATTCCGATCAATCCGTTATTAGTCATTAGTTCAATCCAGTCTTGGTGTGCGTAATTCTCTGCGATACCAATTGTGGCATTTGCTCCACGGCCAAATATAAAATGTGCTAATGACGGGTCTGTCTTTAATTCGTGCAATAAATCAGCATAAAGCACATCTCGAGCAGAAGAATCTCCGGCTTTCGTCTGCTCTATTCGATACAAGAAATAGTCACTGGTTGACATCATATTCAAAATGTACCAAATTGTAGCCATGAGGAATAATCCTGAGAGGAATATTACAGCGGATTTAATCCAGACATTGCGCGAATGTCTAATCTGAAATATCAGGAAATATATAATTGCAGAACCTCCGATAATTATGGCGCCGCGCTTCATGCATAATATTAAAAATGCGCCTGTTAATGCTAATAAAATGAATTTGATTACTGTTTTTCTAATGAAAAAGAGCATCGGGATGATATATAGGAATAAATACCCCGTATTATTTGTAAATTCTTCTTTATCGGAGTGATTTATAAGTGCTCTTTCAATAAATACAGATTGAGTATGATAGAATCTTAAAATAAAGAGAATCAGGAAGGCGTATGTGTATAACTCAATTTTTGATTGTGTCAGCAAACCTTGTTTATAAAAACGATAGAATACAAATATTGGTAAAAAAGAATTCAGAGCATTTTGTAAATATCCATAAGCGCGTACGGGTTCCGTGAATGATATAACAATATAATTATGGGGGAATACGATTTCTATGATTCCATATACACAATACATGATAACCAATAGCGTAGAGGCTTTAAGAATCTTTGGCTGTTTTCTGAAATTTCCTATTAATGGAACAGCATATATAATACCCCAGATTATGATTGCCATCTGTATTGCTTGTGCTATTAGTCCAGCCGGATACAAAATGTCCTGTAATAGATATAGAATTCCTAATGCGACATACAAGTCGCATTCGTTGAATCTATATTCATTTGATTTAACTATGGGTATTCGCATGGGTCTTATGGATGTGTGTTTGAATTATGGGATTAATTCATCATCCTTCACGGATATTGAATCTTAAACCAATTAATGGTCTGAATATTGGTATGGAAGTTATGGCACTGTCTCTTATACACATCTGACGCTGCCGACGATAAG
>ENA-OYXU01000855-OYXU01000855.1-human-gut-metagenome-genome-assembly--contig:-NODE-855-length-11301-cov-4.311400_pt1 | contig 11301 bp, 6 predicted proteins | sample MGYA00243243_ERZ653435 | MGnify/ENA primary metagenome ERZ653435 (study PRJEB26926, sample SAMN06165113) | human gut metagenome | biome: ENVO:00009003; feature: ENVO:2100002; material: ENVO:00002003... | reverse complement strand
AAACATCAGTCTGTACCTTGACATATACTGCCAGGGAAACCGCAAGAAGGAAGGTCTGAAGCTCTATCTTGTGCCGGAGGTGAGTGCGGCGGCTCGCATCCAGAACGCCAACACCCGGAAACTTGCCGAGCAAATCAAGGCACAGCGAATACTCGACATTCAGAAGGAAGGGCTTGTGGATTGGGAAAAGGTCAAGACCTCGCGCATCACATTGGACAACTGGTTTGACCGCTACATTGCCGAGGATGCTGAACTGTCGGCTTCTTCGCAGAGGTCGAAACGGAATGTCAAGGCGCGTGTAATCGAGTATCTGAATCACATCGGCAAACCCAACCTGAGTGTCAAAGAGGTGGATAAGGAGTTTTGCAAAGGGTTCATCGCCTTCCTCAAGACGTGCACTCAGAAAGATGGTGCAAAGAAACTAAGTCAGACCACGCAGCGGCTGTTCATCAACCGCTTCGGGTCGGCTATGGCGATGGCTGTCCGTGAGGGCATTATTGACTCGAATCCTTTCTTGCTGCTTGACAAGAAGGATAAACCCCAGAAAGCCAACGCCGAAAAGGAATTCCTGACAATAGAAGAGATACAGAAGGCAATCGACACCCCATGCCGTTACGACATGGTTAAGAAAGCTTTCTTGTTCTGTTGCTTCACCGGTCTGAGATACAGCGACATGAAATGTCTTAAGTGGCGTGAGATTCACACTGCGCCCGACGGAGTCAACCAGTATATCGATCATATACAGGTCAAGACTAAAGACAGGGTGACAATACCCGTGTCGGAAGAAACCCGACGGTGGATGCCTGAACGTGTCGAGGGTATTGATACGATATTCAACGAACTGAAAATCACACAGGAAACAGTCCGTGTTATTCTCACTGAATGGATGGAAGCTGCCGGAATCAATAAACACATCACGTTCCACTGCTCGCGCCATACGGCGGCGACATTGTTGCTGACTCTCGGAGCCAGTATCTATGTCGTCAGTAAAATTCTCGGACATAAGAGCGTGAAAATGACCGAGGTATATGCAAAAATCGTTGACAAGAGTAAAATCGAGACTGTCAACCTCGTTAACGGAATGTTCAACAACATAGCTATCTGATATGAAGGTGTCAATCAAAGAGCGTAAACTCGCCGGTGGGATTCGCGGTCTGTATCTGGAATATTATGAGAAGGGCTTCCGTCTTCGGGAATCACTTCATCTCTATCTGTTGTCCGAAGATACTGCAAAAGCTCGCCGCCAAAACCGCGAGACGTACAACAGGGCGAGGGAGATTCAGGCTGACCGCATACTCAACCCTCCGGGTTTCTCAAACAAAGAGGAAGGAACGGGAGGGAAAAACGAGGAGTCCGGCGAGACTGTCACATGGCTTGATTGGTGCGACCGTTATGTGGAATTGGCGAAGTCGTGCGGTCAGTGCGACAAGATGATCCAGCACAAGAAGGTTGTAAAGAAACGCATAGCGGAGTATCTTGAAAAACGGAAGACATCCGGCATCTTGCTGAAGGATGTAGGTAAAAAAGAAATCTGCGGCCTGTTCGACTACATGCGCAACGAGTACCGCAATCCCCGTCAGATCAAGACTGACGGCGGAAAGCTCGCACAGTACACACTGGTGTTGTTCGAGGAAACGGTAAGGGCTATGTTCAACAAGGCTTTACGCGATGAGATGGTTGCCTTCAATCCGGTCTCTTCGCTCAATGCCCTTGAACAGTTCCACGCCCCTGACAAGACACGGGAGTTCCTTACTCCTGAAGAGCTGATGCGGTTTCTCTCTGTGGAAACGGCATCGGAGAACGAGCGTATGGTACAACTGGCTTTCGGACTGTCAGCTATGACTGGTCTTAGGTTGGGTGATATGCAACATCTTAGGTGGTGCGATATCCAACCTATAAACGGAGTCCTGACTATCAAGATAGTACAAAGGAAAACACGCCGACCGGTTAGCATCCCCCTCAATGACATGGCTTTGGCACTGCTGCCGGCCCGTGAGGAGGACACACCCGATGATGCCCGTATCTTCCGCTTAGTCAAGAAATCGGATAACGTGGCAAAGTATGTCAGACGAATCGCAGCCAAAGCCGGTATAGAAAAGGATTTCACCTATCACTCCAGCCGCCACACGACAGCCACGCTCGCTATCTCAGCCGGTGCAGACATCAGCACCGTCAAGGAGCTATTAGGTCATTCAAGCATCACATCGACAGAGGTTTACGCCAAAGTCAACCTCGACACAAAGATAGAGGCAGTCTGTCTAACTAATGGACTGTTCAGATAGAGTGTCACACCAAGACACTCTTTCCCTACTATTTATCTTTCTAAGTAAAAGAATGTACGCCACAGGAAAGACACCATACTAAATTGACGTAAGGCTTAACATGATTCTTTGTTTAAAACTATGTTTTAAGTTATTATCGGACAAATGTCCATGATTTCACTTTCAAAGGTATCTCGACGGATTGCCTTATTTCTCACTTGTGTCCTATGGTTGAATATTGTTTGCGAAGATAGGAACAAAAGTGAGGCAATTTTATTACTGTCGGCAATTCCCATTCTCACGAGGGCATAGATACGCAAGTCGGTATTAAGCAGTTCTCCTTTCTTGGGGGTAATACGTTTGTCGTCCTGTAGTAATGAATTGAATTGGTTAATAAAATCTGGATAGAGGCGTAGAAACGCACTATCAAAATTAAAGAACATTTCTTTTGTTTCCGCTTCCGACGGTCGCACATATCTGTCAGCCACGGATGTTACGTCACTTAATTGTTTGACCTTTAATTTAAGAACTGTCGGGAAACGGTTTAGCTTTTCGATATAAGCGGCGCACAAATCCATAAAGAGGCTGACATATTGCTCCCTTGACTTGTTTGTCTGGCTTAGTTGCTGATTCAGAATTTTAAGCTTTTCATTAAGTTCACTTAGAACATCTTTTGATTTTGTAACCTTCCTTTGCTGACGATATACAAATACAATAGAAAAGGTGAGCAGAACCACAAGAATTCCTATTATGAGAATATATGTTCTCAGCCGTATGTTACTCTTTTCGATAGTTTCCTGATATACATTGGCTATATCAGGTATTTTTTCTGCTATTTCAAGCATTCTCAGGCGATTGTTGTAGAAAATCGCGTCATCAAGAGCGATTTTAAGATAGGAATTGGCTTTAGTCAAATCGCCTTCCTCCGTCTTCATGAACATGGCAAGCTGTTGTAACGCCAGATTTTCCTTAAGTGGAACCATTTGGTCAGATATTGCGGCGTTAATCAGCCATTCCTTATATTTATCCTTGTTCCCCAATTCCTTATACGTTAAAGCAAGGGCATACGCCGCTTGTGCATATAACCGACTGCTCATCGGAATTCTACCCAGTGTCGAAAGGTAGTTCTTTTCAGCCATATTGTATCTTTTGGCCCTTAAATCTTTTTCAGCGATACGGTAAGTGTATTCAGGAGTATTTTTATTTGTCACATCAATAAGTGAATCAAGATAAACCAGACTTTTAGCAGTAAATTCCGGGGCAATGCTGCGTTTATCCGAATACTCAGCCCATACTCCGTAAGTCCATTCACATGCAGCGAAATACTCTTCTCTGGTTCTGGTAGATAATTTTCGGGAATCTATTTTATCAAGAATTGCAATAGCATGACTGAAATGACCGGATGTCGCCAAAGACAACGCACGATGAATCTTTACCAGCGAAAGGGTATCATAGTTTCCAGAACGGGCGACCAGTTGCTCCGCCCTGTCAACATAGGTCATCGTAGAGTCGAAATTGAATGTCAGATATTCCTTGAACAGTTCATTATATAGTGCAAGGTTCTTATCCGGCTCATTCCTATCGGAGAGTTGGGTCTTCAGGCTGTCGATGCGATGCTGTTTAAGTCCCATAAAATACTCTCGTTTGGAAATGGCCTCATCAAGCCGCGAAATCTGCGATGCGGCTTTAATCTGGAGAGCTATGAAAGCACTCACGAATATTGCTGTCAGAATCCTTAATTTCATATATCGGAGCTTCTAATATGCAAAGTTAACAATAAATTTTGGTTCCTCCAACGCTACCTGTGAATTATGTCGATAGATACTTAAATTTCTTATGGCTAATGAGTTGTATCTTCCAAAGGATACCTATCGACTACCTGGCGGCTCCTTTCTATTGACATGGGATTCCTGCCTGATTAATTTTGCAATAAAATCCCCGCAAAATTCCATGAAACGGACCCAGACACAACTTGCGGCTCTGACCGCGCTAATGCTCCTGCCGATGACAATCTCGGCTCAGGAAAAGGCCGACAGCCTGAAAACTGCCGGGAAGGGTGAGGAAAGGAACGTGATGCTCAATGCCTCCGATGCCACCAAACCCAGAGAAATACAGATTGGACTTCCCAGCGAGGATGTCAATGTATATGAGAACGGACTTCCAGCCGTTTACTCATCAACGGTACATCAGCTTGCCCGGCATTGGCGCAGTGACGCCAGTCTTGGTCAGATAGGTCTGATGAACCCGATGGAGTCGGCAATCAAGACCGGCAATATAGCATATTCGGTTGACAGTTATTCCAACTTCGGACAAAAGGAGTTCAAAACCATCTTCAACTACCGCACAAATACTTTCGGATGGCAGAACTTCGACTTCAATGTCTCAGGAGGTATCGGAGACAAATGGCTATACACGGCAAGTGTGTACCAAAACTTCGACCCCGGTTACTTCAAGGTCAAATTCACAGATTTTTCCGACAGAACACAGATTTATCATGCCGGGCTCACCCGTTTGCTCGATAGAGGTAAAATCAGCATCCTGTATAAATTCTCAAAAAGCAACGCTCTCGGCAGTATGATCAACAACGCTCCTTTTATATATGTTGGAGACGGGAGCGTGAAAGAAATTCCGGGATTTCCCCTCGGTACGACCTCTTATGCTCCGATTGGAGGTGAGTTCGAGTACATGGACATAATGGACGGTAAAATCAAGAAAGGACGCTGGGGTGATTTCACCGGCAACTATGCTCATGATATAACCGCGCATTTCGATTACAATTTCAGCAATGATTATAGGCTCGACGTAAATGCCAAATTCATGACTGCACCCAAGGCAGACTTCTGTGATTTCGGTGGTAGTTCGATTTTTCAGACCACTGCCGAGGACCAACTGTATAAAGAAGGTGAGACGCAGCCATACATAGGTCTTGCAGAGGGACGGCGCACCTGGCTTCATGTCGGTAAAGTCAGCAATACACTTCTTACGGCAGAACTGAACAAGTGTTTCGGCAAACATGATCTCAGAATAGGTCTGAACGAATGGTATTACCATCTTAACTATCATTCATCTTCGTTTCAATGGACCGGAACAGTGTCGCCATATACGGACATTCTTGTCAAACATGACAAAGACGGTGGTGTCAGCCAATTTTATGGTTTCAATGAACTCTCGCCTGAATACACAAAAGGCTATGAGAACAAACTTGCCTTGTATGTCACCGACAACTGGCAGGTCACCCCTAAATTCAACCTTTATTTTGGTGGCCGCCTCGAATACTACCGAATGGATGCCGACCAGCTTCCTTTCAGCCGCTATTCTGGATTTCATATTGGAGACAAGCATGACTATACCGATGCAGACGGTAGCGCCCAAACGGTTACGATTGAACCAAGGAATGTAGTTAAGAACAAGCTCAACTATGCCGCGACATTGCAGGGAACATATAATTTCAACTCCCATTTCGGTCTGACAGCCGATGCAACTGTCGCCACTCGTTATCCGCGCATCAATGAATACGCCGGAGTCGGTCCGACTGAAGAGCAGTACAAACGAGTGACTATTCCTCTTATCCGCGGTGGAATCACATACAGAAACAAATGGATTGACCTGACTTCAATGGTCACTTACATCTCCAAGTCAAACAATATCGACCAGCAGAATGTGACAAAGCCCGGAACAACACAGTCCAAGACCACCCTTCTGATTTACAGCATCAAGACCATTGGCTGGACCACTTCCGCTGAAATCCATCCTTTCAAGGGATTCAATCTTCATGCGTTACTGACATTGCAGAAACCCACCTACGACAATTATTTCATCAAATCGCCATTTGAAGGAGTCCCTGACCTTAACGCCAATGGCAATATCGTCAAGGAAATACCGCAGATTCTGATAGAGCTGGATCCAAGTTATCAGCTTAACGACAAACTGCGCTTCTGGCTTTCATTCAGATATTTCGGCAAGACATACGCCAATCTTACCAATGCCCTTTTCTTCAATGGTCGCTGGGAGACATTCGGTGGTGTGAATTGGTCAGTCAACAAACATCTTGACCTCGGATGCACGGTAATCAACTTCTTGAACCAAAAAGGAGCAAGCGGCACCATTAATGGAGCAGAGCTGCTTAGCAAAGAAGAAAGCGGAAAGTACAAGAATTATTATATGAGCGGCAGCTACCTTAGGCCTTTTACGGTGGAATTCAGCGCCACATTAAAGTTTTAACGTGTAAGCATAAAGATAATATAGGTATAGTTTTTTCAAGGTAAAAAGGATTGTTTTTAACTTTATTAATCATTAACACCCACAATATCATGAGAACAATGTTTTCAGTAGTCCTGTCGGTAGCGGCAATCTTCTCGGCAGGAGCGCAGTCCGGCGACAGAAACATCATCCGGATTGCCACAGACAATACCGACCTCGTACTTGAGGTCGGACCTAACAAACGAGTATATCAGACATATCTCGGTCCCAAACTGATGTTTGAGTCAGATATGCAGAACCTTTCATGGAGTCAACACGCCGGTTCTGACGGCTCTGTATCAACTCGTGGGTGGGAAGCATATTCAGCATCCGGCAATGAGGATTTCTTCGATCCGGCTCTCGGAATTACCCACGCCGATGGCAACATGACCACATATCTCTACTATGTGGATTCTTCACAAGAAGAAGTGCCCGGAGGAGTTCATACCCGTATCAACCTCAAGGATGACCAGTATCCGGTTAATGTAACCCTGAACTATGTGGCATATCCTAAGGAGAATGTCATCAAGACATGGACGGAAATCTCACATCAGGAGAAGAAACCTATCACAATGTCACAGTATGCGTCCGCTATGCTATACTTCAACGAGCCTCAGTATTGGCTCACGGAGTTCAGCAGCGACTGGGCAAAGGAAGCACAGATGAGCAGCCAGCAGCTGCAGTTCGGCAAGAAAGTGATAGACACCAAACTCGGAAGCCGTGCCGCCATGCATACACATCCGTTCTTTGAGGTTGGTCTAAATGGACCGGTCAAGGAACACAGCGGCGAGGTACTGATGGGTACTCTCGGATGGACGGGTAATTTCCGCTTTACATTCGAGATTGACAACGTGGGCAACCTGCGTGTCATCTCCGGCATCAATCCCTACGCCTCAGTCTATGAACTTAAGGCTGGTGAAGTATTCACTACACCTGAGTTTATATTCACGCTCAGTTATGACGGAGCAAGCCAGGGCAGTCGCAATCTTCATGACTGGGCCCGCAAATATGAACTTAAGGATGGCGATGGAAGCCGCCTTACACTTCTAAACAACTGGGAGAATACTGCATTTGATTTCAATCAGGATGTACTCGCAGAACTGATGAAGGAGGCCAAACACCTCGGAGTGGATATGTTCCTTCTTGATGACGGATGGTTCGGCAACAAGTATCCGCGCAAAGATGACCATGCAGGACTCGGCGACTGGGAAGTGACACATGACAAACTGCCCGGCGGAATTGCAGCACTCGTGAAATCCGCCGAAGAAGCCGGAGTGAAATTCGGAATCTGGATTGAACCGGAAATGGTCAATCCCAAGAGCGAACTGTATGAGAAACACCCCGACTGGGTTATAGAACAGCCTAACCGCGACACTTACTATTATCGCAATCAACTCGTACTGGATTTGAGCAATCCCAAAGTACAGGACTATGTATATAGTGTTGTCGATAATATCCTTACAGAGAACCCGGATGTAGCATATTTCAAATGGGACTGCAATAGCCCGATTACAAACATATATTCACCATACGCTAAAGATAGACAGGGGCAGCTTTACGTTGACCATGTGCGCGGCATCTATAATGTGCTGAAACGTATCAAGGACAAATATCCAAATGTTCCTATGATGTTATGTTCAGGCGGTGGCGCACGCTGCGATTACGAGGCCCTCAAATATTTCACAGAGTTCTGGTGTTCCGACAATACCGACCCTATCGAGCGCATCTATATCCAGTGGGGGTTCTCGCAGTTCTTCCCGGCAAAAGCTATGGCTGCCCATGTCACAAGCTGGAACAAAAACACATCCGTGAAATTCCGTACCGATGTTGCCGCCATGTGCAAGCTTGGCTTTGACATAGGTTTAAAAGAACTAAGTGCTGATGAACTCGCATACTGCCAGCAGGCAGTCGCCAACTGGAAAAGACTGCAGCCCGCAGTAATGGATGGCGATCAATACCGTCTCGTTTCACCTTACGAAACCAATCATGCAGCCGTGGAATACGTCGATAAATCCAAGACAAAGGCAGTTTTGTTTGCCTATGATCTCTCACCAAGATTTCAGGAGAAATTGCAGGCTGTAAAACTTCAAGGGCTACAGCCTGACAAGAAATATCTTGTAAAGGAAATCAATCTTATGCCGGGTACTGAATCAAAATTTGCTCAAAATGACAGAGTATTCACAGGCGATTATCTGATGAAAGTCGGACTCGATGTGTTCACATATAACCATAATACTTCTGTAGTGATTGAGCTGACTGCGGAATAATCATATTTTCAAATAACAATACTGGGAGGATAAACGAACCGTTATTCTCCCAGTATTTATTTTATAACCAATTACATTTTAATAAAATGAATAAGGCACTCATTGCAGATGCCTCCGAATCCGACCGTCGGCTTATGTCGAGCTTGCTTACGCGACTCGGATATAACTTGAATTAAAGAATGATAAGAATTGCCCCCCTATAAGGCTATTGCTCATTAGTCTTAGGCGTTCTCTTCTCGATAACTTGCTGAATATCCTCTTTGTTTTCGGATTGCATCGCGCTGTGGATGTCGAGGATGGTGCGGGCGTTTTCGGGGTCTTTGCCGAGAGCAGCTCTAACCATCGCATACTCCTGAACGTAAGGAAGAAGTTGTCGGTACTGATGCCAAAAGTAGAAGGCGAAGGTGATGGCAACACTCGCAATGAAATAGGCAGCGAACTTCCACCATGTCGAGGAGATGTCTTCCAAAACTTTCTTCATGAATCCGGGCACCCATCCGAATAGTTTACAAATGGTCTGCCTGAATGCATGGATGCCGTCTGACAACGGTTTGGAATCGGACTCCGGCGGTTTGACCGTGCTTGCAACAGGTCGCTGACCGTAGCGTTCCTTGATAGCCATATCCACCTTGGTATGGAAGAGGCATACCAATTTGGTGAATCTGGAGATGTAGTCGGTCAGCCATTTGTCCCATGGTTCAGTGATGCGCTTGAACATTTCTTCACTCGACATGGATTCGTGATGCCGTTCAAGAGTTGATTTTATAACCTCGGCAAGTTCAGATTTCAGTTGCTCTGCATCAAAAGTCAGAGAATCCTGCGGAGTGACAGGGTTATCTCCTGCCATGATGTTGCCGTTGGCATCAACAGATAGTCCGAGATGTCTGGCGATAAGCACAACAGATTCGTGAGCTTTCTGATGTGCGTCGTTCTGCTTTTTCCATTGCGCCTTGATAGCGTCATCGGTGATTGTTGTTGCCATTATCTGCGTCTTGATCTGTTAGGTTTGGTCTGAACGGATTGTTTCGGGGTCTTGAAAAAGAAACGGAACGGCTGCCGTTTGCGGTCATCGTCATCATCGCGCCATTTGAGGTCGCTCGTCGCTGCGCCGCCTCCGCCGGAAGATAGAGCCATTGCATCGCCGTATGGAGCGAGCAACAGACCGCACAACGTACCCATACTGATGAAGGCGGTTTTCTTGTCGGTGGTCGGACGGTACTTGCTGTCATCTATCTGCTCGCCATCCTTGAGATGGAACGTATCGAGACCGATGTCCGGGAGTTTCAGCGGTGCGTCCTTGGGGTATCGTTCATCGAAGTCTACAAAAGTCTTTTCGATACGGTCGCAGGCTTCGTAGTCCTGGCGGTTGATTTCGAGCAGCCGCTCTCTCTCGATATCGTAATGGTACCTCACGCTCTCTCTGGCAAGTTCCGGCAAAGAGCCGAACTTCTTTGAAAGTGAGGGAAGCGTAAGATACGGAGCGAGTTTCTTGCCGCTGAAGCTGGCTTTAACCTTGTCGTCCGCAAATGCGACACCCATCACCTTGCCCGTGGCACTGTTGTAGCGGAGTCTCATTTCGATACCGGCTTTTTCCAGAGCCTTGCGGAATTCACCCCAGTGGGTCGCACTGTCATAGGCTGCGGACACCTTGTCGAACATGGCATACCGCACAGCCTCCTTTCCCCGGAGGCTGTCGCGGTTTACATTCTTCTTCCCCTTGCCGAAGGTAAGCCCATACTTGGCAGTAATGTGTTTGCACACTTTGGCATTGCGCTTGCGCTCGCAACTGTCGTTTAGGGCCCTGCCGTTCCTGTCGATACGGCTGAATACGATGTGGAAATGCGGGTGCCTGCGGTTGCTGTGCCTATAGACAACAAACTCAGTGTCCCTGATGCCCATTTCGTGCATATACTCCGAGGCTATCTGACGCATGAAGTCATCGGTCATTCTCGGCGTATCCTGCGGAGAGAATGACAGGCTGAAATGCCGGGCTGGTTTCTTGCAGTCATGGTGTCCTTTCTGCGAATAGGCCTGAAGCAACGATGCGATAAAAGAAGGGTCATCTCCCATGATGCCGTCACTGTGCATCAGTATGTAGGCATCCTTGCCCCCATACTTTACTCTGGCGGCATAATCGACGGCAACCGAGAAACTCGGATTGGATGAGATTTTAGCAATCATCTGTTGTGCTGTTTTAGGAATGGATAATGATTGAGTTAAAAATGGCATATGAGACAGTGGTCAACTGCCGATGTCGCCACCCCGGAGAATACGGCTGATAAGCTGCTGTATGTCGGATAGAATCTGTCTGACAAGATGTAAGACAGAAGGCAGTCCGGAAGTGTTGGCTTGTCGCGCAATCTGATTGAGATTGTTGCCCATAGCCGTTAACCCTCTGACCTGTTCTATGTGTTCATCGGAGATGTGGGCTTTGATGGGTGTGTTCAGGGCCGCCTCATGGATGAACTCCGAGACGGACATCCCGGCACTTTCGGCGCGATATACAAGGGTGTCGTGGTCGATGTCGTTAAAAC
>ENA-OYXU01000849-OYXU01000849.1-human-gut-metagenome-genome-assembly--contig:-NODE-849-length-11327-cov-4.823989_pt1 | contig 11327 bp, 12 predicted proteins | sample MGYA00243243_ERZ653435 | MGnify/ENA primary metagenome ERZ653435 (study PRJEB26926, sample SAMN06165113) | human gut metagenome | biome: ENVO:00009003; feature: ENVO:2100002; material: ENVO:00002003... | reverse complement strand
GTCTCCTGGCATCCGTCCGGCTGATCCTCATTGTCGCCTCCGCCTGTGCCTATCGTCCTGGTATAACTCAACCGCTCTTCGACCGGCCGGAGTACCTGTTATGAGTATCGGTTGACTTCATCCATCATGCCTTTTTAAGACATATCCACAGCTCGAACTTAACAAATTACGTATATAAGGTATTCCCGCTATAATCGGATGTAGTTTCATTGCTTTCATTCCGAATTTGATTTCATAATGAGGGTTTATCAGCCACAAATCCCTATGGGCGATGAATAAGACCGAACCCTCTATATGCTTTTCAAATTCCTCTATTGTCACCTTGGTCTGTTTTATCGACAACAATTCCGTTATACATTCCGGGCTTTCTCCGGATAATCTCAACAGATAGCGATATGCCACTTCTGGTAGCAGATGTATGAATGGTACTTTTGAGATAACCGGATTGTGACATATCTGTTGATGACCGCCAAACGGCATCAGCCATGCCGGGAAAGCGATGAATACAATACCATCAGGTTTCAGATAATGTCCCATGACCTTCAGCAGACGGGATTTATTCTCAATATGCTCATAGACATCATGGCAGATAATGATGTCATAAGGCTCTCCAAGATCCGGCTGTGCCAGTATGTCCGCTTCGACGAAACGTCCGTACACATGCCTGTCTTCGAAAAAACACCTTGCATCTCTTATCCTTGTGGCTGACAGGTCAACCCCTACCACCTCACAACCCATTTCTGCAAAGGGCAATAAGTTCCCGCCGTCACCACTTCCTATTTCCAATATCCTTGAACCCAATGGAATACCGTGGTAATGTCGGATGAGAGGAACATGATACTTGCGGGATGTAATGGCAAGTTCCTCAAAATACTGCTTCCTATTAATGTGCCTCGCTTGCATTTTTTAACTTTTTGACCGCAAAATTCGGCATAAAATCCCTTGGTTTTCATCTTTAATACATTAATATATTGTATTTTATAACCAAAACACCAGATATCCCGTATTGCAATCCTGACATCTATATGGCACCTTCCCAAAGAAACCTCTAATAAATTATCACTTACAAAACCATTCCTTCTCGTTCCGATCATGTCAGCCCCATCTGGCTTTTACTGATGCGAAGTTCCGCCATCGCCGCTTGACACCCCGGTTTGAAGTGCATTTCTTTCAAATTCTTCCTCTTGCAGAGCGTAATTTGCAAGAAAAACCGTTGTGTGAAGCCCATTGGCCGATGACAGTGTGTGGCATCATAAAACCCTAAACGGTTCAGCATAAAGGAACCAAACAAAGGGTAAACAAACATTGTCGAACTAAAATAAACGAATTATGCCAAATTGGTGCATCACAAACCACACGATAGTGGGAGACGAAAAAGAGGTGTCAGAACTCTACAATCTGATGAAGAAACTTGAGGACATGAAAACCCCATTGGTGGAAAATGGCTTCGGCTCTGACTGGCTCGGTTGCCTTGTCGAGGCTTTAGGCAAAAGGTGGCAACAGTATAGATGCCGTGGCTATTGGTGTGGTCTTGAAAACCACAAAGGGTCAATCACCGTTGATACCGCAACAGCGTGGTGTCCTATGAATGAGGTATTTGATTTGCTGTGTGAGAAGTTCCCCTCTTGCAGCCACTATTATTATGCCGAAGAACCGGGCTGTGGCATCTATGAGACCAACGACATAGACGGAGAGTATTACCCTGACCGTTTCTTTGTGGAAATCTGCACCTCTGACGAATGTTCCCACAGTGAATACTTTGAAGAGCTTGATGATGCTCTGGATTGGATTAGCAAGATGGAAGAGCACAAGTTCAATACTCGGAAAGAGGTTGAAGAATACTTCGAGGAACGCTCAAAAGAAAACGATAATATATATTGCTACATCCACGATATTGAACTGTCTGATGATTGAAAGCCTATGCGACATTGGAAAATCACCGTCAAGAAAACAGGCAGACCAAAGCCTGCCGTAACCCAGCATCATGGCAACTTGGACAGACAAGGTGTGATTGACTTCTTCGACTTGAACAAATGCGATGTCGAATGGTACACGATTGAAGAAATGACCGACCCTCAGTAACCCTACACCACACAAGGGCGGAAGACCCGCATCTTCCGTCCTTGCCATTGCTGGGCACTCCCTCTTGTATCTTATTTCCCTCTTTTCAAAATACCCACGTTTCCCTTTATACATTCCATCTTCACCCGGCACAGATAGCTGTACCGATCAGTTTCTTCGGATATTTTCCCTGCGGTCAGACATTCTCAGAAAAAGACGGATTGAGACATACCGTATATCCCGGTACAAGTATCGGAATATCTGGCAAGTCTCCTGGCATCCGTCCGGCTGATCCTCATTGTCGCCTCCGCCTGTGCCTATCGACCTTTTATACGGTATCCGTTCCTTATTATAATGCCATTTCCTCATTTATACATTTCCAAAGGAATCCTCTGATAACTTTCCATCTGCGAGACCATTCCTTCCCGTCCTTGCCATGCCGGCCCCATTTGGTTTTATTGATGCAAATTTCTGTCATCGCCGCTTGATTCAACGGTTTAAAGTGCATTTCTTGAAAATTCTTCCTCTTGCAGAGAGTAATTTGCAAGAAAAACCGTTGCATAAAGCCCTGTGCCGATGACCGTGGGTGGCATCATAAAACCCAAAACGGTTCCGCCAGAAAGGAACCGAGGAAAGGGAAATAAAAACATTTCATCAACATTTAAAAAATCAAAATTATGGAGACTACAGCAATTCAGTCAGTACAGGAAGTGAACGAAACAATCGTTGCATTGGAAAACATCAAGCCGAGCGGTCTTAACCCTCGCAAGCACTTCGATGAAGCAAGCCTCAAGGAACTTGCCGACAGCATCCGTCAGAAAGGGGTGCTACAGGCTATCGGTGTCCGACCCACAGCCGAGGCAGGTCAGTATGAGATTATCTTCGGAGAACGCAGATACCGTGCGTCTCTCATGGCAGGAATGGAGACCATCAAGGCTAAAATCTTCGATGTGTCCGATGACAAGACCGCACAGGAACTGGCAGTCACCGAGAACCTGCAACGCAAGGATGTGACACCCATAGAGGAAGCCAACGCATACCAACGGCTTATCGACACAGGTCTGCACGATGTCAAGTCATTGGCGGTGGAGTTCGGCAAGACCGAAGCCTATATCCGCACTCGCTTGAAGTTTACCGCTCTGATACCGGAGATTGCCGACCTGTTGGAAGCGGATGTAATCACCGTCAGCGTGGCAACTGAAATCTGCCGATACGGAGCGGACATTCAGCGTGAAGTGTATGACAAGCACCTCAAGGACGGTTTGCCGTACAACAGTTGGCGAGGGCTCAAGGCTTCCGATGTGGCTAAACGGATTGAACGTGACTTCACCACCGACCTGCAGTATTATAACTTCGACAAGACCCTCTGCGCATCATGCCCCCACAATACCAACAACCTGCTTTTGTTCTGCGAGGGCGGTTGTGGAAATTGCGCCAACCGCACGTGTCTTAAGGAAATGAACACATCCCATATCGTGAGCGAGGCAATGGAACTTATGGAGCAATATCCAAATGCTTCACTCTGCCGTGACGCTTACAGCTCCGATGAAGCCGTTGTCGAACGCCTTGTATCTATGGGCTTTGAGGTTGAACCCATTGCCGTGCGTGTCGAATATTTCCCCACAGCACCGGACGAACCACAGGCAGAACAATATGAGAATACCGAGGACTATGCCGAGGCTCACGACAGCTACGAACAGCAGATGTCCGAGTACACCCAAGAGTTTGAGGACGTAAATCGCCGTCTCGAAGCAGGGGAAATCACCATGTATGTCAGAATCGGACATAAGAACGCTTATCTCTGCTACGTTGATAATGCCTTGGTTCAAAGAGCTGTCAATTCCCAAAAATCCGAGCCTGTCCTCACTCCGATTGAAAAGTTGGAGAAACAGGATGTCCGCAACAAGGAAATCGCCCTTGAAAAGACCATAGAGGACACCAAGAAGCGGATTTTGGATGTGGATATGACCGAACGCAAGTTTGGTGCGGATGAAGATAAGATGATATACTTCTTCCTGCTCTCTTCCGTCCGCAAGGAGAACTATCCTGCTCTTGGCATTGAGGGAGATGTTCATGCCTATCTCACCGAAGAAGATAAACTCTCCATTGTCGCCAATCTCACGGCAAAGGAGAAAGCAATCATCCGCAGGGATTTCCTTATCGCCAACTTTAAGAACGCGACCCGCACCAATGCCATATCCTCTATGCTGATTGAGTTCGCCAAGAAGCACATGCCACAGGAATTTGCCGAGATTGAGAGCGGACACAACGAGACCTACGAGAAACGGCATCAGCGTATCGAGGAAAAGAAAGCCGTGCTCTCCGTAAAGGAAAAGGCAGACGAGGTAGCCACCGAGGACGATGCACCACAACAGGAAGCTGACACCCCAAAGGTGGATGACATTCCGACCGATGATATTGCTACGACTGAAGATGTCGCAGCCTGACCGATAGCTGTTTTTAATGTGATGATGTGGCAGAGTGGAGAAATCCGCTCTGCTTTCATTTTGTCCTTACGGGTCAGCGGGCAACCGCCTTTTATACAATCTGCGTCCGGCAGAACCTCCCTTTATATGTTTCCCTCCCTTTTATAATTCTTAGTTTCCATTTTTCTCCGCTTTTACCCATTCCCTTTATATCCCGTTTACCAACGTCCCATCTATCTCCCGATACCATTACAGGTTTGGTTTTACCAGATGCAAAGTTCGGCTATCGCTCAAGGAACAATAGCCGAAGATATGTCAGGCCATTATTTTACAAAAAAGATTATCAATGAACTCTCTACAAATACGATCGTTTACTTTCATCGTCATTTTTTCTTAACCGTAAACTCAAGCCTTTGAAGTCCTCGTTTCTCTATATTTGCAAGAACAAGCACATATTTAAGATCTTCATCCGGTTTTAATGTTTCACATATTGTTTTGAACTCATCTTCCGGCACGACCTCGTCAAACATAGGTCCGGAAGAATCATTGCGGACCATCCTGATTTTTGTACTTAAAGGCGATATTACATAAGAGAATATAGCCATATATGACACGCGATTGAATTTATTGAAATTAGGATCAGCCTTATCAAGTACATTCTCAATATAAATACGGCACATATCGTATGGCATTCCTATGGTTTGATTATCACGGGAAAAGATGTTATTGTTTTCATCTATTGTAAATTCTGTAGAAATCGCATATTTCTCAAATGGGCACATTTCATAATATTCGATGTCTTCTTCTGAATTAATTTCCGGAACAATCGGATTCTCCGGTTCGGTAGTCTCACGATCTTCCAGAATCCGGACAAGCGAATATTTCCTGTTTGAAGCATCTTGTGGCGGATTGGCAAGGATTGTTCGTTTCACTTCAAGATAATACTCATGTCCTCGTTCATAAGTAAACCCTTCTATTGCGCCAATGTAGAGATGTTCCCATACGCCGGGATTATCCTCAGTCATTACAAGCATACACTCATACGGTTCGCCTGTAAAACCATACATAAATCCAGTTTCATCCAAGACATTCATCTTGATGACATTAACCTTGTCTTCAGGTTCATCGCTTCCGCAGGAGACAACCATTATAGAGAAAATGGCTATGAGCGATAAAATGTATTTATTCATTTTTATTTTGCTTATTTATTGAGTTATAGATGTCTTTTAGAAGTATTGTGTCCGGGCTGTAGATTTGGAATAACCCACTTTCGATACGGGCGTTGACCTGTGGCGCGGTTATTGCAGAGTCGTTATATACGAAGCCGAGCCTTTTGCCAATCAATCGTTCTGTTCCATCTGCCCAATGCTGTAATTTATCTGCTTTTACGCGCCCTTTAATCAGCATTTGATTTATCTTATTACCATCAATAATGAATGTATCTCTGACAATCACGACATCAGCAAAGTCTTTGGTCGTCACCAACGGCTTTCCTGTAATAGAATTGTCAGGATACTCACCAACCGGATACCACCCGTCAACACTGCTATGCGAGGAACAGGCACAGAGCATTAGAAGTAATATCATACACCAATATTTAAGTTGGCAATTCATATCAGTTCCTTCTTATTTGTTGTAATCAGTACAAAGGTAATGATTAATAGTGAGATTGTAGTTTGTTTTACTAAATATCTCTTGTAGCAGACAAGGAAATCCACTATTATTGGCTCTACTCTTATATCCCGTTTCCAACGTTCCATCCATCATCCCAACACCATCACCGGTTTGGTTTTACCGGATGCAAAGTTCGGCTATCGCGCCTGATCCGCCGGGTTGAAGTGCATTTCTCAAAATTCTTCCTCTTCCAGAGCGTAATTTCCTCGAAAAACCGTCGTATTCGGCTTCTCCGATAACCGTGAGAGGCATCCGTAAAACTCCAAAACGGTTCCGGTGAAAGGGACCGAACAAAGGGAGAAATATAAATCATCAAATTAAATTCAGCTATATGGATAAAGAACGTATCATGCGAAATGCAGACACCGCAGTAAGACAATTATTGGCATCCGTTCAACCGCCAGTCCTGTTATCGTGGGGTATACAGCAACCCTTCATCGCCACCAAACATAAAGAAATGTCAGCGGTGAAATTCAAGGTCAATGGCAGGCTTCACAAAGGCTACGTAATCATCGCACTGAACGAGGGGGATGACTATTACGAAATCTACCTTCAGAATGGAGACGAAACAACCCTTGTCAAAGATGAAGTGTGCTTTGACGAACTCGGAACCGTAATTGACGAAGCCATTGAGAGCGGAACCGATAAAGCGGAATACGAGAAGTTTTGCGAAGCCCAGTTAGAACGACTGTTCAGCTGTGCGGACAATTAACATGAACATCAATACCTCACGATATGGACTATCAAGAAGCACTCAAAATCATAAAGGAACAACCGCACTCCTGCAATCGTAACTTCCTTGTAACCATAAACGGCATTACCAAAAAAGAAAGGCTCTTTGTCTCATCTGACGGCTGTATCTGCCGTTTCAAGGCTCGTTCAAAGAAAAGAGGATATGCCATTTCCGCTGAAACGGTATCATCATGGACGGAACTTCGCCCATGTGAAGAAACGGAAACCGAACAGCGCAAGGTGCAGAAATACATCCGCTATGCCTCAAAAGCGACCTTTCCCAGCGCATTTGTCCGCAAATGCCTGAAAGCGGATATTACAAAGGGTTGCTATGAAAACCGGCTCACCACAGGCTGTTGTGTCGATGGACAGGTTATCACGCTCAAATGTATCGAGCGGTATGCACCCTGCGAGGTCGCAGCGTTCCGCAAGGCATTACGCTCACGCACCCCGTTCCGCTCAAGCCGTTTCCCCTTTCAAGGCTACGAGGGTACACTGTGGCTGGAGATTGCCGACCACGATGACGGTTACTGTAAGACCGGAGATGTTAGTGCCGGATTTTCAAAAGAATACAAGGACTGTCTCAATGGTTATTACTATGCCTTAATCAATGATGATGCCTTTATAGGAATAGATAAGGATTAAGCGACCCGCACCAACCTACAAGACAAACCGTCTGCGTCTTCACGGCACAGACGGTTCGTTGTGTGCGCATCCCCCTGTTATAGCTGTTCCCTTTTTATCAGGCGACCGCTGTTGTACGAGCCATTATCATGGCTATGCCTTAATCCTATTTTATTCTCTGGCATGACGATATTTCCACAGATACCGTCATGCCTTTTTATAAAACTTTACTCTGAACATACTTGCTTATCCACAGACTGGGCAGATGACGATGATGGCACCGGCAAATGATTGTTGAACCACTCTATGTTACGGCTCAATGCGTTCTTTATCCGCTCTGCCCTGAACTCAGCGGTTTGACTCGGATCATCTTTCCACCGTTTGCAATCACATTCCCATGCACTTGCCAGTGGAAGAACCATATCATCAATGTATCCATATATCTCCGATAGCTTATCCGGATATACTTCATCCCAAACAGCACCTACCGCATTACAGAAATTTTCATATTGGATAATCTCGCCAATCCAATGTGGGGTGAAGGTATAATGGACTTTCATGCGGAATGTGTAGTCGGTTTTCTCCCTGTTGTAGCAGACCAGATCCCAGACCGGACCTGCTACCCATTTCGCCCCGTCATACAAATCTTTATGCAGATAGAAACTGCCATGAAAACCGTCCGGATTATCCATCACTTCCTGTAAAATGAAAAATTTCGCCATGCTTACCACATCAATATACCTTTCCCATTCTGTTGATGTCTTATTAGAGGAGTAAACGGCTTTAGTTATAGAATTGAACTCATTTGTCAGCCATTGCAACTGAACGGCCGACAAATCTTCCGGAGAATGATAACGCAGTGTCAGATTCCATCGACTATTTTCCGGAATTGTAATCTGACACTCATCATGATAATTGTCTACCTCGACAAGCCAGCCCCCATTAATCAGAGCAGGATCTGTCTCCCGGTCCTTCTGTTCATAGATATTCACCCGATCATCATCTATGCGGATGGTTTCTGTTAGAAAATACAGACCGATGTAGTCATCGTTGAGCACGACCTCCACCGGACGAAAACTTGGTGTCCACACCATACCCATCAATCTGCTCAAGCAGAATCCTGCAACGGTATTCTCCGTAGGTTTCAACAACGCAAAATGCTTGTTCCTGGGCATCCCCATGACAGATGTCTTTTGCGCAAATTTTATCTTGTAAGGCTTCTTTTCTCCCTTCCATGATGAGTGTCCGCGACCACGAATCTGCATTGCCAATGGCTCTTCTTCTGATCCAAGAGGCTCAATATCCGTATTATTTAATGGGTCAAGCCAGTATGTAGCGTCCAGATACTCAGTCTTGGACGTTATGGGTTTATGGTTCTCCGTCTCGATATACATCACCGGTAATGTTCCGGAGATAGAGGTTGGCAGACTGGGTGGTGGCGTATCCGCGTTCTTATCATCCACACAAGATGTGACTGTGATAAGAAAAATCAGATAATAAAGCAATCTTTTGTAAGACATATTAAATAGCATTAACCTTGGATTAATTACTTATATTGTGAATGATAGTCATATCCTGTCGCAAATTTAACGATTATTCAGGGTTCTTGTACGCGTCCCGCATAAATTGCCCGAATATTTTGCGAATTGGATTATAACCCTATATTGTATAAATCATCTTATCCATTTATTATTGCATCTGACCTGACATAAAAGCACAGCAACCCTCATTTTATCTGCGCATATTTCCCCTTCTTTATTTAAATCTCAATCAGTTATATCGTTTCTCTGGCAGGCATGGTCGTTCCGTCGGTTTTATTTTTCCTATGCGAAGTTACTGCGACGGCAAATTGCCCAAGTACCGCCGTACTATTTGACACTCATTTTCCGGCAGGCTTCCCGTTTTGTGTCCAAACCGGGTATTCCGTAAATCTCATGCCAAATTCCTTGTCCTTATTGCCTTGTCTCGCAGTCCGGATTGCAAGTAAAATCAAATCCCGACCGGAAAGTCCAAAGGGCTGTCAATGGGAGGGAAATAAAACTTAATGACTTATGTGTGTAATATGTACAAAATGTGGCAGAACCAATGTCGCTTGTGAGGCTATGGTTAATCCGAATGGTAAGGTCTGGGTAACTTTTTATGAAAACTCTTTTGCCAATGGCTATTGTTATGACTGCAAGAACTATGTCGTGCTTTCAGATGTAGATGCCGTCAAAATACCAATAGAACATCAGTATAAGGAATATCTGAAAGAACATAAGCGAGAACCGCTGTATGCTTCCTGTGACATAGTGTGGACGGATGCAGAGAAACCATGCAGTCCGGAAAACGTGATAATCAAACTGTCCTCTGAAATAATAGAGAGCGAAGATGACCGCATATTCTTCTATTGCAATGGCATAGAGGAACTCAAGTCACTTGCCGATTTTACAGGCGAGGACTTTACCATAGTGGACTTTTACAACTTTATCGAAATCTAAATAATAACGACTATGCACTCAACAATCATTCAAATCACAACCGAAAAGGTTGAAAAAGAGAATTATCTCACAGAAGATGACGTATGTACATGGGAATGCCGTGAAATTTATTACTGCTCCGAGATAGACGATGACGAGCGGAAAGACCGTATCAACAGACTTGTAAACGAGTGGTTGCCATCCGGGATGTTCACACTCATGGACGACAACACCATCCGTTACAACGGTGGCGCAGAAGAGTGGAAAGAACAATGGCTGAAACTCATCCAAGATAAAGCGTCCCAAATCACTACAGATAACGTACTGAACAGCATCGGACCGATGTACCAACTGAAAAAGGCATTGCTTAATCCCCTTGACCTCGGCACTCTCTTTTACGATGACAGTGAGAACTTGACCAGCTATGCCGACCATTCGGCAGAATTTATGCGAAGCGTATGCCAACTTGAGGAGGGCACATTACTGTATATCGGTGGAGTTTTGGACTATCATTATTAATAAGTGATACCTATGAAAAAGTATAATTGGAAAGGTTATAACTTTATCGGAACAGTACCCGAATTTGCAGAAAAATTTGGGTACTGCAAAACTCCGACATTCGTCAATGCCTTAAAGAGCGTTCCTCACCAACGCTATAACCGCATGGATACCGAAGAGCAAAAGGTGTATGACGGGAAACGCAGACGAGCGAAACGGGCATACTATATCTATATGGACGAGGGAATGACGGATAGCTACACCGTCACCAAAGAGGAATACCTTGCCACACGCTTGCCGGTCAAAGAGAAAACGCACAAGACATTCATGCTGACCTACCGAAACCGCGTGCTTCCGTTTAATTTTGTTGGAAACGGCTATGACGAAAATCCTGTAAGGTCGGCAATGGAAAAGTTTGCCCCTGAAGCCATACGGTTCGCGGAACAGCTCCTGTTGGCGACAGGATATTTTAATACGAACAATCCAGTGGAGCGTCCGTCTGTATCATTCAACTATACCTCGCTTTACCTCACCTATGACAACGGCATAGAGATAACTTTCGACTCAACCCGGAGCCGTGACGGTGTGGACGACTGCCGTCTTTCCCTCTTGTCAGTGAATGACGAACGCCTGTATAATGGTTGGCGCAGACTGCACACGGTTGATGAAGTCGCACGGCTGGTCACTCCCAATCCGGAATGCGAAGATGCGTCATGCTATCTTGCATAAGACAACACAGGCAGGGGCAGACCCTGCCTGTGCCTATAGGGGAACCTTTTTCAATAAGACACACAACCCATTCCCCCTGTCTCTTATACACATCTCCGAGCCCACGAGACTACGCTGCATCTCG
>ENA-OYXU01000848-OYXU01000848.1-human-gut-metagenome-genome-assembly--contig:-NODE-848-length-11333-cov-7.378259_pt1 | contig 11333 bp, 12 predicted proteins | sample MGYA00243243_ERZ653435 | MGnify/ENA primary metagenome ERZ653435 (study PRJEB26926, sample SAMN06165113) | human gut metagenome | biome: ENVO:00009003; feature: ENVO:2100002; material: ENVO:00002003... | reverse complement strand
TCTTTATACCGTGCCGGTGACCCGGAGCATTCAACGTGCGTTGCCGGAAGTCCCCTTGGCGGTTTGTACTCTTAAGGACGGAGAAATCTATAAGACGCCGGAAACGCTCCGCCAGATTCTTCAGGCCGCAGCCGAGCTGCATGCCGACCGCGCCAGTGTGATTGTGGCGCTCGGGGGCGGTGTAATCGGCGACATGGCCGGCTTTGCGGCCAGCATGTGGATGCGCGGTATCCGATTCGTGCAGATTCCGACGACACTGCTTTCCCAGGTCGATAGTTCCGTCGGAGGGAAAACCGGTGTGAATTTGCCGCAAGGCAAGAACCTAATCGGGGCGTTTTACCAACCGAAGTTTGTGTTAATCGACCCGCGAGTGCTCAAAACGTTGCCTGCGCGTGAAATCAGTGCCGGTCTCGGGGAAATCATCAAGTACGGCGTTTTGGGCGATGCGGCATTTTTCTCTCGCCTTGAAACCGAGATGCCGCGGCTGAGGAACTTGGACATGCAGCCCTTAGAAGAGGTCATTGCCCATTGTTGCCACATGAAAGCGCAAATCGTCAAAGCCGACGAGCGCGAGGCCGGAGTTCGTGCAACGCTTAACCTCGGGCACACCTTTGCGCATGCCATCGAAAAGCTTGCCGGGTACGGTGTTTGGCTTCACGGTGAGGCGGTCGGCGCCGGTCTGGTGATGGCCGCATCCTTGTCGCTGGCGTTGGGGTTGATTGACCCCGATGACGTGGCTCGAATCCGTCATGCCGTTGCGGCAGCCGGTCTTCCGACTCGCATCGAAGGCATCAGTGCCGATCAAGCTATTCAGGCGATGCACGATGACAAGAAGGCGCAATCGGATATGCTGCGTTTTGTCGTGATTCGTGCCATCGGCGAGAGTTTTGTCACCCCCGTCAAGGAAAGCGTCGTGCGTGCGGTCCTTAGCGAATACGGCTGGAAATAGGCTAATCGACGAGAAGGGGAGACCTCGCTAGCCCGGTGCGGGAAGCGGGGTGCTTTTCGCCCGATTCCTTTCCTTGAAGCGCTCAAAAAAAGCGCTTTTCCCATTTTGGAGCATCGTCGGTTTCAGGCGTTGTGTGTTTTCTGCAACAGCCGTGTGGCGCGGTGCGCAAAAGGCGGTTAGCCCATATTTAGTGGGTTAAAAAGAGGAACCCCCAAGGGTTGTGGTTTGCAAAATCAGCTATTGACAACGCCGAAAATGCTGATATGATTCGCCCCCTCGCCGCAAGAGAGCGAAACAAAAAGCGCACGAAAGAGGCGAGAGAGCAAGGGACGGAAAGAAAGTACCGAAACTTGCAAAACGGTTCGGACTTGTGTAATATGCCGAACCTTGTCGCCCCGAGAGGGGGACAAAAGAAGTTCTTTAAAAACTTGGCAACGAACCGATTAGTGTGGGAAGAGCGAAAGTAGAGCGTCAAGCTTGAAATAAAGCGTCTCGCACTGAAGAAGATGGAAGCAAGGAAGGAAACTTTCGATTCCATTTGAGAGCGAGCGAAGTCTTGGTGTTAGAGATAGCACTGAGGCGAAGAAACAGGAATTGAACTGAAGAGTTTGATCCTGGCTCAGATTGAACGCTGGCGGCATGCTTTACACATGCAAGTCGAACGGCAGCACAGGGAGCTTGCTCCCGGGTGGCGAGTGGCGCACGGGTGAGTAATACATCGGAACGTGTCCTGTTGTGGGGGATAACTGCTCGAAAGGGTGGCTAATACCGCATGAGACCTGAGGGTGAAAGCGGGGGATCGCAAGACCTCGCGCAATTGGAGCGGCCGATGCCCGATTAGCTAGTTGGTGAGGTAAAGGCCCACCAAGGCGACGATCGGTAGCTGGTCTGAGAGGACGACCAGCCACACTGGGACTGAGACACGGCCCAGACTCCTACGGGAGGCAGCAGTGGGGAATTTTGGACAATGGGGGCAACCCTGATCCAGCCATGCCGCGTGCAGGATGAAGGCCTTCGGGTTGTAAACTGCTTTTGTCAGGGACGAAAAGGACCGTGTTAATACCATGGTCTGCTGACGGTACCTGAAGAATAAGCACCGGCTAACTACGTGCCAGCAGCCGCGGTAATACGTAGGGTGCAAGCGTTATCCGGAATTATTGGGCGTAAAGGGCTCGTAGGCGGTTCGTCGCGTCCGGTGTGAAAGTCCATCGCTTAACGGTGGATCCGCGCCGGGTACGGGCGGGCTTGAGTGCGGTAGGGGAGACTGGAATTCCCGGTGTAACGGTGGAATGTGTAGATATCGGGAAGAACACCAATGGCGAAGGCAGGTCTCTGGGCCGTCACTGACGCTGAGGAGCGAAAGCGTGGGGAGCGAACAGGATTAGATACCCTGGTAGTCCACGCCGTAAACGGTGGATGCTGGATGTGGGGACCATTCCACGGTCTCCGTGTCGGAGCCAACGCGTTAAGCATCCCGCCTGGGGAGTACGGCCGCAAGGCTAAAACTCAAAGAAATTGACGGGGGCCCGCACAAGCGGCGGAGCATGCGGATTAATTCGATGCAACGCGAAGAACCTTACCTGGGCTTGACATGTTCCCGACAGCCGTAGAGATACGGTCTCCCTTCGGGGCGGGTTCACAGGTGGTGCATGGTCGTCGTCAGCTCGTGTCGTGAGATGTTGGGTTAAGTCCCGCAACGAGCGCAACCCTCGCCCTGTGTTGCCAGCACGTCGTGGTGGGAACTCACGGGGGACCGCCGGGGTCAACTCGGAGGAAGGTGGGGATGACGTCAGATCATCATGCCCCTTACGTCCAGGGCTTCACGCATGCTACAATGGCCGGTACAACGGGATGCGACACTGTGAGGTGGAGCGGATCCCTTAAAACCGGTCTCAGTTCGGATTGGAGTCTGCAACCCGACTCCATGAAGGCGGAGTCGCTAGTAATCGCGGATCAGCAACGCCGCGGTGAATGCGTTCCCGGGCCTTGTACACACCGCCCGTCAAGTCATGAAAGTGGGTAGCACCCGAAGCCGGTGGCCCAACCTTTTGGGGGGAGCCGTCTAAGGTGAGACTCGTGATTGGGACTAAGTCGTAACAAGGTAGCCGTACCGGAAGGTGCGGCTGGATCACCTCCTTTCTACGGAGAATTCAGTCCAATGTTTTTTGGACAGTGTGTGCCACACGATGGCGTGACAGTCATGCCTTATAGTGTGGATGCTGGTGTGGAAGAGATCATGGGCTTGGATGTCCCGTCGGGATGTCCGGGAGTGGTATGGGTATGCTTTTGGGCTCCCGGACCGCCACCCCACAACGTCTGTTGTGGTGCGGTTCGATGCCCATCATCGTCAGCCTGGTTTCCTTTGTTGGTTTCGGGTGAGGGTGGTGGCGCGTGGTGGTTTGAGAACTGGATAGTGGACGCGAGCAAGAGAAACTGAAAGAACGTTTCTTTTTGCTTATCGCGATTTCGCCAAACTCTTCAATTGAGTTTGGTTTCGAGATCGATCGTTTTGTGATCATTTTAGTGTTAAGATTTGTCGTCTGGCGATCTTGCTATCAGGAAACCCGCGGGTGGGGCAATGACAATTTGTTTTGCTGTTGTGCCGCTTGCGAGGGCGTATGGTGGATGCCTTGGCAGACAGTACCGATGAAGGACGTTTGAGGATGCGATAATCCTAGGGGAGCCTCCAACATGGCTTTGATCCTAGGGTCTCCGAATGGGGGAACCCGCCGGCCGTCATGGGCCGGCACCGCCTATGGGCGGGGGGTACGCAGGGAAGTGAAACATCTCAGTACCTGCAGGAAGGGATACTCCGTGAGTAGTGGCGAGCGAAAGCGGATCAGACCAAACCGGTTGCGCGTGATACCCGTCGGGGGTTGCGTTGCCGGTGTTGTGGGATCACGTGTCCCGGTTCCGACGGGCCGGGCGGGAGTCATAAAACGGCTTGCCAGGGGAACAGGCTTGAAGGCCTGGCCGTAGAGGGTGCCAGCCCCGTACCTGGACGTGAGCCGTCTTCCGATCGTGTCGTCCCAAGTAGCGCGGGCCTCGTGGAATCCCGCGTGAATCAGCCCAGACCGTTGGGTAAGTCTAAGCATACCTGTCTGACCGATAGCGTACCAGTACCGTGAGGGAAAGGTGAAAAGCACCCCGGGAGGGGAGTGAAACAGTTCCTGAAACCGTGCGCCCACAAACCGTCGGAGCCTCCTTGTGGGGTGACGGCGTGCCTATCGAAAAATGAGTCTGCGAGTCAGTGGCGGGTGGCGAGCATAAGCCGTGTGGCGTATGCGTAGCGAAAGCGAGTCTTAAAAGGCGTTTTTTAGTCGCTTGTCCTGGACCCGAAGCGGGATGATCTAGCCCTGGGCAGGTTGAAGCGCGGGTAAGACCGCGTGGAGGACCGAACCCACCTGGGTTGAAAACCGGGGGGATGACCTGGGGCTAGGGGTGAAAGGCCAATCAAATTCCGTGATAGCTGGTTCTCTCCGAAATGCATTTAGGTGCAGCGTCGGTCGATTGCGTCGCGGGGGTAGAGCTACCGGATGCTTGCGGGCCCTTGTTGGGTACCAACAGCAGCCGAACTCCGAATACCGTTGACGTGTATTCCGGCAGTGAGTCGGCGGGGGATAAGCTCCGTCGTCGAGAGGGAGACAGCCCAGACCGTCGTCTAAGGTCCCGAAGCGTGTGCTAAGTGGGAAAGGATGTGGAGTCGCATAGACAGCCAGGAGGTTGGCTCAGAAGCAGCCATCCTTGAAAGAGTGCGTAACAGCTCACTGGTCTAGTGGTTCCGCGCCGACAATGTAGCGGGGCTCAAGCACACCACCGAAGACGCGGCAGCAATCTTCATGGTTGCTGGGTAGGAGAGCGTCCTGCGAGGGGCGAAGCGGCCGGGTAACCGTGCCGTGGACTTCGTGGGAGTGAGAATGCAGACATGAGTAGCGAGAGACGGGTGAGGATCCCGTCCGCTGGATGACCAAGGGTTCCGGGGCCACGTTCGTCGTCCCCGGGTGAGTCGGGTCCTAAGGCGAGGCCGACAGGCGTAGTCGAATGGATGAACGGGTGGATATTCCCGTACCGACCATGGACCGGCAAAACCGAGACGGTGAGTACTAACCTCCGCCTCGTGGTGGTTCCTTCCTTCGGGTTGGTTCCGCCGCGTGGCGTTGGGAGCGTAGCCGCAGTAGGTCAGCGCAGGGGTGACACGGAATGGGAGCCGGCCGCGGAGGTGGTTTTCCGTGGTCAAGCACGCAGCCAGTCATGTAGGCAAATCCGCATGGCGCGCATGGCGAGGTGTGATGATGGGAGCCGTTATGGCTCGATATCCGGTTGTCCAGGCCGTCGAGAAAAGCCTCGGCGTGAGGGCCATGGCCGCCCGTACCCCAAACCGACACTGGTGGTCAGGTAGAGAATACCAAGGCGATCGAGCGAATCCTGGTCAAGGAACTCGGCAAATCACTCCCGTGCCTTCGGTATAAGGGAGACCCGCTGGGGTGAACCGGCTAGCCCGGGGAGCTTTGGTGGGTGGCACAGACCAGGGGGTAGCGACTGTTTACCAAAAACACAGGTGCATGCGAAGGCGAAAGCCGCTGTATATGCACTGACGCCTGCCCGGTGCCGGAAGGTTAAGAGGATCCGTCAGTCCTTCGGGATGAAGCGGTGAATTCAAGCCCCGGTAAACGGCGGTGGTAACTATAACCATCCTAAGGTAGCGAAATTCCTTGTCGGGTAAGTTCCGACCTGCACGAATGGCGTAACGACTTCCCCACTGTCTCGACCAGGAGCTCGGCGAAATTGCAGTACGAGTAAAGATGCTCGTTAAGCGCAGAAGGACGAAAAGACCCCGGGACCTTTACTATACCTTGGTATTGGCGTTAGGCGCGGATTGTGTAGCATAGGCGGGAGGCTTCGAAGCGGGTGCGCCAGCATTCGTGGAGCCGCAAGGTGAAATACCGCTCTGTTCTCGTTTGACGTCTAACCTCGACAAGTCATCCTTGTCAGGGACAGTGCCTGGCGGGTAGTTCAACTGGGGCGGTTGCCTCCCAAAGAGTAACGGAGGCGCTCAAAGGTCCGCTCAGCCCGGTTGGCAATCGGGTGTCGAGTGTAATCGCACAAGCGGGCTTGACTGCGAGGACGACGGTCCGAGCAGGGACGAAAGTCGGAGATAGTGATCCGGTGCCGGCGCACGGGCGCGGCATCGCTCAACGGATAAAAGGTACCCCGGGGATAACAGGCTGATCATTCCCAAGAGTCCATATCGACGGGATGGTTTGGCACCTCGATGTCGGCTCGTCGCATCCTGGGGCTGGAGCAGGTCCCAAGGGTTCGGCTGTTCGCCGATTAAAGCGGCACGCGAGCTGGGTTCAGAACGTCGTGAGACAGTTTGGTCTCTATCCTCTGCGCTCGTTGGAATCCTGAGGAGGCCTGCCCATAGTACGAGAGGACCTGGGTGGACGAACCTCTGGTATGCCGGTTGTCGCGCCAGCGGCACGGCCGGTTGGCTACGTTCGGGAGGGATAACCGCTGAAAGCATCTAAGCGGGAAGCCTGCTCCAAGATTAGGATTCCATGGATCTTCGAGATCCTGTAGCCCGCATGTTGAACACGTGTTTGATAGGCCGGAGGTGGAAGCCCCGTGAGGGGTGGAGCCGACCGGTACTAACGGGCGACGGCGACACAACAATTCCGATCCTCTTGTGGAGGGTTGGTTCCGCGTCTTTCCTGTGCTTCGGTCCCAGGCGACAATGAGCGCTTGGTGGTCACGAATACGATTTAAACGATAGGCGTTTGCCTCGCGTCCGCTAGCCGGTTCCCGAACCGCCACCGGTGACATGCCGGTTTGGATTCCTTTGGTTTCCTTGCCGTGGCCGTTAGATTTGCGGTGGTCATAGCCCTGGTGAGACGCCCGGTCCCATTCCGAACCCGGTAGCTAAGGCCAGGCGCGGCGATGGTACTGCACTCGAGAGGGTGTGGGAGAGTAGCACGCCGCCGCTTCACACGTTGGGGCCTCCCGGTCGAGCCTTTGGCTCCCGGGAGGCCCCTTTTTTCATGCTCTCTTTCCGGGCTTCCCGGCGGGCGTCGCTCCGGGAACCCCCGTTTTTTCTCTCATGCCCATCCGGATTAGATGGTTAGATGTGGTTCGGAGCTGAATGTCTCGTTATTTTTGAATGTTGTCCAAGACTTTCAGCACTTTATCGCGATACTTCTTTTTGCCGATGAAGGCTGCGGGGTGCAATATTCTGACCACTTCATACCCTTCCGACTTCATGCATTTCAGTTTTTTCTCGGCGGCGTATCCGAGAGCCACCAATACAGGCCTGCCACCGAGTAGCTCGAGCTCCTCCCTCAATCCCTTGAGGTTCTCATCAACGCGTTCCGGGTTACTTTTGAGTGTCTTTTCCACTTCACCGGAATCGGTTTCTTGCTAATCCTTGATTGCGTCGGTTATGTAGCTTCCCCAATACCGTGTGCCCTGCAGCGCATATCGCAGTTTGAAATCGTTCCTTCCCGCATGGAAATTGAACCACGGATCCTTCGGCTTGTCCGGCTTTTTCTCCGCGTTGCCGTCCTTGGGTTTACCGGAGCGGTTCAGCCCCACGAACACGAAGCCGGTGTTCAATTCGGACAGATTCGGGGAGTCGAATACGCTCAGATCGTTTATATTGTGGCTGGGCTTGGAATCCGCGTAATCCGTGTTCCAGACGGCCCAGCTGGACGCATCTCCGTATTTTTCCTTCAGTATGTCGTAGTTCTCTTGGCTGATCATCATCCGCTCCTTTTACGCTTACGTGGACGACAGTCGGCCATTAAACGCCATCCGTGGTTATCCGTCATTCTATGTTGCGTGAATACGAGATGTACATGTTGGGCCGGATTATTGGAGAGTCTTGCAAAACGTCACTAACCTTGAACCGATATTGGAGCTCTATATGTTTTGCAGATTTGGTAGGGCGACACGCCGATTTGGCTTTTTGCTGCTCCTGTTGTATTCTAGTCAAGTTGCGCTTAACGGATAGACACCGGGAAGCGTTGCATAATTGGAGAATTCGCCTAGTGGTCTATGGCGCACGCTTGGAAAGCGTGTTGGTGTAACAGCCTCACGAGTTCGAATCTCGTATTCTCCGCCCGGATTGGAACCCTGGAAACCGTTGGAATCATTCGGTTTCTGGGGTTCCTTCTTTTCCACTCCGTTTTCCGGTTCCTTCCAGATTCCCTCCGAATGCTTCTTTCGTTGGCCTCGGTTTTTTGAATCGTCCCGTATCGCAAGTCTCGCGTGTACGGGCCGGCATCCAGGAAAGTCTCTGATTGCCATGCTGCGGCTTATTGGTGCCAGTCTGTGGTCTCAATAATGGGATTGTTTGCCCTCATATGTCGATATTTGATTGCGATTCGGTGGGGGAGTTGCGTACATCGTCGTTTTACGCGCACTTTTGCGCTGCGCTACGTTACGCTCGAAATCGTGACGTTGAGAGAAAGAAGCACGACGATGGTTGACAAGACGGCTGCCGGCAGCCAGCAGACTGACCAACGCGATGCTGATACTCGTGACTCTCTGGCGGCGCTTGCCCGACGCCGTTCGAATTCATCGCCAATCGTATTGCAGAGTGATGTGCAGGCCGCTCCGCAGGAAAAGCAGGAAAAACAAGAAAAGCAGAGCGAAGCTGGGTCTGCCTTGCAAACGGGCGAGGATGCGAATGATGACGTGAATCGTGCGGAAGAATCGCAAACCGTGAAAGAAAAAGACGCTGTGGATGGTCCTGATAATACGCAGCAGCCGCAAATGGCATCCATAAGCGCCATCACAACGCAGGTTTTGCCACCAAGCTTTATTCCGACCGCAACCGGTCGTATTCGTCCCGTAACGGGCGCTTTTCCCGCAGTTCAGTCCGCTTCGCAGACGGAACAGGCGCAGCGCAGGCGATCCATCCGCTCGTTGGCCGCGGGGTCGTTGCGTAGAACCAACATCGGCAATGCTGAAAAGGCCGGCGATGCGGGGAGCGCGGGTAGTACCGGACGGACGGCGGGGAATGGCGATACGCCGTCGCCGCGAATCGCCAGCAGTGCTCCCCATTATGCGAATTGACCAGTGGACTGATCAGAACGGCCAACGTAACAAATCAGTGGGAATACTGGACATACACGCGGTTCACGCACGGTACGCGCGCTTCGCGCTGCATTGTACGTCGCTGTACTACGTCATTCCAATTGAATCGCAACAATGCGTATAGCAGATGAAAAGCACATACGAAAAACGTGCATGAAAAAACGGTCCCGATATATTCGAGACCGTTTTTCATGAGTCGATGAAGCAAACGCTGTCCGGCAGCGAGCCGGCTCAGTCTTCGCTGGTTTCGCGCTTATACTGCACGAACGTCTTCATGGCGTAGGCAAGGCCGGCAAGCAGCAGAATGGCTGCGCAGGCAAGGGAAATGCCGATGCCGGTTTGTGCAAGCTGTCCATATTCCGACTTGGTCAGCGCGCCGGTGGACGCGGCGGTTTGATTGCCGGAAGCTGTGACGGATCCAGTTGCAGCACCATTCGCGCCAGTGTCGGCAGCCGTGCGCACAGTGCCAGTGGTGCCGTTGACTCCAGTAACGGTCGTACCGGCATTCGTTCCAGCCGTGATGCCATGCGTGCCGGTAGCAACGGATGAGCCGCCCTGCTGACCCGTCTTGGAGTTCGCGTCCTTCAGCGCCGCGATGAACGACTGATGCCACTGGTGGCTGCTCGCCGCAAACGCGTCATGCCTCGTCTTGAGTTCGTCGTGGGTCTCCTTCATATCGGCATGCATCTGGTTGAGGTGGGCCTGTGTGTCCTGCATATCCTGATGCAGAGCGTCGTGACGCTCCTGACCGCGCTTGACCGCGCCGTCAATCGCATTCTTTATATCCTCGCGGTCCTCCTGGTAGTTCTTCCAGGCCTGCTCGTTGTACTGGCGGAGCGCATCGGCGTCCTCGTGCGCGTTCTGATGCAGCTGCTCGGCGTGCTGCTTGGCGGTATTGATGTCCGACTTGATCTGCTGGTTGGTTTTGCTCACATGCTGTACGGCATCGCACGTTTTGTCGGTGCACACGGCCATATCCTGGTCGATCTGCCCGCTGATGGTGGTGCTGCCGGCCAATCCGTCCGTAGACGGTGCGACTTCACTGGCCGAAGCCGCGGAAGGCAAGGCGGCCATGCCGATGGTTAATATTCCCGCCGCTGCAGCTGCTGCAATACGATTCCTCATGGTGGTTCCTCTCCTGCGCACGTTTGCATTCGATCTGTGATTGTGCGCTCGCGTTCATTCCGTATGCCATAGTAGGAGGGGAATGTGCCTAAATAAACCGGTGGAAAAATGACATTTGTCTAGTTTCTGCGATGCTGCAGCAGTCTTCATAGTTTAAGCAGGAAACCAGAAACCAAACCAGAATCCGGAACAGCCTGCTCAAAACATGACCAAGCAGGCCAAGCAACGGCTTAGACCGCCCGTACTTATCCCGCCCGTATTGGTTTATCTAGCGGTGGCCCCCAACAAAGATCACTCGACAATAGTGATGAATGGGCTAGCCGGCAGATTAAAGCCGTTGTACAGCATGCTCGCGCACTTCGGATTGCCACTGAACAGGTAACGTACCTGGCTCATGGCGTTGAGATCGTTCAGTATTGAACCATCGGCTGCGGTGAGCAACACCTGATTGCCCCTGATAGTGGCATTGACCGCCTGCCATTGACCGGAATAATTGGCGACCTCAAACCCCTGCAATGCCGTAGTGGTGGGAGCGGCGATATTGCTGATACCGCTTAACGGGGTCGCTTTCGGAGCGCTCTTATAGTTTGGTGCGATTGCGCTCGCGGTTTTCGAATAGTTCGGCTGCATGGCTTTCAGCCTGCTTGCGGTGCCGTTCCGGAAAGACAAGGCGATTGCGCCGTTCGCAGTGTGCCGGGCATGTTCGATAAGCGGTCCGTTGGGTACGGTGGTGCCGTCTTCCATGGCGAGATACTGCGCGGCCATGCGTGCCCCGAGAATATCCTTGCCGAGAGGATGGATTAGCGCGGATGTGCCCTTGTCTGTGTCAAGGGAAACCGTCATCGCCACATTCGACGAATCGTGCAGGTTGGTGTTGCCGAGCGTAGTCCGTTGCGCTTCTCGCACGTTTTGCGTGTACTGGTAGTTTGGCCAGCGCGCGAGCTGTACGTACAGGAACGGCAGGTCCTTGCGTCCGAACACGTTACGGTACTGGTTGATGAGCGTGGTCATTTGCGATTCGTATTGCAAAGCAGTTCCGTAATTATTGGCGTCATCGCAACCTTGATACCACAGCACGCCCGCCACATGGAATCCCTTCAACGGCGCGATATGGTTCGCATAAATATCGCCGCCTTGTACATGCCGGCGAATAGGCGTGCCACCC
>ENA-OYXU01000845-OYXU01000845.1-human-gut-metagenome-genome-assembly--contig:-NODE-845-length-11370-cov-16.502519_pt1 | contig 11370 bp, 8 predicted proteins | sample MGYA00243243_ERZ653435 | MGnify/ENA primary metagenome ERZ653435 (study PRJEB26926, sample SAMN06165113) | human gut metagenome | biome: ENVO:00009003; feature: ENVO:2100002; material: ENVO:00002003... | reverse complement strand
ACCTTGACAGCAAGACCAGCGCCGAGGTGCTGGGGCTTATCAAGCGCACCAGTGCAGAGTTCCGGCAAACTGTTGTGATGATTACCCACAATAACGACATTGCCCGCCTTGCAGATCGGATTGTCCGCATTGAGGACGGAAAGATTGTGGAATAAGGAGGTGGCAGGCTATGACATGGCCTTTTGAGAATGATACCAGCGCCATTACAAAGAAGCTGGCAAAGAAAAGTTTGCAAAGCGAGAAGCGCCGGAATCTGATGGTGGTGATTGCCGTTGCGCTGGCGGCGTTTCTGATCTGCTTTACGGGAATTGTGTCTACCTCCCTGACACAAATGCAGCGCAATCAGGTTGTCGATACTTATGAGGCGGTCTGGCTGGGCGTAGAGGAAAACGACATTGAAACCCTGAAAGGACTGCCGGAGTTTGAGCGCGTAGGCGGCTACTATATGCTGGGTGAGGAACTTTCAGAACAGGGCTATCATGCGTCCTATGTGTATTGCGACGCGCAAATGATGGAGATTGCCAAGGCGCAGATGGAGTTGTTAGAGGGTCGGGTTCCTGAAAAAGCAAATGAAGTTGTCGTAAGCGAATACTTTCTTTCCACCTATGGAAACAATGCCAAGATCGGGGACACTGTGACCTTAGATACCGAGAGTTTTCATGGTGATTATGTCGTTACCGGCATTATGGACAGCGTAAATGAAAAAGAAGCGAATACCTGCGCTATCATTCTTTCCAACGCTGCCCTGACAGAATGGAAAGGGTTTGATCCGGCTGGGTATCGCGCCTATGTCCATTTCAAAAACAGCGACCAGTTGGGCGAAGAACTGATGACCTCTTATTGCAGGGAGATTGCGGAGGAATATCAGCTTCCTATGCCCAAAATGAACAGCAAGTATTTTGCCTATGCTTCTAAATCCTTTGATTTTGCACTGATGGCTGGCGTGATTGCCATTGTTCTGATCGGCGGCTATATTGTGATCCAGAGTATCTTCCGTATCTCCATCAATGACAAAATCAAGAGCTACGGGCAGCTTCGGACGATTGGTGCAACGCCAAAGCAAATCAAGCGGATTGTAAAGCGGGAGGGACGCAAACTCGGCAGTATCGGAATTTTGATTGGTACAGTGCTGGGCGTATGCTGCGGTTTTCTTCTGTTTTCCAAGGGATTTAACGCTGTTTCCTATGCCGTTATGGTTTCCCTGACACTCATAAGCGGTTGGATCATGGTGTCTATTTCCATCCGTAAGCCGGTGAAAATCGCGGCAGGGATTTCCCCCATTGAAGCCGTCCGTTTTACCCCAGTGCAAAAGGACATCCGCAGCCGGAAAAAGAATATCAAGCTCAATCCTGTTTCAATGGGAATTGCGAATTTTAAGCGTGACCGAAAAAAGACAATCAGTATTGTAGCATCTTTGAGTATCGGCGGAATTTTGCTGATGGTGGTATCTTCCATTGTTTTAGTGCGCTCACCAGAACAAATTGCAAGATTATATTTTCCTGACAGCGATTACAAAATATATCTCCAAGATCTATCGGAAGAAATGTTAGTAAAAGGTAATCCGCTAAACGAGGAACTAAAGCAGGAAGTTTTATCTGTTGATGGTGTTACGGATATAATCGTAGCCAGACAATCGCTCCATACCAGCATTAAAACAGATGCTAACCAAAATTCAGGAATATGTGATACGCTGACTGACCAGAACTATGCTATGGTTGAGGCTGCATTGACAGAGGGAACGATGCCGACAGATTCTCATAGTATCGTAATTCACGACCAGATTGTAGCGTATTTTGAAGATATGGGCGTCGGTTCCACCGTTGAATTTTCTTCAATAGATGGTAAGCAGTCCATCCCTGTTACAATATCGGGAGTGTTTTCCACTTCAAAAATGCCTGTGATTTTCGGGCATGGACGCGCTCATACAGATGGCTCTGTTTTCTTTGCTCCAAAAGATTTATTCTACGAACTGTACCCGGAAATTACTACCTTTGATTACTCATGGAGCATTGTAAGCAATCCGAAAAAAGCTGAAACTGTAAAAGCTGAACTGAAAAATATTGTAGCCGAACACAGTAACCTTGCTTTAGATGAAATAGATACAGCGATTGCGGCTGAAAAATCACAAAATTCTGCGGCGTTTGGTAGTATGCAGGTTCTTTCATGGTTGGTGTTCCTCTTTGGTGTTATCAACCTCATCAATACGACCCTTTCTAATCAGATGTCCAGAAAACAGGAAAACAGTATTCTGCGTTCTATCGGCCTAACACAAAAACAGCTATGTAAAATGAACATCTGTGAGGGGCTGTGCTATGCGCTCTTTGCAACATTGGCGACGCTGATCGTTGGGCTTCCGGCTTCCATCTTTGCTTGCAGAAAAATGAGTATAGGAGCTTTTGCCGGAAATGTAGTGCCTTACAAATTCCCGGTTTTGGAAATGGGACTGTTCATTCTGGTATTGTTCGGAATGGAACTGATCTTGTCTGTATGGACAATCCGCAGACAGAAAAAGCAATCCCTGATCGAACAAATGCGGGCGATGGAATAACCGTATGGGATCGGCGGGGCGGCGTGTGCTGCCCCGCTTTTTTCGCCATTTCTCAAAAAATTTTTGAAATGTCCGAGCTTTGTAACAATTCAGCCTGTTTTTTTGTCGAAATCAAAGGCACCTCGGACATTTATAGTTCTTCCAAAAGTTTGATGATAATATTACCATTCATGGAAGAAGCAATCTGTTATTGCAATAATGCGAAATTGACGATAGAAAGTTTTTCATATCTCGGTCAGCTCAACAATTACATTACTCTGCTGATACAGCCAGTCCGTAAATTCTTTCGGGCTGGCCGTTCCTGTTTTTACAGCCTTTTTTCTCTGTAAGGCTTCTTTCTTAAAGTCGGAAAAGGAAGCCTGTATTTTTTCCAGACGGTCAGCCGGAAAGCCTGCGGTATTTTTTACCCGGTTTATTTTGTTGCGCCAGTTCTGGCATTCATTTTTATAAAGCAGGTCATAGTTATTTTCTCTTGACCTCTCGTCAAATTCCCGCTTGTTTTGAAGCGCCTGTGCTTTTCGGCACTTGTCGCTGCACAGCTCATACCGCTGGCTCTTTGCCAGAAAATATTTTCCACAGACCTTGCACCGCCGGAAGCAAAGCCCCCAGTCATTCAGCCTGTTCAGATAATAGGTAATCAACGGGTAGAGGGACGCATAGGCAGACACACATTCTTCTGTGCGCCGGTTGTCCGGGAACCAGAGGTCAAGCCGGGTATCTTCTGACGGTGCGCCTTTGAAATAAAGGCTGCCAGCTTGAAATTGTTTCGGTTTTCCTGTCTCCCTGTCAAAGCTCATGGTTTCGTTTTGGAATACCCCGGTCAGTCTGCTCATTTTATCCATGAAGCGGTCACAGGCAGCGTTACGGTCACGGGGTTCTCTGGCAAGCAGATAGCTGTTCCAGATACGGAACGCCACATACATTTTCAGAGGGTCGTTGCTAAGATATTTCTCCCAAAGAAATTCGCTTGCCGCCTGCTCCAGCTCCGGCTGTTTCCATCGGTTGGAGTGGAGAGCTTGCCGCAGCGGAGAAAGCCCGTATAAGTTCCAGTCTCTGTCCGTGTCACGCTCAAAGTTTATCAAAAAAGTTCCCAGTGGGCGTGTCATATCACAAAGCACCTCTGCGTTTTGGCTCCCGTTCAGACGGAAGCGGATCTGCTGTTCTTCCCCAATCAAAATCCGCTCTTTCATTTTCTTCCTGTCCAGCGTCAGGACAAACAAAATCCTCTCAAAACATGGCTCATGCCGTATAAACTGATTCTCCATCCCTATCCCCTGCCTTTGTTTATGGTAATTATATAATTCAGTTATATCCGTTACACTCATGGTATCGCAGAATCATTGTTTTGTCAAGGATAGTACGCTATGATGATTGCGGTTGGTAATTTCGTACCGCACAGTACCTTGACAAGTGAATGACCGTCCAAAAGGGATATGACCGGCAGGAGAAGTGACGCATCCGGCGCACCAATGCAGGGAAACACCGCAGGAATGGGGCAGGAAAACGGCTTTTGGGGAGAACGGCAACAGGAAGCATTTTAACCTATTTGATTTATGGGAGGAACAGAATGAACGATAAAAAGAGATTGAACAGCTACGAGGATTTACCGCTGGTTCTGGATGTGGCGGACATTCAGCGGATTATGGGAATTTCAAGAGCGAGCGCCTATGAGCTGGTACACACACCCGGCTTTCCAGCGTTCCGCAGGGGCAGACTTATCAAGGTCAGCAAAATTGCTTTCTTTGAATGGATGGCAAAAGGCTCCGAAACCGTACCGGGAAGCGACAAATAAGCGTGAGGTATCATTCCCTGACTTGCAATACTGCCGCACTTTCCAAAGGGGCATACAGAGGGAAAAAAACTTAAAAATGATACCGAGACGCTACATCAAAACAGCCTATCTGCGTACATCAGATAGAAACGGAGAAAGGAGCCGGTTATGGCAAGAATGAGTAACAAGCGGCGGTTGGAATGGTCTTTCTTCTTAAATGACCGCAGCCGTATCACTTACAACGAACTGTGCCGGAAATGCCAGCACGAATGTAAACAGAGCTTCCGGGCGGTTGTGGTTGACTGCCCGAAGTATCTTTCCAAGCGTTCCAAGAAAAAGGACAAGACTGCCGGAAACGGCAAAATCCCTTAGGAACTAAGGGCGCACTTCTATACATAGTCTAAAGACCATGTATCGTGCGTCCTGCGGAGCTTACCTCTGCCGCTGATAAAATCAGCAATCCGAGGTCTGCGTTCGCTTCGCTCCGACAAGGTGGCTACACCCCCTTGCGCCGCTAAAGCGGCTATCCCCTGTGTACCCGCCGCAAAGAGAAATCCGCTCTGCGGTTTTCCCTTTTCATCGGGTTTTATAGAAGCACTGACACACGGACTGTCTGCGGATGGTCTTTCTTTATCTTATCAGCAAAGGATGTGAGAACATGGAAAAATCTTTGGAACAGTTGAAGCAGGAATATGAAAAAACCACTGTCCTGCTGGAACAGGAAAAACGGAAAATGCAGCGTTTGAAAAACCGGCAGGCGTATCTGGAAAGCGGTTCCCGGAAACAGAGGACGCACCGGCTGATTACCCGTGGGGCAGCTATTGAGAGCATTGCACCACAGACAAAGGAGCTATCCGAAGCGGAATTTTATTCCCTCATGGAAAGCATTTTGAATCTGCCGCAGGCGGAGCATTTCATCCGGTCTGCCACAGAGAACCACGCCCGTATTTCCGGGCAGGAGAAAGGCGGTGACTAAGGATAGCACTTTATCATTTTTCAATCGCACAGATCAAGCGCAGCGCCGGTCAGAGCGCCATTGCCAGCGCAGCCTATCGAGCCGGGGAGCGTCTTTACAGCAGCTACTATGGAGAAGTCAGCGACTACACCAAAAAGGGCGGCGTGATCGCTTCGGAAATCATGCTGCCGCCCCATGCGCCGGAAATATATCTTGACCGGGCGACCCTCTGGAATGCTGTGGAGAACTGCGAGAAACATCCAAAAGCACAGCTTGCCTATTCCTTTGATATTGCCATGCAGAATGAATTGACGCTGGAAGAAAACATGGAGCTGGCGAGGAAGTTCGTACAGGAGCAGTTTGTGACAAAAGGCATGATTGCCGACCTTGCTTTTCACAGCCCGGAGAAAGAGGACGGCGGCATCCCTAACCCGCATTTTCATGTGATGACAACCATGCGCCCTTTGAACCCGGATGGCACATGGGGACAAAAACAGCGTCGGGAATATCTTCTTGATGAAGATGGAAACCGAATCCGGGATAAAAACGGCGATTATATGTTTAACGCTGTCCATACAACAGACTGGCATGAGCCGGAAACGCTGGAACACTGGCGGGAGCAGTGGGCGGCTGCCGTTAATACAAAATTTGAGGAAAAAGGGCTGGATGTGCGTATCGACCACCGTTCCTATGTGCGGCAGGGGCTTGACCTGATACCTACTGTCCACGAGGGAGCTAATGTCCGGCAGATGGAAGCAAAGGGCATCCGCACCGAGAAAGGGGAACTGAACCGCTGGATTAAAGCCACCAACCGGCTCATGCAGGATGTGAGGAAGAAGATCAAAGCCCTGTTTGTCTGGATGGCAGAGGTAAAAGAAGAACTTTCCAAACCGCAGACACCGAGCCTTGCCGACCTGTTGATCGCTTATTACAACCAGCGCAACGCAGGGGCATGGAGCAATAAAGCCAGAACCGGAAACTTAAAGCAGTTTGCCGAAGCCGTCAATTATCTGACGGAAAACAAGCTGCTCACATTAGAGGATTTGCAGGAGCGTCTTTCCTCTGTCAGTGAAGAATTTGAAGCATTAAGCGGCTCCATGAAAAAGAAATCTGCCCGGATAAAGGAATTGCAGGAATTGATACGGGAGGGCGAGAATTACCAGCGGCTAAAACCTGTTCATACGGAATTGAACAATATCAAGTTTAAGAAACAGAGGGAGAAATTTGAAACATCCCACGATGCGGAGTTACGGCTGTTTTATGCCGCCCGCCGTATTTTGAAAGAAAAACTGGACGGAAAACCCATTGCCCTGAAAGCATGGAAACAGGAATACGCACAGTTAAAAACAGAGTATGCCGAACTGTCTCCGCAGCACAAGCCACTCCGGGAGGAAGTCATACGGCTACGGCAGGTGCAGAACGCCGTAGATACCGCACTGCGCCGGAGGGAGCAGCCACAGGCAGTACAGAGAAAGAAACATGAGATGGAGCTATGATATAACCGGCAGCTTTACCGCTACCAGTATTTTTATGGAGGGAGCATTTGAATGTATTTGAAGCGGTGAAACAGTCTGTTACCACCCGGCAGGCTGCTTCATTCTATGGAATCCGGGTGGGGAGAAACGGCATGGTCTGCTGTCCATTCCACAATGACCGCACGCCCAGCATGAAAGTGGACAGCCGCTTTTACTGCTTCGGCTGCGGGGCTTCCGGGGATGTGATCGACTTTGCCGCTTTGCTGCATGGATTGGGGAAACGGGAAGCTGCGGTCAGGCTTGCGGAGGACTTCGGCGTTTCCTATGAGAAATCCGGCAATGCGCCGCCAGATAGGAAGCGTCACAACAGGTCACAGCCCCGACAAAAATCAGCGGAGCAGAGATTTCAGGAAACGGAACGGTATTGTTTCCGGGTGCTATGCGATTATCTGCGCCTGCTGGAGCATTGGAAAACAGCACACGCCCCACAGCCGCAGGATGCCATCTGGCATCCTCTTTTTGTGGAAGCGTTGCAGAGGATAAGCTACACAGAATACCTTTTGGATATTTTGTTATACGGAGAAATAGAAGAAAAAGCGGCATTGATCGCCGCACAGGGAAAGGAGGTGTTGCGGCTTGAACAGCGAATTTCAGAGCTTGCCGCCGGAAACGCAGGAAGCGGTCAAAAGGACGATGGACACAATGGAACCGGCGCAGACACCGGCAGAAATCCGGGAAACATTAGAGGGGACGCAGAAAGGCGGCGTGAAGAACAGCATCCGAAACTGCCTGACGGTGTTCCAGCGTGACCCTCTGTTTCGCGGGGCGCTGCGCCTGAACCTTTTGACGGAGCAGATTGACATTGTGAAGCCGCTGGGCTGGGAGCGCACCAGTACCACGCTGACCGACATGGACATGAACTACCTGCTTTTGTATCTGGAAGAAAATTACGGGCTTACCAGCGAGAAAAAGGTGCAGAGCGCCATCAAGATTGTTGCCAATGAAAACCGCTACCATCCAGTCAGGGATTACCTGAACAGCCTGCAATGGGACGGCACAGAGCGCATCCGTTACGCCCTGCATCACTTTCTGGGAGCCGATACGGACGAATACACCTATGAAGCCTTGAAACTGTTCCTGATGGGAGCCATCCGGCGGGTATTCAGACCGGGGAGCAAGTTTGAGGTCATGCTCTGTCTGGTTGGTGGTCAGGGAGCCGGGAAATCTACCTTTTTCCGGCTGCTGGCAGGCAGGGACGAATGGTTTTCAGACGATTTGAAAAAGCTGGACGATGAAAATGTGTACCGCAAGCTGCAAGGGCATTGGATTATCGAGATGTCGGAGATGATTGCCACAGCCAACGCCAAGAGTATTGAGGAAATCAAGTCATTCTTAAGCCGCCAGAAAGAAACCTACAAAGTGCCGTATGAGACACATCCGGCAGACCGGCTGCGGCAATGTGTATTTGGAGGGACGACCAACCGGCAGGACTTTTTGCCCCGTGACCGCACCGGCAACCGGCGCTTTCTCCCCGTGACGGTGTACCCGGAACGGGCGGAGGTTCACATACTGGACGATGAAGCGGCGGCGAGGGCGTATATCGAACAGATGTGGGCGGAAGCCATGACGGTTTATCGCAGTGGGAAGTATAAGCTGTCATTCAGCATGGAAATGAACCGATACCTGAACGCCCACCAGCAGGACTTTATGCAGGAAGACACACAGGCCGGCATGATCTACGCCTATTTGGAGGACTACACCGGCGACAGGGTATGTTCCAAGCAGCTTTATGAGGAAGCGCTGGGGAACTTAAATTCCCCGGCAGACTGGGAGACACGGGCAATCTGCGAGATTATGAATACCGGCATTGCGGGCGGCATCATACAGGGCTGGGTAGCCTACAAAAGCCCGAAGCGGTATAAGAAATACGGTTCTCAAAAAGGCTGGGAGCGTGTCAACCAAGCTCCGCCGGAGGGGGACGGTTTTCAGGAAATCACGGAAGAAGAAGCCCGGCAAATGGAACTTCCATTCTGAAAAGCCACCGGTTGACAGTTTGGTTGACGCTTTGGTTGACAGCCGGTTGACGGGGAAAAGCCTGATATTTGGGGCATTTCTCTCCTTTGTCAACCATGTCAACCAAGAAATCAAAGAAAAAGTAAAAAGTAATAATAGAGCGCCTATGGATTGTTTTCAAAGTCTTTTCTGCCGGTTGACACGGTTTGGTTGACACGGAGACAGTCTGCGGCTGTACACCTGTCTGACATTCCCTTGTCGGGCATATTTCATTTATGGAGGTAACTGCCTATGGCAAAAAGCAAAAACGAGAGCAATAACAAAAACAGCGGCACCCTGCTTACCGAAAAAGACGGCACCCAGTATTTTGTCATGGGGAAAGTCCGTATCAAGGTATCGGAGCATTTCGCACAGGATGGGAAGCCGCTTGACAGCCTGCTGGAAGATGTGATCCAGCACGCTGCCGCCGCTTCCTGAAAAAATACGGAATAACGACTGTCAATCAGCCCACGCTTATGATATACTTGTACCAGCGAGTATTGTATAAGCGTGGGTTGTTTCTTTTAGAAGGAGGATTTTTAACCGTGAAACAACCATACAATACAACGATTTATAACACTGCACTATATTTGAGATTGAGCCGTGACGATGAATTACAGGGGGAAAGCGGCAGTATCCAGACCCAGCGCATGATGCTTAGACAGTATGCCGCAGAGCATGGGCTGACCGTTGTAGACGAGTACATTGACGACGGATGGAGTGGGACAAATTTCGAGCGTCCAAGTTTCCAAAGGATGATTGATGACATCGAAGACGGGAAAATCAACTGCGTTGTCACAAAGGACTTATCCCGTCTGGGAAGAAACTATATCCTGACCGGTCAGTACACGGAAATCTATTTCCCCAGCAAGGGAGTACGCTACATTGCCATCAATGACAATGTGGACACCATCAACGGAGAAAGCGAGCTTGCACCGTTCTTAAACATCCTGAATGAAATGCACGCCCGACAGACCAGCAAAAAGGTCAAGGCTGCCATGCACACAAGATTTGCCAATGGCGCACACTATGGAGCCTATGCACCGCTGGGCTATGTAAAAGACCCGGACAAAAAAGGTCATCTTCTGATCGACCCGGAAACACGCTGGATTGTAGAGAAGATTTTTGACCTTGCTGTACACGGGCGTGGAGCCGCCAGCATTACACGGATTCTGGTGGAGGAAAAAGTACCTACCCCCGGCTGGCTGAACTATGAAAGATACGGGACTTTCGCCAATATCTACGCCGGTGCGCCCGCAGAAAAAGCCTATGCGTGGACGATAGCACAGGTCAAGAGCATTTTGAAAGAGGAAACCTACATCGGTCACAGCATTCACAACAAGCAGAGCAACATTTCATTCAAGAACAAGAAAAAGGTGCGGAAGCCGCAGGAAGAATGGTATCGTGTGGAAAATACCCACGAAGCCATCATTTCTGAAGAAGTGTTCCAAAAAGTTCAGGAGCTGATTGCAAGCAGACGCAGGAAACGCAGAAACGGTACAACACAGATTTTCGCAGGATTGATAAAATGTGCAGACTGCGGATGGTCTTTAGCCTATGGGGAAAACAAGCAGAATAAGAACCCATACGGGTACTACCATTGCAGCAAGAACGGGCAGGGATTACGCCAGTGTTCCATGCACTATATCCGCTATGATGTACTGTATGCCTATGTGCTTGCAAGACTGCAATACTGGTCTATGCTGGCACAGAAAGACGAGGACAAGCTGCTGAAACGCCTGCTCAATGCCAGCGACAGGGAAAGAAACTCTGCGAAGAAAAAGCAGGCTGCGGAGCTGAAAAAGGCAGAGAAGCGTAAAGCCGAGGTTGACGGGCTGTTTGCTAAAATGTATGAGGACTGGTCTGCCGGACGCATAACCGAGTATAACTTCAATATGCTGTCCGAGAAGTACCAGAACGAGCAAAAGGAGCTTGAAACAAAAATAAGACAGCTTCACGAAACGATGGAAGCCGCCGTACAGACCGCAGCGGATGCTGAAAAGTGGATTGCCCTGATGAAACAGTATGTCAACCCTGTGGAGCTGACCGCCGAACTTCTGAACACTCTAATTGAAAAAATAACCGTCCACGAAGCTGTCAAGGGCGAGGACGGAAGCCGTGAGCAGGAAGTAGAAATCTACTACCGCTTCATCGGCAAAATCGACTGACCTTTCTTTTTTACCCAACAATATCTTTAATTAAGGGAGACGGGCAGCAATATGCCCGATATCGGTATGCTGGTCGTGCTCGCCGATTTTTATGGCGTCAGCATCCCGGAGCTTATCAATGGAGAAAGGAAAAGCGAGAATATGAATCAGGAAACAAGAGATACGGCCATCGCCATGGCGGAATATAGCCAGGTCACAGCAAAAAGCAGCAGGCGGAAAGTCATTGGCATTCTGTTTATAACATTTGGACTGTTTATCATCATATCGGCCCTGTCCATCTTTCCCAGTGAGAGCAGCTGGGGAAGCATCTATGCCACGCTGGGCAGCATTATTCTCATCGCCGGCATCTATCTCTGTCTCTTATACACATCTCCGAGCCCACGAGACTACGCTGCATCTCG
>ENA-OYXU01000840-OYXU01000840.1-human-gut-metagenome-genome-assembly--contig:-NODE-840-length-11392-cov-4.102232_pt1 | contig 11392 bp, 9 predicted proteins | sample MGYA00243243_ERZ653435 | MGnify/ENA primary metagenome ERZ653435 (study PRJEB26926, sample SAMN06165113) | human gut metagenome | biome: ENVO:00009003; feature: ENVO:2100002; material: ENVO:00002003... | reverse complement strand
TCGGCAGCGTCAGATGTGTATAAGAGACAGGCGCTGGGCATTTACATAAGTAGAATTCGTACGACGCTCAGAGCGGAGTTTCTCTACATCTATCTGTGAGATAACCATCTGCGGTTCAATAGAGAAACGTTCACTCTGTGAAAGTAAAACTCCATTCTCATAAATCAGGGCATTTCCACCATAAACCACATCCTGCGTACTCTCACCGAATCCGCAGGAACTGTAGATATATCCGGTCATGGTACGGGCACTCTGCTGGCTGAGCAGACTCTTCAGATAATGATGTTTTCCGATGAGTTCGTCGCTTGCAGAAAGATTGAAAATCAGGTCTGCTCCTGCTAGCGCCAGTTTGTTGCTAGGAGGAGCCGGAGCCCATACATCTTCGCAGATTTCCACACCAAACTGTACGCCATCGAAAGTTTGAAAAATCTGAACATCAGGCGTCAGTTTCACCTTATGTCCGGCATAACGGACTTCGCAATCTCTCAGGTCCTGAGCCGAAGCAAACCAGCGTTTCTCATAAAACTCGCTGTAGTTTGGAAGATATGTCTTCGGTACAATACCGAGAATCTGTCCATGCTGGATAACGATACCACAATTGAGCAACAAGTCGCCCGCTATCACCGGCGCACCCACGATAGAGATGATATCGAGTTTGCGTGTGAAATCGAGCAACATCATCACTGCCTGCTCAGATGATTCAAGAAGCATCTGCTGACGGAAGAGATCCTGACAGGAATAGCCCGTAACAGAGAGTTCCGGAAATGTAATGATCTCTACACCCTTTCCCTCAGCCAGCGCTATCTGTTCCTCTATCTGCTGGGTATTGAAAATGACATCCCCCACCTTTACGGCAGGGATGGCACTAGCTACCTTAATAAATCCGTACTTCATAATAAATTACTTTATTGTTACCTGTGTAGCACCATAGCCATACTCCTGGAAAGAAGCATCCTGATAGGTGCAACTCTTATAGCGATAGTTCAACTCATGAATGAGAGTCTGGCGTAACACACCTTCGCCCTTTCCATGAATAAAGATAATTTTCTGTCCCTTCTTTTTCTTATATTCCTCCATGGTCTTCTTAAAGATATCCATCTGATAATGAAGAATATCTGCAGAATTCATTCCAGCAGTTGTTTCAAGCACTTCATCCGCATGAAGATCTATCACAAGGGTACCATCATCCTTCTTGCTTTTCTTCTTGCTGGTGTTGGCGACAACCTTCTCATCCTTATACATCTGCTCTTTCAGACGCTTGGAATCGATAACCAGCGGACGGGATATTTCATCGTTCTCTACAATCGTAAAGAGATAGGCTGGAGTCTCGAAGAAATCGTTCTCTTCGAAAAGATGAAGTTTGTAGAATTTCACGGGATCGAGACGGAACTGAACATCTGTTGCCGGCTTTAGGAGAAATGGCTTGTCCTTCTTGTAAGCTATCATCTGGATGGCGATATGCTCCATCTCGTTCAGAGCCTCACGACCGAATTCCTCGATGAAGAGTTTGGTATTCGGTTCTATTTCTCCCTCTGCTTTCAGAGTCCATGCATTTCCCTCAGCCACAAGATAGGTATAGTGGAGATAGTAGTTGCTGTCATTCACCATATAGGTCTCGAAACGGGTATTGGTTACGTCCTTGATGTTGATAGGTACAAAGGCGAGATAAGCACTGAGTTTGTTGCCACCCGTACGTTCCTGAACCGGTTTCACAAAGGTTATCTCACGGTCGGCAGCATCATATTCCTCTACATCCATATCCACGTCATCGTGATCATTCAAGATAGCCTTGATACTCCGGCTGTCCTGATGCAGTTCGGTATTGGCATGCTCCTCAGCCTTCTGCTGCGCATCCATCTTAGCCGAAATCATCTTGCCCATGGAGTATTCATCCTGCTCCACCACAACCACCTCGTTGATAGGCATCGGAATCTCAAAACCATCCTCATCCTCAACGAGCACAATATTTTTACCTTGGAAGCCGGCAACCTTTCCGCCACCCACTTCGCTCAAGAATCTGACTTTATCTCCTTTTTTCATAATCTATTAATAATTTGTAATTGCAAAGATACAAAAGATATTGCAAAACAGGGCTTATTTTAATATTTTTAATGCTACTGATAAAAATAATCCTGTAAAAGATGCACCATGTTAGATATTTTTCCGTATCTTTGCAAAAAAAAGAAATAGTAACGAACCCTTTAAACTGAAAAGTTATGATTACATTTCCTTGCGCCAAGATCAATCTTGGTTTAAATATAGTTAGCAAGCGGAAAGATGGATACCACAATCTTGAAACGGTGTTCTACCCTATTCCGCTGACCGATGCACTTGAAATCAAGCTCATGGGCGATGAATTCCCTAGCGATGTTCCTTGTGATCTGAAGATTACAGGTAACGCAGTGGACTGCGATGAACAGAACAATCTCGTTGTAAAAGCTTATAATCTCCTGGCTGCCGACTTCAGGATTCCACGCATCCATGCTCACCTGGTGAAGCGTATTCCTTCGCAGGCAGGTTTGGGTGGCGGTTCTGCCGATGCAGCCTTCATGATCCGTTTGTTGGACGAGCGTTTCCGACTCAACATCGGTAATGCGGAGATGGAAAAATATGCTGCCAAACTGGGCGCAGACTGTGCCTACTTCATTTCTGCTGACCCCGAAGATGGTGACACTGCATGCTATGCAGAAGGCATCGGCGAAGAACTGATGCCGGTAAGTGGTCCTGGCGATAATCTGAGGGGATATCATCTGGTTGTGGTGAAGCGCGATGACATTGCCGTCAGCACCAAAGAGGCTTATGCAGCCATCACCCCACAGGCACCAGCCAAATGTTGCCGCGACATTGTACGCCAGCCTATCGAGACTTGGAAAGAGGAACTTGTCAACGATTTTGAGGCACCTATCTTCAAGATGCACCCGGAACTGCCTGAAATCAAACAGAAGCTGTACAAACTGGGTGCCGTATATGCAGCGATGAGTGGTAGCGGAAGTGCCATCTTCGGTATCTTCAAGCATAAACCTGCAAATATAGAGGAACAGTTCGAAGGAATGTTCTGTAAAATAATGAAACTTTAATTTTGTTAATAATTTACTCTAAATATAATGAACGAAGAAACACATCAGAAACTGATGACTATCAAGCGAAGCTTCCGCTTGCTGATGAACGGTCCGGGATCGCAATCTATGCGCGATAAGGGACTGGGATATAAACTGAATTGGGGCGTACCATTCTATGAACTGAAAAAGATGGCTGAGGAATATGGTAAAGACTATGACCTCGCCATCGAACTGTGGAAGGAAGATATCCGGGAGTGCAAGATTCTGGCTACACTCATTATGCCTGCCGATAAGATGCTTCCGGAAATCACAGATTTATGGATGGAACAGGTACAGAGTCAGGAGATGGCAGAGATGCTTGCCTTCAACCTATTGCAGCACGTAGATTATGCGCCTGTCATCGCCTACCAGTGGATAGCAAGTGATAAGCCGCTCTATGAGATTGCCGGTTTCCAGCTCCTTGCCCGTCTCTTTGCCAATGGGAAAGAGCCTAACGAGCGTGGCATCAACGAATTCCTGGATCAGGCTGCCACTGCATTGCAGGGTGACAACATGGGAATAAAACATGCTGTCTCTAATGCGGTTCTCCGTTTCTGCGACTTCGGTGAAGATTTCGAGAAAATTGCAAGAGGCGCACTCAAGGGTATCTACGAGATTTAACGCTTCTGCAGATGCGGTCAGAAACAGGCCACAACCCTGCTGAAAATACGTCCCGACGTAGCATTTGCTGCGTCCCGACATACAAAAAAATACGTCCCGATGCAGCAAATGCTACGTCGGGACGTATTTTTATGGCTAATTTCGCCATTACATGAAATACTTCTGGTATTCGTTTTCGAAGTTCGGAGTGAAAACACCCTTGCCGATGTTTTCGCTGATTTCATCCTTGGTCCAGAATCTGCCACCGGCCAATTCTTCCTGGCTCGGTTTCACCTCGCCATCATATACACAGCGATGTACATAAACCAGTTCCTTTTCCCGCTGACTCTCAAAGACATAATGCCCAAGAGATTCCGGTTCAAAATCGGTGATACCCAATTCTTCCCTTACCTCGCGATGCAATGCCTGACTCACACTTTCGCCTAAATCAACATGACCGCCGCAGGCTGTATCCCATTTATCCGGCTGGATATCCTTCCAGGCTGGACGATGCTGCAGATACAGATCACCCCGGCTGTTGAATACATGCAGATGAACTACCGGATGCAATATCTTGCTTCCGTCATGGGCATGACCGCGGGTAACGGCGCCCAGGATGTTGCCCATTTCATCTACTATCGGAAATTCCTCGTTCTTATTATCTATCATCGTTTTTTAAAGTTTATAGTTAACAGTTTATAGCGGCTTCGCCGTATAGCAGGGTTGCCCTATAAACTATCAACTCTTAACTATTAACTTTCTAAAGCGTTCCGTATTCATCAGAGTAGCGCAACATCTGGTCGACATAGCTCTCCTCATAATCCAATACCACGTCTGTAATTTCGCCTTCTTCATCCATCTCCAGCGTCATCTTCGGATTGATGAATCCCTTGTATGGAGCGAGATTCAGTTTCTTGTATCTTGCCAGTATCTCGCGATGCAATTCCGGATCAATATTCACGGCATACTTCTCTACCAACAGGCGGGCAGCCTCGAAATCGCCCTCACTCTTGATGCGCTGAATTTCAGCAAGCAACTCGCCGAAGAGATGGCGGAGCTTGGCATAATCATTAATCTTCACATAAGTCTTCGTCGTAATGATATTGCCCTCGCTGTCCTTCAAAGCATCCTCGGCAGAAGCATAGTTCATATCCATCTTCACCAGTTCCACAGCACCCTCGGCATGTTCCATCACCCACCAGGCTATCAGCGCACGGTTGCGCATGTGGGCTTCCTCTATCTTGTCGCCTTCCTTGATGCGGATGGTCTGGGTGAGCAGACCGTTCATCAGATAACCGTAATACTGAGCCTTGTATGCCTCATCATTCGGAGTCAGACCCAGTTCTACCAATTTATGGTCTGCAACATAATAGAGTCCGAAAAGATCGGCTCTCGCCTCTTCTATCGCACTGCCATACGCCTTCAGTGCATCGGGGTCGGTACCAGGCAAGAGCTGTCCACTACCATGCCCCAGACACTCATGCAGGTCGGTATGCAGATCATCGGTAATATCCTCGTACTGATTCATCAGACTGATGGTATCCTCGTCGATAACGAATTCATCGCGGAAACCATTGCCTTGAGCTGCCTTGTTATATGCTTCGGTCAGGTTACCGATGGTCACACTCTTAGAACCATATTCCTGACGGATCCAGTTGGCATTCGGAAGATTGATGCCGATGGCAGAAGCTGGATATTCCTCGCCACCCAACATCGCAGCACAGATGACATTGGCTGTAACACCCTTCACCTCCAGCTTGCGGAAACGTGGGTCTACAGGTGAATGGTCCTCAAACCACTGGGCATTCTGACTGATGGTCTGGGTGCGCTTCGTAGCTTCAAGATCCTTATATTCTACGATGCCTTCCCAAGTACCTTTCAGTCCGAGCGGATCGCCATACACTTCGATAAATCCGTTGATGAAATCAATCATTCCCTCGTGCTGCTGCACCCAGGCAATGCTGTAACGGTCGAAATCTTTCAGATCGCCTGTACGATAATACTTCACCAGGAGATCGATGAGATGTTTCTGTTCCTCATTTTCTGCATATTTCTGAGCACGGAGCAACCAGGAAACAATCTCCTTGATAGCTGCGCCATAGAGGCCGTCTTCTGTCCATTTCAGCTCCACCAGTTCACCATTACGCTTGGTCAGTTTAGAGTTCAGTCCATACGAAGGTGCCTGTTCGTTGCCATCTTCCTTCATCCTGGCATAGAAACGTTCAACTTCTGCCTGAGAAACATTCTCATAGAAATTGCAGGCTGAAGTCTGTACCAGATCCTCTCCATCCGTCTGATTCACGCGCTTAGGCATAACTTCCGGATTGAAGATGACAGGCACCAGAATGCCCAACAGGTCTTCCTTGCTCTGTCCCTTGGAAAGAGGCAGATATTCATCGGCAATCGCCTCAACCATTTCATAGAAAGATTCCTCTGAAAATCCTGGCACAAACTTTTCACATCCATAGTGATGATGGATGCCGCTGGCAAACCAGACACGCTTCAGATAAACTTCGAAAGCCTTGAAATCTTCGCTTTCGCGATTACCCTCGTAATGAAGGTATACAGCCTCCAGGGTTTTACGGATGCGCAGGTTGTATTTGCCCTGCTGGTCGAAGGTGATATCACGTCCCAAGAGGGTTGCCTTCGACAAGCAATAAATATAAATTTTCTGTGTGAGCGACAGGTTTTCGAAACCCTTCAGCTCATAACGGAGCATCTGGATATCGGCAAATCGCTCTTGAGTGTTTACATTACATTTTGCCATTTTTATCTGTATTTACCATGCAAAAGTAATACATTTTTTCCACATACCAAACTTTTCCTCCTGTTTTTCGCTCTTTGCAAAGTTTTTTACTTGAAATATGCACTTTTTCTTGGAGAAAACTTTTATTTATGCAGATTATTCATTACCTTTGCATGAAAAACAAAACAAAAACATGCCGGCAAAGGCATAAATCATAAAACGGAAATCATGCAGATAAACGAGATATTAAAAAGCTATTTTGGATACGATTCCTTCCGCCCCAACCAGGAAGCGATTATCAGAGAGGTAATGCAGAGACACGACTGTCTGGTTCTCATGCCGACTGGTGGTGGAAAGAGTCTGTGCTACCAGGTTCCCGCATTAGCGATGGAAGGTACTGCTGTGGTCATTTCACCGCTCATCAGTCTGATGCACGACCAGGTGGAGGCGCTCAAGGCAAACGGTATCCCGGCTGAGGCACTGAACAGCGGAAACGACACGACCGATTAACTCATCATCCGCCGCCGATGCGAGAAGGGAGAACTGAAACTTCTTTATGTTTCGCCCGAAAAACTCATCAGCGAGATACCTTATTTATTCAGCAACATCAAGATTTCGCTCTTTGCCGTTGACGAGGCCCACTGCATCAGCCAGTGGGGACACGATTTCCGTCCGGAGTATTCGCAACTCGGTATGCTGCACGAGAATTTCCGCAATGTCCCGGTGATGGCGCTCACAGCCACAGCCGACAAGATAACGCGCGAAGATATCATACGCCAGCTTCATCTCAATGGGCAGACGTTCGTAAGCAGTTTCGACCGCCCCAACCTCTCCCTCACCGTAAGACAGGAGAGCACCAAAAAGGCAAAGCTCCAATACATCACCCGCTTCATCAGTAATCATCCGGAAGAAGCAGGCATCATCTACTGTCTCTCCCGCAAGAACACCGAAATGGTAGCTCAGGAACTTATCGATCTGGGTATCAATGCCGCAGCCTATCATGCCGGAATGACTGCCCAGACCAGAGCATCAGTACAGGAGCGGTTCAAGATGGACCAGATTCAGGTGGTATGTGCTACCATCGCTTTCGGAATGGGCATCGACAAGAGCAATGTGCGCTGGGTAATCCACTATAATATGCCTAAAAGCATAGAGAGTTTCTATCAGGAAATAGGTAGAGCCGGAAGAGATGGAGCACCATCAGATACCGTGCTGTTCTATTCGATGGCCGACATCATCACCCTCCGTTCTTTCTGTGAAGAAAGCGGACAGCGTGATGTGAACATGGAGAAACTGCGCCGCATGGAGGAATATGCCGAATCGAGAGTATGCCGACGACGCATTCTGCTGAATTATTTTGGCGAGACATCATCCTGCAACTGCGGCAACTGTGATGTTTGCAAGAATCCTCCACGCACCTTCGACGGCACCATCAGAGCCCAGAAAGCCCTGAGTGCCGTGGTCCGTTCGGGTGAGCATATAGCAGTAGGTACCTGCATCGAGATTCTGAGAGGCATGCATTCTTCTGCAGTTGTGAAAAACAAATACAACGAGATGAAAACCTTCGGGGTGGGCAGGGATACAACATCTAAGGACTGGAATGCTTATCTGCTGCAGATGCTACAGATGGGATTCTTCGAGATTGCCTACAACAACCACAACTACATGAAGGTTACCGATTTAGGCTGGAAGGTACTGAAGGGAGAACATCATGTTTCGCTGGCTTATATCGAAGAAGATGATAAAGCCACCCGCCCACAGAAAACGGTACGCAACAGAAAGGGCACCATCGCCCAGCCGGGAAATCTCATTCCTGAGGTGCATGCCGAACGTGTCATCTTCCAGGAAGACTCGAAAGGCGTGGAAGACAAAGGGCTCTTTGAACACCTCAGAAAGATACGCAAGAACCTTGCCGACGAACAGGGTTATCCTCCATATATCGTACTCAGCGACAAGAGCCTTCATGAACTTGCAAGGATGAAACCTACCACCAAGAATGCCATGAGCCTGATCAGTGGTATCGGAGAATTCAAGCTCAATAAATATGGCGATACCTTCATCAAGGCTATCAGGAAATATACAGGACTATAAGATCTTGTCATCCTATCTTCCATTCCAGACAGTTCACCTCGTCCTTCACCGAGAAGTTCAAGCCTATCTTCACCACCTTCTTGCCGCTCATTTTGAAGGCGTCGACATAGTGCTTTGCCTCAATCTGGGCGAGAGCCTCCTCGGCACTCTTGTTGAACTTCAGTTCCATCACGTAGATGGTATCTGCCGTTTCCATCGTGATATCGATTCTGCCCTTCGCCGTATGCGGTTCCACATGGATGCTATAGTTGGTGAGCAGGGCAAACATGATGTAGAGCGTCTGCTGCCAATGCCCCTCGTAGTTGGTGTTGTCGCAGTAAGGCACAGTCTCCAGAAAGTCGTTCAGTAGGCAGAAGGCTGCATCCATATCCCCCTTCTTCACCAATACCGACATCTTGGCGATGGTCGTGTTAGCCTTCGCAGACTTGTCCGTCAGATAATGAGGCAAGAGACTACCATACAGCCCCACCCTAATCTCCTGGTTAGGCAATGCCAACTGATACAACTTTGTCGGTTTGTCATATCCCTTGATGGTGACATACCCGCTCTGATAGAGCAAAGGTACGATGGTGGTCATCGTTTCTGTGGGGGCATCAAAGTCCTTCTTGCCCACCTCTATGGTCTCGCCAAGGTCTGCAGGCAGGAAATCATACTGTCTCATCATATTGATGAGATAGGTAGGTGTGCCCGATCCGAACCAGTAATCATCCATTTCCTGCTTGGCAAAGCAATTCAGCAAGCTATAAGGATTGAACACATCAGGAGATGGCCAAGTGAAGTGATAACCGTCATAATGGTCTTTAAGCTCCTGGATGGTCTCCTCCCTGCTCAGTTCAAGATGCTCGGCAAGAGCGTCGATGTCATCGCTCATCTGGGTCAACAGTTCCTCTTTGGTGATACCGCAGATACCGGCATAAGGCTCATCCATGCTCACGTTGGTGATATTGTTCAGCTCGCTGAAGATGCTCAACTGCGAAAACTTCGTAATGCCCGTCAGGAAAACGAAGCGAAGCAATGGCTCGCAATCTTTCAAAGGACTGTAGAAATTGCGCATCGTATTACGCAAAACATCGAGTTTTTCCTTCTCGTGAGCCACATCCAGCAGCGGTGCATCATATTCATCGATGAGCACCACCGCCTGCTTACCAGTCTTTGCTGTAACAGTTTTTATCAAGTTGAGCAAACGAACGTTCGGATCTGGAGAATCACAATCTACTCCAAACCTATCCTCATTTTCCTTTAATATATATAAGAGGTATCGATCCAGCTGTTCCTTCTCCATATGTTTGCCTCCAGCCAGGCTGAAGTGCAGCACGGGATAAGTATTCCACTCCTTCTCCAGCTTCTCGACGGCAAGCCCCTCGAAGAGTTCCTTCTTGCCCTCAAAATAACTCTTGAAAGTGGAAACCAGCAGCGACTTGCCGAAACGGCGTGGTCGGCTCAGGAAGAAATACGTTCCATCGGTATGTGTCATCTGATAGATGTATTCCGTCTTATCTACATAGAACATATCCTCCTTGCGGATCCGTTCAAATGTCTGAATTCCTATAGGATATAATTTTCTTGCCATAATCAAACGCAGTCTAATGAATTGCAAATATACATCAAATCCCCGAAACAACCAAGCATTTCTACGATTTTAACAAAAAAAATAATCCCGACCCAGAGATTCATTTTTGAATCTCAGAGCCGGGAATAGCATAGTTTTAAATATAGAGGATTAAATATCCATTTCCGCCCTCCTGGTGTGTAGGATGACATCCAGCACCAGGTGGAACACTATCCATACAGCGATGTCGATGCCCAGGATATACGTGATGTTTACGTGGCCGATCATCAGGAAATTGAGCAGGATGAACATCAGCGAGAGCAGGCAGATAGCCACCATCACCTGTCTCACCCTCAGTCCGCATCTCAGCAGTTTATGGTGGATGTGGCTCTTGTCAGGCAAGAACGGATTCTGCCTGTTTCTCAGTCTGTGACCCACCACTCTCACCACGTCGAGCAGCGGCACCAGCATCGTGGTAAAGGCAAACACCATGTTGTAGTCAGACACCACATGCGGGCTCACATCCACCGTGCTCAGGTGAATCATCAGGAAACTGATGATGTAGCCCAGCGACAGCGAACCCGAATCGCCCATAAAGAGCTTCCTGCCCCTCATGGCATTTCCAAACACGTTGTAGAACCAGAAAGGGATAATCACACCCAGCGCCGTAATGCAGAGCAGGGCAAAGGAAAACAGATGCAGCCAGATGTGCTGCCCCGCCAAAGCCACCAGCGAGATGCCGCAGAGTCCGGAAGCCAGACCGTCGATGCCGTCAATCAGGTTGATGGCATTGGTTACGTACACCACGATGAGTACGGTGAAAGGCATGCCCATCCATGGCGACAACTGATAGATTCCGAAGAGTCCGTCGAGCGACTTGATCCATACGCCCGAAGCCACGAGCAGGCTCGCCGCCAATATCTGCACTATGAACTTCTTCTTATACCCCACTCCGATGAGATCATCGGCGAGGCCCACCAGGAAGAGCATCATGCTACCCACCAGCAGGGCGAGGTATTCATAGGGAGCCTCCCCCTGCATGGCCCCGCTGTTCAGACCCATCAGATGATGTACCAGCACCAGACCACCCATGGTAATCAGCATCACGGGGAAGAACGACAGTCCGCCCAGCCTTGGTATCGGAGCATGATGCACCTTTCTCTTGTCCGGCATGTCAAACAATCTCTTCTTATGAGAGATGAGCAGAATGTTAGGCAACACGATATTGGCGATGATCATCGCCACGATAAAGGCACCCAACAAATAAAAATGAATTGGCTGAATCATATATCTATACCTGTCTCTTAT
>ENA-OYXU01000835-OYXU01000835.1-human-gut-metagenome-genome-assembly--contig:-NODE-835-length-11438-cov-4.651674_pt1 | contig 11438 bp, 11 predicted proteins | sample MGYA00243243_ERZ653435 | MGnify/ENA primary metagenome ERZ653435 (study PRJEB26926, sample SAMN06165113) | human gut metagenome | biome: ENVO:00009003; feature: ENVO:2100002; material: ENVO:00002003... | reverse complement strand
CAGGCGCCGTGATGCCATATTCGCGCACGGTCTCCTCGACGCGCGCCTGAGGTATCCACACTGCGTCAGCCTCGTTATAGAACCGCCGGATACGTTTCATCTGATATTCCACCATAAACGGCGGCAGAGAACGCTTCAGGTCGGTGTGATATTTTGAATGGAGCGTCGCCACCAGCGGCACATCATGATAACGCGCCGCATAAGCCGCCAGACGGCCGGACGAAAACGGGCAGTGGGCGTGGACAATCCTGAAAGGCACACGACGGCAGTTACGCCATATGAATGGGTCGACCATCGGATAGCCGTAACGGTATGGACGACGATTGTAAATCGGCAGCGAAAAATAGCGATGCATCTCAAAGTCAGGATGCTTCGGGTCAAATGGATGCCAGGGAGTGATGACGCAGACGTGTCGGCCATGGGCAGCGAGCCATCCGGCATAGTTTTGGACGGTCAGGGTGACACCGTCGAGCACAGGCGGAAAGCTATCGTTAAAAAGTCCGTAAACGCTGTCTGGCACTCTCTCTACAGGCATAATGTCTTCTTGATTGGCCGCGCGGCGACAGCCGCTGACGACGCATGAATACCGCAAAAGTACAAAAAATCCGCCACACTCCCCCACCCCGTCTCAAATTCACCCCGGTCGATAAACATGTTCCACGGCATATTACTTTGCCACATCGCGGATAACTCATAGCTTTGCGTATAACACAGAGAAAAAACGGAATATTTATGGGAGTGGATATTCAGTTTTCACAGTCTTATCATTGGCTGAATTCATGGATTTTAGCCAGTATTATCCAACTCGCCACCCAGGATTTCTACGATCGGTTTGTTGATTATCACATGGACCCGGGACGTCGTCTTTATGACCAGACGGTGATGGCGACAAGATGCGGGATGGCGAACATTGCCGAGGGAACAGCACTCCATTCAACGTCGGTTGAAACGGAAATGAGGCTGCTTGATGTGGCAAGAGCAAGTTTTGACGAACTTCAGGGTGATCTTTCTAATTTTCTTCTGCGCAAGAAAGCTGAGGTATGGCCTATTGGGAATGTCAATCGCGAAGCAATATGGCAACTGAGACTCGACACGCCACCGTATTCCGGTGATTACCTCCATGAAACCGCCAAACATATATATCCTTGTGCATAAAACCAATCCGCCGAGAGTGGCGCCCCTCTGTGTCCGAAATGGGGCCAGCAGATGTTGAGGCGAATGCAGAAAAAAGGACAACAGCAGGGCCGCAAATTCTGGGGCTGCAGCGACTATCCTAAATGCGACGGAACCCGTCCGCCCGCCCCGACCTGATAACCGGGCTCCTCGGGCTTCTCGAGATAACCGAGAAACCCGAGAAACTCGTTGCGGAGGATTATCTGACGATGGTTTTGGTCAGGCGGTCGCTGCGGCGGCAGATGAGCAGCTGGCCGGGCTGCGGGTGTGTCACGGTCTGACCCTGGAGGTTGTAGTAGACCGCCGGAGATTCGGCGTCGTTGGTGTCGACGGCGACAGACTCGACGCCGGCAAGGTCAGCTATGTTGAATGCCGGAGAGATTATCTGCTGCTGTCTTGAGCCGTTGGCATCCTCGACGGTGACGCGGAGGTCATACCATCCGCCGGGGCTTTTGACACTGACACCCGAGAGGTCGCCCTCATAATAGGCGCCATAGCCGGGAGCGAAGAAGCGTTCCGGAATGTTTTTCATCTCGATGGCTGTGAAGTCGCCGGAACCGGCGGGAGCCCATTCTGCCGTCACAGAAGAGGGCGTCGCCACATCATAATAGCCATACATATTGACGCTGTCAAAGATATTCCAAAGCTGAGCCGCATAGAGCGACAGCACCGGTTTGTCAGCCACGGAGCCGAAGCGGTCGGTGATTTCGCCCGAGGTGCCGTTGACAATTGACAGATTGGTCACTGTCGGGAGCTTGTAGTCAAATGTTGCGGCGTCAAAAGAGACCACGGCGGTTGTCTGTCCGGGTACCTGACCGTCAATCATGATGTTGTCCGTTGAATAGGTGATTTCATACCTGCCGCTCTGCTCCCAGTCCATGTCCCACGGATAGTTGTTGCGGTTGTCCTCGACGAGTTTGCCGTCATGCATGACGCTGACTGAGCTCGTCTGACCGCCAAAGAGCTCATATTCATCCTCGGAGGCGAGGCTTGTCCAGATGTCCCACGAGTCGATATCCATAGCCTCGCCGTGGCGTCCCACAAAGTTATAGAGCGTCACCTCGTCGAGCGAATAGGCCACGAAAGCCGGGGCACAGTTGGCCAGAAGGGCATCTGTCGGCTTGCCCGTCAGCGCCGGGTTGGCTCTCTCAAATCCATAGTGGTCAGCCGAGTGATAGAGGTCCTCCTTGAAGACACAGTTGAGCCCGAGCTGCACGGGACCGTCGGCGGTGCGGCGTATGGCGCGGGCGCGAACACCCGAGAAGTCGCTCCGGAAGACGTCACCCATCGGATAAGCCAGAAACTCAAATTCGTTGTCATAGTCTGCAGGAGCCCATAGACACACCTTGGCGCCATCGTAGCCCGAGCCATAACATCCCATCGAGCCGGACCCATAGAAACGTCCGTTAAAGGCAATCGCAAAAGACCCGGCCGTATAATAGGCGTCATGGTCCGAAAGTCCAAGATCTTTGCTGACCTCGTCGCGGCGTATGTTGAGAGGTGTGGGCTGGAACCGGCACTGAGCGGTCTGCCATCCGGAGGCATCGGTGCCGACCGCGTCTTTGGTAACATCGACGGGAATGACCATCGAGCTCATGCCTTCCTTAGCCGTGCGATAGGCCAAAAGGGTGAAACGGAAGTCGCCGAGGTCGCCGTTTGAGAGGACATAATTCTGTCCGTCCTCGACGAGCCAGACTGTTGATACACCCAACAGCTTGCCGCCACAGGTCACCATATTCAGCGACTGACCGGTTGAACAGTTGCCGCCCTCGCCTTTTGAGTCGGGGAGTGTGAACTCGTCGCCCGAGGGCGCGATATACCGTATGTCGGTGCGGTGTGTGGCCTCGGTGAGGTCAAACCTGAGCGTTGTAGAGGCGTCGACAGCGACATCTTCCTTGACTAACACAACGGTGCCCTGCAGTCGGTTGTCATAGCCCAGAGCAATCATGTCATATGTTCCGGCCGGCATACGCATCTGGAAGTTCTCGAAGATGTCGGCGGGATATACCGTCACTACGCCCGACGCATCTTTCGCGACAGCAAAAATCATCGAGATGTCGCCCCCGGGAGCAAAGGTGATTTCGGGAACGAAGAGGATGTCCTCGTCAGAACGGGCGGCTACACGCGCCTGCGACGGATGGTTTTCGACGCCGTTGAATGAGTGGGCGAACGCGCGTTCCGGAAACGGGTTGGCGGTCAGGTGCTCGACGTTTAGGGCGGACACGGGTTGAACCGCGGTCATCACGGCCAGCGACATGGCGATAAGTAAAGAATGTTTCATAGAACAAGTATAAAATTTAACGTGTTTGTCGCTAAATTAGCTCTCAAACTTAAAATCGAAGCACAATCCGCCCGTTTTAACAAATAAATCTTCAATTTCTTATCCTGCGATAAAAAAACAGCAGACCGGTTAAGCCTGCTGCGGTGATGTGAAATACTTTCAACCCTTATCTCGCCCGCTTTCTCAGGAGAGCTTCGAGATAGTAATAGTCGGCGTAGTTGATGGGGACGTCTATCTCGCTGCCACCTGGATGATGGCCCACGGAGTGGAGCAGCAGAAATCCGTGGTCGCCTCCCTTTCGTGCCTGATAATGATGGGTGAGGCTGTCGACAATCCTGTCGGCTGCCTCGACGTAGCGTCTACTCTTACGGGCGTCGACATAGCTGGCGAGCTCGTAGAGGCCGGAGGCGATGATCGCCGCCGATGATGCGTCACGGGGCACGTCGGGATTTACGTTGTCAGGCGTGCGGTCATTTACTTCCGCCATCTTCATGTCCCAGTAGGGAATCATGTCAGCCGGCATATTCGGAAGCGAGAGGATGAAATCGGCTATCGCCTCGCTCTGACGGAGATATTTCTCGTCGCCCGTGTAGCGGTAACACATCGCATAGCCATAAAGGCCCCAGCCCTGTCCGCGGCTCCAGAATGAATCGTCTGAATTGCCCTGATGGGTAAATTTTCCGCGGACATTTCCAGTCGCGGGGTCATAGTCGACCACATGATATGACGAGAAATCGGGGCGAAAATGGTTTTTCATCGTGGTGTTGGCGTGATTGACCGCCACCTCGCGAAATATGGAGTCACCCGAGAGATTGAAAGCGTCAAAAAGCATCTCAAGGTTCATCAGGTTGTCGATGATGACGGGATATGACCACACCTGACGGTTATGGTCCCATGAGCGGATGCTTTTCACCACAGGACTATAGCGGGTGGTGAGTGTGCGGGCGCTCTGAAGCATTACGTCACAATAGCTCTGTTCACCCGTGAGCCTATAGGCTTTGCCAAAGCTGTTGTTCATCATGAAGCCGAGGTCGTGAGTGCCCTTGTGCCATTTGGCTTCTTCGATAGGCCAGGTCCAGGAGATGGCCCTGATGCGGTCGGACGGACGGTTTGAGTATTCATAGAACTGCCAGAGCGAACCGCAAAAAAAGCCGAACACCGGTCGTGGGGATGCACCATGGCGAGCGAGTCGTCAGGATTAACCGAGCGCGGAATCACGCGGCGCTTTGCGGCGTTCTGTTCCATCTTGCGCGCAGCGTCGGCATCTTTAACAGCCACGTCAAACTGCCCCTCGGCAAATACGAAGGCGTCGTCAACGTCGTCGGCCCGATAGCAGACGAGATTGAAAATATCATCTCGGTCGAGCACCCTGTTCTTGTTGTAAATCTTTCTGTATTCCTCCCTTCGCGTCTTGTATACCAACAACTGGCCTCCTCTGCCGGCAAAGATTGTGATTGACAACAAGGATGACAGCATAACGAAATGTATGCCCGACACATATATCGCACCCGCCAACGAGTGGTATCAGTGGAAACCGAGTCCGCGCAAAAATCCCGATGTAAAGGTCTACGCCTCGCTCTCGACCGTGAATTATCCTCTGGGGCTGAAAGATGAGATACGTGGAGGCGACACACCCGTCGTGTGGCGCAACACACGCTACAACATGGTTTACATGAACATCGGTCACGGACCGCACATCTTCTCCGAGGCAGTCCAAAATCTGATGATATCCAACGCTATCCGTATGCTCATGAGAAAGAATTACGGCGACTGACCCGCCCTCACGGTTCCCGACAAAAACGGCTCCGGTCTTCTCCCCGCCAGGGGAAAGCCGGAGCCGTAGTGTTTCTTCCGATCTGAGAGTCAGAGGTCAGTTGCAGCTGCATGAGCCGCAGCATCCGCCTTCGCCGCAGTCGCCGTCGTCACACCCACCGCCGTGACATCCGCCGCAGCCGTGCTGGGGATGAAGCTCCTCGGGAGTTGCGTCGCGCACAGTCACAATGTGGCCTTTGAAACGTACGTCCTTTCCGGCCAGAGGGTGATTGAAATCCATTCTGACGTGGGTGTCGGTCACTTCAGTGACAACACCGATGATACGCATGCCGTCGGCAGTCATCATAGGCAGGGCTGCGCCCGGTTTGATTGTGTCGGCATCAAACTTGCCGTCAACCATAAAGATATCGCGCTCAAGTTCAGCCACCTGCTCTGGGTCGTGGGGGCCGAAAGCCTCGTCAGCCTTCACCTTGATGTCAAACGTACCCCGTGCCTCAAGTCCGTCTATGGCCGTCTCCAGAGCTTTGATGACGCCGGGAGTGACGCCGAAGACAATGCGCTCGGGGTCAGTGTCGTCTGACTGATGTACAAGAGTTTCGGCACCGTCAGGAGCCACTTCATAAAGGTCATATGCCATTTCGACATATTTTCCGGGTTCTATTTTTTCCATATTTTAAAAAATTTTCACGAAGATAGTAAAAATTTCGGGGACTCGATTGTCACGAATCTCAAAAATCACTAAATTTGCATACTGAAACAGACTTATAAATCATTAACATCCCTGTATACCATTAACTGTAGATTCCGGTCGGTGTCGTGAGACACTGTCCGGTTTTTCGTTTCCGACAGTCTCAGGACAGCGGATGAAGGGCGGCCTCGACCGCCATCTCGCCGGCGGGGCCTACGGCATCCTTGACCGCGGGCGACAGTTCGGTGCCGAGCGACGTGTAGTGTTCCACCGAGCAGACAATCATCTCGACGTCGGGACATCCTCCCGTCAGCTGCAGGGCCTCGAGAGTGTCTTTCAGACCTATCTCATGGGCCGTCACCAGCGGCGGGAACTCGCCGTAGCGCGGGCGCAGACGGCGCACCGTGCCGACCGGACAGCCGTCGAGCGAGGCGTCGATGACCACCACACGGTCATAGGCCTCCAGGTTACCCATCAGATGGAGTCCGGCCGTGCCGCCGTCAAGCAGGTCTATCCCATCGGGCACGCCCCGTTCGGCCAGATGTCTGACCACATGGACGCCGAAGCCCTCGTCCTGGAGGACATAGTTGCCGATGCCCATCACCAGCACACGGCCGTCATTTCTGCGGTTGTTCGTCAAGTCCGTCATCGTCGCTGAAAAGTATTTCGTCGGTCATCGGGTCATGCTCGGAGAGTCTTTTGCAGACCTTGCGGCGCATCTTTTTCTCATATTCCTCCATCACGTCGGCGCGGATGAACTTCCATCCGCCAATCATCGACGACGCTATGCCGTTGCGCTCGATATAGTCATGATAGAACACCAGGTAGACGTGAATCACCATGAAAATCACGAAGGCCCACATCAAAAAGTGGTGAATCTGGCGCACAACGAAGAATCCGTTGAGATGTTCCAGCCCCCATGTCGTCAGCGGCTCGGCCAGATTGTTGGTGGTGACAAACATCATCATGAATCCGGTGGCGGCCTGAGCCAGCGACAGCACGAAGAGACCGAAATAGGTTGTCGCGGCCAGCGAATTGTGGCCGATGTCATAGACGGGTTTGTCGGTCAGCAGCAGGATGTCAACACGCAGGGTCTCGAAGATGCTCTTCCACTGTGCGCGTGTCAGCGGAATAAAATTGTTCCAGCGCGCAAAATGGTTTCCGGCAAACGCCCAATATACTCTGAAGGCTATGTTGACAACAAATATCATGCCGAAAGCCAAGTGGGTCAGCCTGACATAGCCGAACCAGTAGTTATGGATGGCCTCGGTGTTGTGTTGTATGGCCGGAGGGTCACCGATGATATATCCCGTCACGCACAGCACGATGATGGCCAGGGCGTTTATCCAGTGGAAAAACCTGACCGGGAGCTGCCAGACGTAGACTTCGCGTAGGTTGCGTTTGCGTACTTTCATTGTCGGCTTATTCAGGCGTTATTCGTTATTGATGTTTATGCGATGTATCATTGACCCGTTCTCGTCATAAAGGTGGACGGCACAGGCCATGCAGGGGTCAAAGGAGTGGATGGTGCGTATGATAGCGAGCGTCATCTCGGGATTGGAGCTTTCGATTCCGGCCACGGGCGTACCGGTGACAGCAGCTTCAAAAGCCGACTTCTGGCCGCGTGTATCGCGCGGCGAGGCGTTCCATGTGGTCGGGACAACCATCTGGTAGTTGACAACCTTATGTTCATGGACATGGCTGTAATGGGCCAGCGCTCCGCGGGGCGCCTCGTTCAGGCTGTAACCCTGGGCGTCGCGGGGCCATGAGCCGGGCTCCCACTTCGACGAATTGAAGACTCCGTAGTCACCGGCTCCGATATTCTCAATCAGGCGGTTGTAGCATGTCTCCATATGGTCGGCAGCCTGAACGGCGTCGATGGCGCGCGCAATCATACGTCCGGCGGTCGAAAAATAAGAGTCGAACGTCAGGCCGCAGGCGCGGTTATTGAATTTATCGGCCATCTGCTGCCAGCGGGCCAGCGAGCGGTCGGCCAGGTCGACGAGACCTTCGCGTCCGGCGGCATAGTTGACGGCCAGACGCGCCAGCGGACCGACCTCCATGGGCATGCCCTTGTAGCGCGGCGTCTTTATCCAGCTGTAGGGTTTGTCGGGCCCGAGCCAGTCAAAATCCTCGGTCGGACCGGTGTAGTCGAATATAGTCTCGCCTACCGACGGATGCAGACCTTTGTCCTTGCCGACCGTATATTTGTACCAGGCGTTGTTGACAAACTCCTGGAGACCGTTGAGGTCGGTCGGATCGAAAGTCTCCACATTCTTCATGTCTCGGTTGAGGACAATGCCGCGCGACGACAGATAGTGGTCGGTGTCGTTCATCTGGGTCATCGGGTAGTCGCCATAGCTCAGATAGTTACGCAGACCGCCTCCAATCGACGCCCATTCGGGATAGAATGCCAGGACGGCGATGCAGTCGGGCAGATAGACGCGGTTGACAAACTCGCGTATATCGTCGATTTTCTGCTTGACGAAACTCAGACGCTCCATGTTGAGGGCATTTGGGTCCTGCATGTTGATCGAGCATGCCATGCCGCCCACGAGATAGTTGGGATGTGGATTCTTGCCGCCGAAGACGGTCTGAATCTTACACATCTCTCGCTGGAAATCGAGGGCCTGGAGATAGTGGGCCAGGGCCACGAGATTGACCTCGGGAGGCAGCTTGTAGAGTTTCGAACCCCAACACCACCGGTTGGTCGAGAACAGGTTGTTCTCGGGATTGGCCTCGAGGAAGCGTTTCACCCGACGCTGAACGTCGGCGAAATATCCGGGCGAATTCTCGCCCCAGGGCGTATATCGGTCGCTGAGCGGCGAGATGGTGCGTGCAATATCTGAAGCGCCGACGGGATTGGCCTTGAGAGCCGAGACTATGTCGACCCAGTCGAGGGCGCTCAGCTGATAGAAGTGAACCAGATGGTCGCGCGTGTTCAGCGTTCCCAGCATCAGGTTGCGTATCATCTGGGCGTTGAGCGGAATGTCGATGCCGAAGGCATTCTCTATCGAGCGCACCGAAGCCAGCCCGTGCATCGACGTGCAGACACCGCAGACCCTCATGACAAATGCCCAGACGTCGCGCGGGTCGCGGTTTTTGACAATTATCTCAATGCCGCGTACCATTGTGCCGGTCGAGATGGCGTCTGTGATGACGCCGTCTTTTGCCACAGCCTCCATTCTGAGGTGTCCCTCGATACGCGTTACGGGATCGACAACAATTTTAGATTCCATCGACTTGGTCTTTTTTGATTGGATATTCGGTGTTGTTCTCAATGAGCTTGCGCTTCTGTATGTTAGTCACGATGGCGTGAATCGAAACTCCGGCCAGGGCCGCCACGGTGGCCGCGGCGCCGATTTTGTCGGCCGTGGCTTCGATGCCGATGCCCGGCACTGACGGCAGGTGACTGTAAAACGGCTCCTGGTCAAAATAGCCAGGCTCGGCACAGCCTATGCACGGATGGCCGCTCTGAATCGGATATGACACCGACTCGTTCCATTTTATAATGCCGCACGAATTGAATGTGTTGGGTCCCTTGCAACCCATATAGTAGAGGCAGTAGCCGCGACGCGCGTTTTCGTCGTCGAAACTCTGGACAAACAGGCCGGCGTCATAGAAGGCGCGGCGATAACACGTGTCATGGATGCGGCGCGCATAAAACATCTTGGGACGCCCCATGGAGTCAAGCTCGGGCAGACGGCCGAAGGTGATGTAATAGGTCAGCACACCCGCCATGACGTCAGCGATAGGCGGGCATCCCTGGACGTTGACAACCGGTTTGCCCGATATGAGTTTGTGGACCGGACGCGCCTTGGTGGGATTGGGGTTGGCTCCCTGGATGCATCCCGACGACGCGCAGTTGCCCCAGGCGATGACGGCAGCCGCGCCTTCGGCCTCCTCCTTGAAGATCTCCAGCGCCGAACGGCCGCCAAGAGTGCAGTAGCCGAACGAACCGATAGGCACCGATCCTTCGACACAGAGTATATACTTGCCCCAGTGCTTCTTGATTGAAGCCTCTTTGGTCTCCTCGGCCACACGTCCGGCAGCCGCCATCAGCAGGTCGTCATAGTCAAGTGAAAGTAGCTCCAGCAGGATTTTACCAACCAGTGGATGGCTGGCGCGGATGAACGACTCGCTGCAGCAGGTACACTCCTGAAAGTGCTCCCAGATGACGTGGACGCGTTCTTTGGTCTCGAGGGCGTCGACAATCTGGGCGACGCCCGTTTTGTGGAGGCCCATCAGGGCACCCATCATGCCGCAGAATTTCAGGAACTGGCGGCGTGTATAGCCTTTGGCTTTGAGCTCTTCGTAGAATGTCATAAGGCGGTGTTTGTGGTTGGCGAAAGTGATTGTCTTATAATTTAGAACATACGCGCGGGGCGCGCGGTTCAGCAGATACGCGGCAGCTGTTCGCCCGACATCATCTCGAGACGTCGGCGCTGCCCGAGACCCAGCGTGAGCCACACTGCAGACTGACGCCCCTCGGGAGTGGCCTCGACGTGGCCGATTATAGCCGCGCGGGCGCCGTGAGCGCTCCGTCTGGCGGCCGCCAGAGCGCGGTCGGCCTCTGTGGGGTCGACGATAATCAACATCAGGCCCTCGTTTGCCACATAAAGAGGGTCGAGGCCGAGCAGCTCGCAGGCGCTCGCCACGTCCGGGTCGATAGGGATGGCCTGTTCGTCAAGGCTGATGTCGACGCCCGAGGCTTCGGCCAGCTCGTTGAGTGTCGACGAGAGGCCGCCGCGTGTGGGGTCGCGCATGACACGCGGACGCGACACGTCAAGCACGTTGGCGACGATGTCACACAGCGACGCCGTGTCACTCTTTATCTCGGAGCCGAAGGCGAGCCCCTCGCGCTGTGACATGACGGCCATGCCGTGGGCGGCCACAGGACCGGTCAGTATGACGGCATCGCCCGGACGCATACAGCCGGGGTCGATATTCAGATCGGGAGGCACGATGCCTATGCCGGTCGTATTGATATATACGCCGTCACATCGGCCCCGCTCCACCACCTTGGTGTCGCCCGTGACAATCTCCACCTCGGCCAGGCGCGCGGCTTCAGCCATGGTTGAGACAATCTCCCTGAGTTTGGAAATCTCAAATCCCTCCTCGATGACAAACCCGGCCGAAAGCCAGCGCGGACGCGCGCCGCAGCAGAGTATGTCGTTGACCGTGCCGTTAACGGCGAGGTCGCCGATATTACCGCCGGGAAAAAACAGCGGGCTGACGACAAACGTGTCGGTCGAGCACGCTATGCACGAGGCGTCGGCCTCCAGCTTGATGATGGCGCCGTCGTGGTCGCGGTCGAGATATTGGTTACGGAATGCCGGAGCGAAGATGTCGCGTATAAGACGGCGGCTCATTGCTCCTCCGCCGCCGTGGGCCATTTCCACGGTATCGGTCAGGCGGTCGGGGACAGGGCAGGAGGTCTGTTTCATGTGATGAAGATTTTACCAATCTTTATAACCTGTCTCTTATACACATCTCCGAGCCCACGAGACTACGCTGCATCTC
>ENA-OYXU01000830-OYXU01000830.1-human-gut-metagenome-genome-assembly--contig:-NODE-830-length-11503-cov-4.560360_pt1 | contig 11503 bp, 5 predicted proteins | sample MGYA00243243_ERZ653435 | MGnify/ENA primary metagenome ERZ653435 (study PRJEB26926, sample SAMN06165113) | human gut metagenome | biome: ENVO:00009003; feature: ENVO:2100002; material: ENVO:00002003... | reverse complement strand
CAACGACCCCGAGATTACAAATCACGTGCTCTGGCCAACTGAGCTAAAGAGGCGGTCATTTAATGTTCTCGTCGCTTCCGGACGGTCAGCCGTGTAGGTTTGTTCCCGAAAGCGATTGCAAAGTTATAACCAATTTTCGACACCACCAAATATTTTCACAATATTTTCTGGGCGAGACCTACGCATTATGCGATAATCGACTGATTATCCAACAGATAACTAATCACAAAAAAGTAATATCAAATAGCCGCCTCCGGAATCAGACGCCCCAAAACGACGCTCTCCCCCACCACATCGGACGGAGGAGAGCTTTATCTTGACGGCGCGGGGCGTCGCGGTCACTCAGTTTAGCAGCCCAGGAAGAGACGTACTTCGCGGGCGACATCCTCGGGCGTGAAGCCGAATTTTTCGTCGAGCACGCCGGCGGGAGCCGACGAGCCGAAGCGGCTCAGGCCGTAGATATGGGCCCGCGGTCCGCAGACCTCTCTCAGCGTCAGGGGCAGTCCGGCTGTTAAACCGAAAACCGGCTTGTCGCTCGGGATAATCTCGTTGCGGTATTCCTCGCTCTGGCGCAGGAAGAGTCCCGACGAGGGCACCGAGACAACGCGGGCGGGTATACCCTCGGCTTCGAGCAGCACGGCAACATTGACGAGGTTCGAGACCTCCGAGCCTGAACCGACCAGCGTCACAACCGAGTCTTTGGCGTCAGCAAATACATATGCGCCGCGGCGCATGCCGCTGACATCGTGTCCCTCCATGTCGGGAACATTCTGGCGGGTCAGGATGAGGGCCGTCGGAGTGTCGAAGTTCTCCATAGCCATGCGCCAGGCCATAACGGTCTCGGCGGTGTCGGCCGGACGGAGCACGAGCATCGACATCTTTCCGCTGAGATTGTCCATCTGTTCGAGCAGACGCAACTGGATTTCATGCTCGACGGGCTGGTGGGTCGGACCGTCCTCGCCCACACGGAATGAGTCGTGGGTCCAGACATATTTGACCGGAAGCTGCATGAGAGCCGCCATCCTGACGGCAGGTTTCATATAGTCGGAGAAGACGAAGAAGGTGCCGCAGGCGGCAATCAGTCCGCCGTGAACAGCGATACCGTTCATAAGAGCGGCCATCGTCAGCTCCGAGACACCGGCATGGAGGAATGCGCCGGTGAAGTCTCCATGGGTCAGCGCATGGGTGTGTTTGAGGAATCCGTCAGTCTTGTCGGAATTGGCCAGGTCGGCCGACGAGACAATCATATTGTTGACACGGGACGAGATTTCGGCCAGGCAGTCAGATGAGGCCTGACGGGTCGGTATATTCGATTTGTGGGGTATGGCCTCGAGGTCGATTTCGGGCAGACGGTTGTGGAGCATGTCGTCGAGCTCGCGGGCGAGGTCGGGATGAGCGGCCTCCCACTCAGCCTGCTGGCGGCGGCGCTCAGCCACTATGGCGCGCTGACGGTCGGCGGTCTCGCGATAGAGACGGGCCGACTCTTCCCAGATGGTGAAGGGGTCGGCGGGGTCGCCGCCGAGGTGGCGTACGGTAGCCTCGTAGTCGGCGCCCGACTTTCCGAGGGGCTGGCCGTGAGTGTCGAGTTTGCCTTCATAACACTCTCCGTCGGCTGTGACGGCGCCGCGGGCCATGATTGTGTGGCCGATGATGAGCGTGGGCTTCTCTTTCTCGTCAATAGCGCGGCTGAGAGCGGCAGCCATAGCCTCAGGGTCACATCCGTCGACAGTCTCGACGCGCCATCCCCAGGCCTGGTATTTCATGGCTATATCCTCGCGGTCGACAGCGTCGACCATCGTCGACAGCTGCACCTTGTTGGCATCATAGAACATAATCAGGTTTGACAGGCCCAGATAGCCGGCTATGCGTCCGGCGCCCTGTGAGATTTCCTCCTGAATGCCGCCGTCGCTGATGAAGGCATAGGCCTTGTGGCTGAGCCACTCACCGAAGCGGGCGGCCAGAAAACGCTCCGCAATGGCGGCGCCCACAGCCATGACATGCCCCTGACCCAGAGGCCCGGAGGTGTTTTCCACTCCACGGGCGGGGTTGAGCTCGGGATGTCCGGTGGTCACCGAACCCCACTGGCGGAACTGCTGAAGCTCAGCCATGGTGAAGCGTCCGGTCAGCGCCAGTACTCCATAGAGCATCGGCGACATATGACCCGGGTCGAGGAAGAACCTGTCGCGGCAAAACCACGTCGGGTCGTCGGGATCACTGACAATAAACTGCGAGTAGAGCACATTGATGAAATCGGCTCCGCCCATCGCTCCGCCGGGATGGCCCGACTTAGCCTTTTCGACCATTGCGGCCGCCAGTACGCGGATATTGTCGGCGGCGCGGTTGAGAGTCTTAACGTCCATGTTGAATAATGACGGTATTAAAAAAGGTTATGGTTAGCTTTGACGCCCCGAAGTTACTAAAAAAAGTAAAATCTGCCAAAATAACATCACGCGCCACCTCCACCTTAAGTATAACAATGTGTACTTATACGCAGTCCCCGGCACCTGCCGATGACTTCAAAAGCCATTTATATGTTCTATAACATCTTATTAAAATCTTAATTTAAATAAATATGTCGTAAATTTGCCGCCGAAAGGGCCACATGTGCCCTTCTTTGTTCTGCCTATAACCTACCTTTAAACTGACAGAATTTAACATTCAGACAAATTTCAGTAGAGAAATCATACAAACATATCCAACTACCAACAATTTTTTTAATTTTTTTTCTGCATGAAGAACATTTGTTTACAGATGAGTCGGAAGGCGTGGCTGACCATGATTATGGTCATATGCCTCTCTTTCCCTGCCCTTGCGCAGAAGATCACGGTGTCCGGCACCGTGACTGACCCTACCGGTGAGCCTCTCATCGGCGCAAGTGTGATCGCCCAGGGCACAACCCTCGGCACCGCAACAGACATCGACGGCCAGTACACCCTGTCAGTCGATCCCAACGCAACTCTCGTATTCTCGTATGTAGGCTGCGAAAACCAGGTTATCCCGGTCAACGGACGCACCAAAATCGACGTCCAGCTTCAGGAAAACTCAGTGATGCTTAAAGAGGTTGTAGCCATCGGTTATGGCGTTGTCAAGAAGAGCGACGCCACCGGTTCAATCGCCGTCATCAAACCCGACGATGTAGAGGCCGGTATCGCCACATCGACCCAGGACCTCCTGGTCGGCGCAAGCCCCGGTGTGACCGTCACACTGAACGGTGGTAACCCTAACGGCAGCGGTACAATCCGTATCCGTGGCGGCTCCTCGCTGTCAGGCTCCAACGACCCTCTGATCGTCATCGACGGTGTGCCTCAGGGCAACTCCGAGGCCAACGGCCTGAACGCTCTGTCAATGGTCAACCCCCAGGACATCGAGCAGATGACAGTGCTGAAAGACGCCTCTGCAACAGCCATCTACGGTTCGCGCGCATCTAACGGTGTGATCATCATCACAACCAAGAAAGGCACAAGCGGACGTCCCAAAGTCAGCTTCGCAGCCAACTGGCACGTCAACACCGCCCGCAAGACCATCAACATGATGGACGCCACACAGCTCAGCGCTCTCGTTCACAAAGAGATGGGCGACGAAATCGCCTCACGTGTTCTTCAGGACGGCAACACCGACTGGCAGAAAGAAATCCTCCGCACATCTTTCTCACAGGACTACAACCTGAGCGTAAGCGGCACAGCCGGCTTCCTCCCCTATCGTGTCAGCGCCAGCTACACTGACAACCAGGGTATCCTGAAAGAGTCAGGCATGCAGCGCACAACCGTAGGCTTCAGCCTCTCGCCCAAGTTCTTCAACGGCCTGCTCTCAATCAATGCCAACGCCAACGGCACATATGCCACCAACCTCCAGGCCGACCAGGCCGCAGTGCCCAACGCCGTAGCGTTCAACCCGACATTCCCCGTCTATCGCGCAGTTCCCACAAACGGCGGCTCGGGCTACAGCCTCTATAACGGCTACAACAACGTCATGAACGGCGTCACCCTCGACTCAAACATTCCGGTCAACCCCCTGCAGCTCCTCAACGAGCACCACTCGAAAGGTAAGAACCTCTCGTCAACCGGTAACCTTCAGGTCGACTACGCCCTCCACTTCCTCCCCGAACTCCACCTCAACCTCAACCTCGGTTATCAGGTGAGCGAGAACAAAAACAACAACTACACCGACGCCAACTCGGCCATGGCATGGAACAACAAGATTCTCGCCAACGAAGGTCAGGGCGGTGCCGGCACAGTCCGCAAATGGTGGGAACTCCAGCGTAACACCATGCTGAACTTCTACCTCAACTACCGCAAGGATTTCGAGGCCATCCGCTCCAACGTCGACGTCATGGCCGGTTACGAATGGCAGCGCTTCAGCTACATGAACTCGGCTCAGACCTACTACACCACCCGCGGTTTCAAGTCAGACAACGGCTTCCCTATCTTCGACGGCACCACCGCCACTCTCGACTGGGCTGACGGCGACAGAATCGGCGACGTTCCTGGCAACACCCCCGTAGAACGCGGCGCCAACCACCTGCAGCTCCTCTCATTCTTCGGTCGTCTCAACTACTCGTTTGACGACACCTACCTGCTGACCTTCACACTGCGCGACGATGCCTCGTCACGCTTCGCCAAGGACAACCGCTGGGGTCTCTTCCCCTCGCTGGCCCTCGGCTGGAAAGCGATCAACATGCCTGTATTCGAACCCGTGCGCGGCTGGTGGAATGACCTGAAACTCCGTCTCGGCTGGGGTATCACCGGTCAGCAGGATATAGGCTCATACTTCCCCTACTATCCTATCTACACAAGCTCATATCAGAACGGCTTCCTCTATGTAGGCCCGGACGGCAACTACCTCGAGCCCCTCTATCCCCAGCCCTATGACGCCAACATCACCTGGGAGAAAACAACCACATGGAACGTCGGCCTCGACTTCGGCTTCCTCAACAACCGCATTACTCTGGCCGCCGACTGGTATCTCCGCAAGACCACAGACATGCTCGTCTATGGCGTGACCACCGGCATCAACACTTCGAACAAGCTGAACTACAACGCCGGTTCGATGCGCAACGTCGGTGTCGAGCTGACCCTCGGTGCCAAACCCGTTGTCACCAAAGACTTCATGTGGAACACCGGCATCAACGTAGCCTATAACGACAACAAGCTGACAGCCCTCTCGGGCGACGCAGACAGAATGTCATGCGGCGACACCCCCAGCGGTATCAGCTCAGCCCTGCAGTGGCACATCGTCGGCGAACCTCTCCGCACATTCCTCGTTTACGAGCAGGTTTATGACGAGGCCGGCAACCCCGTGCCCGACACTTATGTGGACCAGAACGGCGACGGCAAAATCACCGACAACGATAAGATTGCCTACCATTCGGCAGATCCCAAGTGGACATTCTCATGGAACAACACCTTCACATGGAAAAACTGGGATCTCGGCATCGTGCTCCGCGCCAACCTCGGCAACTACGTATATAACGGCCCGCGCTACACCACAACAACCCTCAACAATCTTGTTGTCAACAGCGTTCATGTCAACAACATGATGGCTGACGACTACCTGTTCCCCAACCAGACCTACAACACCCCGCTCAACCTCTCGAGCTACTGGATTGAAAACGCCTCGTTCATCCGCTGCGACAACATCTCGCTCGGCTACACCTTCAAGAACCTCGTCGACGGCCGTCTCGGTCTCCGCGTCTTCGGTGTTGTTCAGAACCCGTTTGTCATCACCAAGTACAAAGGCATCGACCCCGAGGTCAGCGGCGGTATCGACAAAGACGTTTATCCGCGTCCTATCACAGCTACACTCGGCGTAGTGGCAACATTCTAATCACCAACTCCAACACACAAGAAATTCACAATGAAATCAATCAAGAAATACATCATGTCACTCGGCGTCGCCGCCGCTGCCCTGACCATGGGCTCATGTACCGGCGACCTCGACCTGACTCCGATTGACCCCTCATCATTCAACTCCTCAGCTTTCGCCGAGGATCCCGAGGGCTACATGGACCGTGTGCTCGCCGAGGTCTACGCCTCGTTTGCCGTCCACGGCCCCAACAACAACTCGCAGGTATCGGGTTTTGACGGCGGTATGTCGACCTATCAGCGCTGCCTCTTCAACCTTCAGGAGATTCCCACCGACGAAGCCTGCTGGCTGGCATCGAGCGACGCATCGCTCTATAACCTCACCTTCGGTTCGATCTCTGCCGATAACGACGCCATCTTCGGTGCCTACTCGCGCATGATTATCAATGTGGCTCTCTGCAACAGCTTCATCCAGACTGTCCAGGAAGGTCTCTTCGGTCTCCCCGAGAACCTTCAGGCCAAAGCCGCCGACGCCATCCGTCAGTGCAAAATCCTGCGTTCAGCCTGCTACTATGACATGATTGACCTCTTTGGCTCAGTCCCCTACGCCGACGAAACCGTCGCAATCGGTACAAACGCACCTCAGCTCAGCCGCGAGCAGATTTTCGGATATGTAACCCAGACCCTCGAAGAGGTTGTGGCCGAATACGGCAACTCTGACGAACTTCCCGCCTACGGTTATGTCGGCAAAGACGTGGCTCAGGCCCTCCTCATGCGTTTCTATCTGAACGCAGAGGTCTACACCGGCACTCCCCGCTGGAACGACGCACTCAAATATGCCAAGGCTCTTATCGACTCACACCAGGGCAAAGGTTTCCAGGGTTCGGGTCTGACAAACTCCTATCTCCAGAACTTCGGCGCCAACAACCGCGACTATGTGACCTGCAAGAACAACGGCCGCAGCGAAATCCTCTGGTTCATCCCGATGGAATATAACAAGATTCTGTCTTATGGCGGCGCTTCCCTGATGATCCGCGCCATGATTGAGAAGACCCCCGAGAACCTCGCCTACTTCAACGTCGGCAACGCATGGATGTGCTCGAAAGGACGTCCCGAATTCGTAAGCCGCTTCGAGTGGAACGAACCCTCACGCGCAACCTCACCCGACAAACGCACAGCTCTCTGGAAGACCTCTAAAGACGGCTTTGTATTTGAAATGCAGAACACCGTTCAGGCTGACTGGCACAATAACGGTTACGAGACCCCGAAGTGGCTCAACCGTAATGTCAACGACAACGGCGAAGTCGACATGGTCAACACACCTCCTTCAGACAACGACGGTATGAATCAGACCGGTTATGCAGTCATCCGTCTGGCCGAGGCTTATCTGTCAGCTGCCGAAGCATGTCTCCGCGGCGCAGGCTCGAAAGCCGACGCCCTCAAATATGTCAACGTTATCCGCCAGCGCGCAGGCCTGAACGCATGGAACGAAGGCCAGCTCAACCTCGAGACCCTTCTCGACGAGCGTTCACGCGAGCTCTACATGGAGTGCACCCGTCGCTCCGACCTCATCCGCAACAACAAGTGGATCAGCGGATACAACTGGGCATGGAAAGGCGGCACGGAACAGGGCGGCGACCTCCGTTCGAACGCCAACCTCTATCCTATCCCGTCTGACATCATCAACCAGAGCTCATATCAGCAGAACCCCGGCTATTGATAAGCCACGATTGCTAACAATCAACAAAGAACATCTGAACAATGAAAAAACTTTCGATATTTTTAGCTTGTGCGGCCATGCTGGGATTAGCCTCATGTGACACCGACAAAGACCCCAAGCTCACAATTCCCGAAGGCCTGTCGTTCGTGCTCAACGAACCGGTTTTCGCCCATCAGTATCTCCAGCTCCAGGAGGGCAACACCTTTGAGCTGGTAGCCTCGCAGCCCGACTACGGCTTTGCCGCCGCAGCCGTCTACAGCGTCGAGGTATCGCTCGCCGAGAATTTCGCCGAAGCGGCCGAGCTCACTCCGCTCGACCCCGGCATGGCCCGCATGACCTTCAACGACGAGGACCTGGCCAAAATCCTCTGCAAACTCAACGGCATCGGTGCTGACTATCAGGGTCCCATGCCCGACGCACAGAAGGTTTATTTCCGCGCCTATTGCGAAATCCCCGGCGTAGAGGGCTCACGCTGCTCCTCTAACGTTGTCTCGATGGACCAGGTGAAGACATACTTCGCCACCCAGGGCAAACGCGAAATCTATCTCGTAGGTAGTGTATCAGGCTGGCAGGAACCCGCCGAGCCCAACGCATCACACTACTCGACATGGAAACTGACCGAAACCGAAATCGGCTCTAATGTCTACTACGGCTCATTCCAGTTCCCCGCCGGCGACGCTGAATTCCGCTTCTACACCGCCCTGACAGGCTGGGACGGCGGCGCATCTGTCGGCACACAAGAAGCCGATGAGGCTATAGACATCAATGGAGATTTCACCGACAATGTATATGAAGGTCCTTGCGTAATGGGTAAAGGCAAATGGAAGTTCTCAATGCCCACCGAGAACAACGTCAGCCTGACCGTCGACCTCAAGAACATGACCGTCAAGTTTGAAATCGGCGGCGATGTCAACTGGGACATCTATCCCTGCATGTATATCGTCGGCAACGTTTCAGGCTGGACCGATCCCTTCGAGTCTAACAAAGCCGCCTATGCCGACTATCGCATCTTCGACATCGAAGGCAACGGCATCTATGTAACCCGTCCCGACGCTCCCATCGCCTACACCGAGGCTCCGATGTTCCGCTTCTACAAAGCCCTCACCGGCTGGGACGAGGATTCATGGGGCTCACAGGCCGATGACAGTCCCCTCGACCAGACAATCACCGACGGTGTCTTCGAAGGCACAGCCGTCAAGGGTAAAGGCTCGTTCAACTTCCCGACCGCACCCGTGCCCGGCACAATGGCCATCGAGTATAACTCCAACACCAACGAAGTGAAAGTGGTCTTCAACGCTCAGTAAATTCCACAGACCGACAACTCCGCCCCCGGCCCGCAACCACGGGCCGGGGCAGAGAAATCGGAAACCTAAAATAACGCAACAGAACAATGAAAAAAACAGCACTCACACTGTCGGTCGTGGCCATGGCAATGGGCTTCACAGCCTGCGAAAACTATGAGCTTCCCAATCCTCCCGCTCAGAGCAATCCTCAGGTCGCACCGTTTGATGCCAACAATATCAATGTGACAGCCATTGCCGCCGAAGGCGAGACTCCCGCTGTCATCGACCTGACGGCTCTCAACGCCGCCAACGAGCAGGCCCCGGTCGGCAATCTCTCGATCACCGACTGGCCCGAATACTACACCCTCCAGCTGACCATGTATGTCAGCAAGACCGAGGACATGGCCGGCGCACAGCCCGTCGCCGCCACGGTCAAAGACAACGTTGTCTATGTGGCTCCCGACGCCCTCAACAATGCCTACAAAGCAATCACCGCCGACCCCCGCGAAGCAACCGTCTGGGTCAACTACGGAGCAACCGCCTCTCTCTCTGAGGAGCAGAACGGCAGCCTCTATATCGGCGGTGTTGACTATCGCTTCGGCAAGTATCAGATTACTCTCAAACCTTTCGACGCCGACTTCGTCATCGAAGACAGCTACTATCTCGTGGTGGGCGGCGACCAGATCGAACTGGAGCACTCGTCACAAAGCCCCTATGACGATCCCGTCTTCCGCAAAGTTGTCGAGCTCGGCGAAGCCGGCATGACATGGAGCGTAGCCGCCAAGGGCGGTCAGGCTTATGGCGGTGAAGGCCTCGCAGGCGACCTCGTTGCAGGCCAGGCCGGCACCGTAGAGCTCACAGGTCCCGTCATGTTCGAGTTCAACATGAAGGATATGACCTACAACATCTATCAGGCCTACACCTGCCTCTACACCCCCGGCGACGCCAACGGATGGAGCCAGGCAGCTTCAAGCGCAATCTATACCACCGACTATGCCAACTATCACGGCTGGGCAAACTGCCAGGGCAGCTTCAAGTTCTGCGCAACCCTTGACTGGGCAGTCAACTGGGGCGTCAATGACGGCAAACTTGCTCTCGGAGGTGACAACATCGCTGTAGACAACGCCGGCTGCTACTACCTGACAGCCAACCTGCCCGAGCTGACCTACACCGTGACCTACATGACCTCATGCGGCGTAATCGGTGATGCAACTCCCGGCGCATGGGACGCTCAGACCAACCTGACTCAGGATCCCGCCAACCCGATGATCTGGAAAGGCGAAATCGCCTTCAACGAAAGCGGTGAATGGAAGATTCGCTTCAACGACGACTGGGCATACAACATCGGCGGTGAAATCAACAACCCGACCGAAGGCGGCGCCAACTTCGCTACTCCGGGCAAGGGCACCAAGACCGTCACCGTCAACCTGTCAACCTATCCCTACTCGATCACTGTAGAATAATAGCAACAATAGGTCACGTATCGCAAGACCAATCTGTAAACACCCCGGTGGCGCGCCGCGCGAGCGACGCGCCACCTTTTTTATCCCCTCCTAAGCAGAGACAGCTGAAGTGCGGTCGCGCCGCGACCGAGAGGGGAGGGGAGGACGCGACAGTCCTCGCACACCTTCGCTACGCTACGGTGTACGAGGATAATACGCCGTGTTGTCGCTCCGCGACAAGGTTGATGCAACTCCCCCACATCCATACTCACCAAAATGGCGACATCAGTCGCGGATGCGACTGCCCAATCCATTTCTACCGAAACAGCAACCTCAGTCGCGGACGCGACTGCACGGCGTATTAACCGTGCACACCGGAGCGAGGCCGAGGTGAATACCGAGGCTGAAGCGTAGGCGTGCACGGACAGAAATACTCCCCAACAATCAGTCGCGGATGCGACTGCACTTCACTGATGCGCGGTGTCGCTACGCTTGTGCTCGGCGGCCGCTTATTATCAACGCCTTAACAGACAGCATAACACAGACGAGGCTGCGCGGTGGGCGCAGCCTCGTCTGTGTTATGTGATGACCGATGGATTATTTGTTGGGGTTTGCCCAGCGGTAGTCGTCAGTGCAGTTGATGGTCACGGCCTGGTTGCCGACCTGCATACGGAATTCACCTTTCTCGATTACCCAGTGGCCGTCGCGGGCCACGAAAGCGAGGTCAGAAGCGGGGATAGTGAGCGAGACAGTCTTTGTCTCACCAGGCTTGAGCTCGACCTTGTCGAAGGCACGGAGCACACGGTTTTCGGGCGTCATCGATGCCACCATGTCGCGGCTGAAGAGCATCACAGATTCCTTACCGGTGCGTGCGCCGGTATTCTTCAGGTCAACGGTGAAGGTCAGCTTGTCGTTGTGGGTGAAGTCTGATTTGTCGCAGCGGAGGTTTGAGTACTCAAATGTGGTATATGACAGACCGAAGCCGAAGGGCCACTGCACCGAAACAACGGCGTTGTAGTCATAGATACCCTCCATGGTGTCTGATTCCTCGCTGACGCGATAGTCGTAGTTGGTCAGTGCGGCTGAGTAGCGCGGATAGGTATAGGGCATACGGGCCGAAGGATTGGCGTCACCGGCGAGGATATTGGCCAGCGCGTCGCCGCCGAAGTTACCCGGCAGGAGGACGTTGACGATGGCTTTGGCCAGAGGCTCGATTTCGCGGATGAGGCGTGGACGGCCCTCGTTGAGGATAAGGAT
>ENA-OYXU01000827-OYXU01000827.1-human-gut-metagenome-genome-assembly--contig:-NODE-827-length-11539-cov-5.476402_pt1 | contig 11539 bp, 8 predicted proteins | sample MGYA00243243_ERZ653435 | MGnify/ENA primary metagenome ERZ653435 (study PRJEB26926, sample SAMN06165113) | human gut metagenome | biome: ENVO:00009003; feature: ENVO:2100002; material: ENVO:00002003... | reverse complement strand
ACGAGATGCAGCGTAGTCTCGTGGGCTCGGAGATGTGTATAAGAGACAGACGCCGGTGTGGCCCACCATGTCGCCGTTGGCGAAGTTCACCACGATGAAGTCGTACTCCTGAGTGTTGATGGCACCCACGAGCTTGTCCTTAACCTCGTATGCGCTCATTTCGGGCTTCAGGTCGTATGTGGCCACCTTGGGCGACGGTACGAGTATGCGGTCCTCGCCCTCGAACGGGGTTTCGCGTCCGCCGTTGAAGAAGAACGTAACGTGGGCGTACTTCTCCGTCTCTGCCGTGTGCAGCTGGCGCTTGCCCTGCGAGCTGAGATATTCGCCCAAAGTGTTCTCCACGTTCTCCTTGGGGAAGAGGATGTGCACGCCCGTGAACGATGCGTCGTAGGGGGTCATGCAGTAGTATTGCAGGCCGGCGATGGTCTTCATTCCTTCGTCGGGCATGTCCTGCTGTGTGAGCACCTGTGTAAGCTCCTTGGCGCGGTCGTTGCGGTAGTTGAAGAATATCACCACGTCGCCTTCGCCGATGGTTCCGTCGACGTTGGCGTTTGAGATGGGCTTGATGAACTCGTCGGTCACGCCCTCGGCATAGCTTGCCTCAACGGCGGCCACCATGTCGTCGGCCTTCTGTCCATTGCCGCCTACGATGAGGTCGTAGGCTGTCTTTACGCGGTCCCAGCGCTTGTCGCGGTCCATGGCGTAGAAACGTCCTATGATGCTTGCTATGTGCGCGCCGTTCTTGGCGCATGTGTCGGTAAGCTCCTTTATGAATCCGGCGCCGCTCTTCGGGTCGGTGTCGCGTCCGTCCATGAAGCAGTGCACGTAGGTCTCCTTCAGTCCGTACTCACCGGCTATTTCGATGAGTTTGTTCAGGTGGTCGAGCGAAGAGTGCACGCCGCCGTTGCTCGTCAGTCCCATCAGGTGCAGTTTCTTGCCGTTGTCGCGTGCGTATGTGTATGCGCTTACGATTTCGGGGTTCTTCATGATAGAGCCGTCATTGCATGCACGGTTTATCTTCACGAGGTCCTGGTATACCACGCGGCCTGCGCCGATGTTGAGGTGTCCCACCTCAGAGTTGCCCATCTGTCCGTCGGGCAGTCCCACGTTTTCGCCCGAGGCTTCGAGCTGTGAGTGAGCACTGATAGCTGTAAGATAGTCGAGATAAGGTGTCGGCGTGTTGTATATGACGTCGCCGCAACCATGTTTTCCGATGCCCCATCCGTCGAGGATCATCAGTAACGCTTTTTTTGCCATAGTCTTATATTAAATAATGAATATATTCGTGGGTGCAAAATTAATAATATTTGAGCGAGTGACAAAATAAGAAGGGATAAAAGGCGTTGCCTTTCACTTTTTTTCGTTATCTTTGGAGCCGGATGTCCGGTTGGGTTAGAAGGAAAGTTTTTTTCTTTAAATCGGAACAGAGGTGTAACGGATTGAAAGATATGCGGTATTGTCGCTATAAAAACTTGACGGGGTATGAGCGTTGAAGATAAACTTGACACGATTGAAAGCGAAGAAGAACTGTTCGGGCGTGTTTCCGGACTTATCGAAGAGAGTCGCAGACATGTAGCCAAAGCTGTGAATACGGCAATGGTTTATACTTATTATGGCATAGGCCGGTATATTCTTGAGTTTGAACAGAAAGGCAACTATCGTGCGACCTATGGTAAGGGCGTACTGAACAGGCTTTCCACAAAGCTCACAGACAGATTTGGCAAGGGATGGTCTTATGAAACATTGGCTAAGTGCAGAAAGTTTTATCATGTCTATGCAATTTTGTCTGCGCCGCAGACAAAATCTGTTTCTGAATTTTCTCTTTCATGGAATCATTATCAGATACTGATGCGTATAGACAATCCTGATGAACGACATTTTTATGAGATAGAGGCAAAACGGCAGAATTGGGGATATAAGTGGCTTCAGCGTCAGCAAGCCAGTTGTCTGTATGAACGTATTGTTTTGAGTCACAACAAGAACGAAGTTTTGCGTTTGGCAGAAGAGGGACAGGTAATAGAGAAACCTTCCGATATAATAAAGAATCCGATAGCGTTGGAATTTTTAGGTTTGAAACCTGACAGTTCTTACAGTGAGAGCAGCTTGGAGCATGCAATCATCAGTAAATTGCAGACTTTTCTTTTGGAAATGGGTAAGGGCTTTCTTTTTGAGGCAAGACAAAAGCGGTTTACATTCAATGAGGATAATTTTTATGTGGACCTTGTTTTGTATAATCGTATGCTTCAATGTTATGTGCTTGTTGATTTGAAGATTGACAAACTGACTCATCAGGATTTAGGACAGATGCAGATGTATGTTAATTATTTCGATCGTTATGTGAGGCTTGATTTTGAAAAACCGACTATCGGAATACTGCTCTGTAAATCAAAGGAAGACGCATTGGTTGAATTGACTTTGCCAAAGGATGCTAATATATATGCGTCTGCTTATCAGTTTTGTTTACCGGATAAAACCTTGCTGCAAGCAAAAGTAAAGGAATGGATTGCAGAATTTGAAGAACAGGAAAATAACGCGAATTGAAAATTATGATTACCATACACGAGCAGGGCAAATCATAATTTTCAATTCTCAATTCCCGATTACTCAGCCTTTCCTGAATTTCTCCGCCTGGCTCTTTATCAGTTCCACGTCGTCGAAATAGTTTATGCGCATGGCGCGGCGCACCTCATCCATGGTCTGTGCGGCCGTTTCGCGTGCCCGTTCGGTTCCCTTTTTCAGTATGTTGTATATCTCGGGTATGTCCTGCTCGAACTCATGGCGGCGCTGGCGCATAGGCTCGAGGAAGTTGTTGAGAATGGTGTTCAGGAATTTCTTGCACTTCATGTCACCCAGTCCGCCACGGCGGTAGTGGTCTTTCAGCTCGTCAAGATTCTTGTATTCAGGCCACAGGTTGGCAAAGTCGTCATCGGTGCTGAAGGCATCAAGATAAGTGAACACGGCGTTGCCCTCCACCTTGCCCGGGTCATCTACGCGCAGATGGTCGGGGTCGGTGAACATCGACCGCACTTTCTGCCACACCTCGTCGGCCGAGTCGCTCAGATAGATGCAGTTGCCGAGGCTCTTGCTCATCTTCTCCTTGCCGTCAGTTCCCGGCAGGCGGCGTGCCGTGGCATTTTCGGGCAGCATGATGTTCGGCTCTACGAGCACCTCGGCATAAGTCTGGTTGAAGCGGCGCACCAGTTCGCGCGTCACCTCAAGCATGGGCTCCTGGTCTTCGCCTGCCGGCACCGTTGTGGCCTTGAACAGAGTGATGTCGGCAGCCTGGCTCACGGGGTAGCAGAAGAAGCCCAACGGTATGTTTGCCTCGAAGTTACGCATCTTTATCTCTGTCTTCACCGTGGGGTTGCGCTGCACGCGCGACACCGTTATGAGGTTCATCAGATATGTGGTCAGCTCGGCCAGTTCCGGTATCTGGCTCTGCACGAAGAGCGTGCACTTTTCGGGGTCGAGGCCGGCGGCCAGATAGTCGAGAGCCACCTCTATGAGGTTTTGGCGTATCTTTTCGGGGTTGTCGGCGTTGTCGGTGAGAGCCTGTACATCGGCCATGAAAACGAACATCTTGTCATAGTCGCCCTCGTTTTGCAGCTGCACGCGGCGGCGCAGTGAGCCTACGTAGTGCCCCAAATGAAGTTTTCCGGTTGGGCGGTCACCGGTAAGAATTACTTTTCCCATTTATTCAAATTTATGTATCTGTTTCGTCTTTAAGCCGCAAAATTACTGAAAAAATAATGAAAAACACCATTTTCAAAATCAAATATTCCTTTTTTTGACACACGGCTTTTTCATTTAACCACACGGATTGACCGCCGAAACAGCCTTTTGAGACAAAGGCCGGGGCCTTCGAATTTGTTATCCGGGCCACGTAACTCTGTTACTTGAGCCATGTAACACTGTTACTTGAGCCGGGTAACGGTGTTACTTGAGCCACGTAACACCGTTACCCGGGCCTTGTAGCAAAAGCTGAATGAAAGAGCGGTAAGCAAGACGCATGTTTTGGATACAGAGAAATATTTTTAAACGCAAAGACGCAGAGACGCAAAGATTATTTTTTTAACACGGAGACACAGAGAAAAACTTAAAACCTTTGCGCCTCAGCGTCTTTGCGTTTAAAGCCCTCCGTCTCCGTGTATCTGTGTCCCCAAAACATATATTGTATGGTATTTGTGAAAACCCATACCAACTTCCTTTGAAAATGTTGGCAGAATATCACTTCAAATGTCGGATGAACCATATAACCTTATGGCGGGGCCTTCGCCGTAAGGCAGTGACGGTGTTAACATGCTGAAAACCAACTGTATGGAACTTTATCCGGATAAATTGCAAAATTGCATTGCAAAAATAGTGGCGAGAAGTGGGGGAATGTGGGGAAATTTATGTAACTTTGACCCCAAATTCTCTATACGTAAGTTGTGTATGCGTTTTTGGGGCAATATAGAAGCAAAGACAGACGCCAAGGGTAGGGCTTTCCTGCCGGCTGTGTTCCGCAAGGTGCTGCAAGGCGCCGGCGAGGAACGTCTTGTGCTCAGAAAAGACATCCACCAGCCCTGTCTCGTGCTTTATCCCGAAAGCGTATGGAACAACCGTATTGACGACCTTCGCGCCAAGCTCAATCTCTGGAACAAGGACCACCGGCAGGTGTTCCGCCAGTTTATATCGGCGGTGGAGTCGGTGGCTCTCGACGGAAACGGGCGCTTCCTCATCCCGAAACGATACCTTGCCATGGCCGAGATAAAGCAGGAAATAAGATTCATCGGCATGGACGATACCATCGAGATATGGAGCAACGACAACGCCCGAGAGCCGTTCATGCAGCCCGATGACTTCGGCAAGGCCATGGAGAGCCTGATGTGCGATTTCTTCTAATTCCTAAAAAAATCATAGATGATGACTGACGAAACGATATATCACGTGCCCGTACTTCTCACCGAGAGTGTTGACGGGCTCGCAATAAAGCCCGGCGGCATATATGTCGATGTTACCTTCGGCGGCGGCGGACACAGTCGTGAGATTTTTTCACGTTTGGGTGCCGGCGGACGTTTGTACAGCTTCGACCAGGACGAGGATGCCGAAAAGAGGATAGGCGCGTCGGTGGCTCTTCCGGCAGAATCGGCGGTGGGACAGGATGGTGGCGGAGGCGGCACGTTCACCTTCGTGCGCAGCAATTTCCGTTATCTGAAAAACTGGATGCGCTACTACGGCGTTGACCATATCGACGGACTGCTTGCCGACCTCGGCGTGTCGAGCCATCATCTTGACGACGAGTCGCGCGGCTTCTCCTTCCGTTTCGACGCTCCGCTCGACATGCGCATGAACAAGCGCGACGGAGCGACGGCCGCCGACATACTGAACGAATACAGTGAGGAACGCCTTGCCGACATCATCTACCTCTACGGCGAGCTGAAGACGTCACGCCGCATTGCGTCGGAGATAGTGAAGGCGCGGGGCGCAAAGCGTATAGAGACCACCGGCGACCTGCTGCACACCGTGGAAAAACTGTTTCCGCGCGAGCGTGGCAAGAAGGATATGGCAAAACTGTTTCAGGCCCTGCGCATAGAGGTGAACCACGAGATGGACGCCCTGCGCGAGATGCTTTCAGCTGCCACCGGACTGCTCGCCCCGGGCGGACGCCTGTCGGTGATAACATACCACTCGCTGGAAGACCGCATCGTGAAGAACGTAATCAAGAGCGGCAACGCCGACGGACATGTGGCGCAGGACTTCTTCGGGCGCGTGGACACGCCGTACCGACAGGTGAACAACAAGGTTATAGTGCCCGACGCCGGCGAGCAGCAGCGCAATCCGCGCAGCCGCAGTGCCAAGCTGCGCATAGCCGAGAAGAAATAGAGAGCAAGAGAAAAAACCGTTTACACCACAACAATCCATACTGACATGGCAAAGGATAATAATGACAAAGAGGCAGTGGCCGACGTAGTCACCGCCGACCCCACAGCACCCGCTGACCCTGCCGCCCCTGAAGAGAAGAAAGAGACAGCCCTTCAGATTCTGAAAGACAGCGCCAAGGAGGACGACCCCAAGCCGTCATCCGCCCTGACGTTCAAGAAAATCATCGGCGGCGACATATTGAGTGCCGACATAGTGCGTGGCCAAATATGGCTGTTCCTGCTCATTGTGGTGTTCACCATCGTGTATGTGGCGTTCAGATACCAGTGCCAGCAGGACATGATAACGATAGACAAACTCGAGAACAAACTGAAAGATGCCAAATACAAGGCTCTGTCGAGTTCAAGCACGCTCACCGAACGTTGCCGCGAGAGCCACGTCCTGGAACTGCTGAAAGCAAGGAACGACAGTTTGCTGCGCCCGTCAGACCAGCCTCCGTACATAATCAGTGTGCCGGAGAAATAAGAAAACAACAGAACATAGTTATGAGCAAGTTTGACAGTAAGAAAGTAATGCCGCGCTATCTGGCGATAGCCATAACACTCACCCTGACCGGAGTGGTCATTCTGGGTAAGGCTGTATATATAATGTCGGCGAAAAAGGAATATTGGACGGATGTGGCCGCACGGCTCAAGAGCGACAGCCTGAGCGTGAAGCCCACCCGTGGCAACATTCTGAGTTGCGACGGACGGCTGATGGCAAGCAGCATACCCGAATACCGCATATTCATGGACTTCAAGGCCGGCGGAGAGAAGAAAGACTCCATCTGGCGTGACAGCATCGACTATATCTGCGAGGGGCTGCACAACATATTTCCGCAGAAGTCGGCAAAGGAGTTTAAGGAGCATCTGGAAAAGGGACACGCCAAGATGAGCCGCAACTGGCCGATATGGAAGAAGCGCATCGACTACAACACGTTCACCGAGGTGAAGAAGCTGCCGGTGTTCAACATGTCGAAGTACAAGGGCGGATTCCACTGGGAGGAGTTCAACTCGCGCCGCCGTCCGTTCGGCTCTTTGGCCCAGCGCACGGTGGGCGACATGTATGGCGCCAAAGACACGGCGCGTTTCGGTCTGGAACTGTCGTACGACTCGATACTGCGCGGCAAGAACGGACTGATACACCGCCGTAAGATTCTCAACAAGTTCATGAGCATACCCATCATGCCGCCTGATGACGGTGCCGACATCGTGACCACCATCGATGTGGGCATGCAGGATCTGGCAGAGCGTGCACTGGTGGACGAACTTAGGGAAATAAACGGCAACATGGGTGTGGTGATACTCATGGAGGTGGAGACCGGCGACATCAAGGCGATAGTGAACATGGTGAAGTGTGACGACGGCGGCTACCGCGAGACGGTGAACAAGGCCATCAACCACCGCTGCGAACCGGGGTCGGTGTTCAAGGTGGCATCGTTTCTCGTGGCGCTCGACGACGGCGTGGTCGACACGAGCTTCGTCATACACACCGGCAGTGGCGTCATGCCCATGCACGGCCGTGACATGAAAGACCACAACTGGCGGCGCGGCGGCTATCAGGACATCAACGTGGCGCGTGCCCTTGAGGTGAGCAGCAACATCGGCGTGAGCTATGTGATAGACAAGTTCTACTTCAACAACCCCGAAAAATATGTCGACGGACTGCACCGTGTGGGCATCGGCGAAGACCTGCGGCTGCCGCTCGTGGGATATACGCCACCCGTCATACGCCGTCCGCACAAGAACGGCCGCGGACAGTACGACAACTGGAGCAAGACGGCACTGGCGTGGATGAGCATAGGCTATGAGACTCAGGTGGCGCCGATAAACACCGTTACTTTCTACAACGCCATTGCCAACAACGGGCGGATGATGAGGCCGCGCTTCGTAAAGAAGGTGACGAAGAACGGCGAGACCATAAAGGAATATCCGCCGGAGGTGATAAAGGAGCAGATAGCCAAACCGCAGACCATCAAGACCATGCAGACCATACTGGAGCATGTGGTCAGCCAGGGGTTGGGAAAAAAGGCCGGCTCCGACATGTTCAAGGTGGCGGGCAAGACCGGTACGGCGCAGGTGTCGAAAGGCAAGGCCGGATACAAGAGCGGCACCGTAGACTACTGGCTCAGCTTTGCGGGCTTCTTTCCGGCAGACAAGCCGCGTTACAGTTGCATCGTCTGCATAGAGAAGTCGGGGCTGCCGGCATCGGGCGGCGGCATGAGCGGTGTGGTGTTCCACCATATTGCCGAAGGAGTGATGGCCAAACACCTGAAGATGAGTGTGGACGATGCGCGCGACACCGCGTCGGTGATGATTCCCGACGTGAAGAACGGAAACATCATGGCTGCCGACTATGTGCTCGGCATGCTCAATATAAAGACAGACACACAGTGGGAAGGCAGCTACGCCTACGGCAACCCCGTATGGGGCAAGGCGGCACGCCGGCAGGGCGATGTGGCGCTGACAAAGACAAACACACCGCGCAACATTGTGCCCGACGTGAAGGGCATGGGGGCACGCGATGCGGTATACATGCTCGAAAGCCGCGGGCTGACGGTGAAGGTGCATGGCCGCGGCAAGGTGAAGTCGCAAAGCTATGCGGCGGGCTGTTCGGCCATTCGCGGTGCCGAGTGTGTGCTGGTGATGGAGTAATCATAATTATTAATTATTAATTTTTAATTATAAATTAAAGAATATGAAACTAAGTGAGTTGCTCAAAAACATAAAGCCCCTGAGCATTGCGGGCAATGCCGAGGTTGAGATAACGGGAGTGAACATCGACTCCAGACGCATAGCGTCCGGCCATCTTTTCATTGCTATAAAGGGAACTCTGACAGACGGTCACGCCTACATAGCCAAGGCCACGGAGATGGGGGCTGCGGCGGTGCTGTGCGAGAACATGCCGGAGGACAGGAAAGACGGGGTGACTTATGTTACGGTGGAGTCGACAGAGAATGCGGTGGGGCCTGTGGCGACACTGTTCAACGGTGACCCGTCGAGAAAGCTGAAACTCGTGGGTGTGACCGGCACCAACGGCAAGACCACCATAGCCACATTATTATATAAGATGTTCCGCAAGATGGGGCACCGGTGCGGACTGCTGTCCACCGTGTGCAACTACATAGAAGACGAGGCCATACCGGCCAGCCACACCACGCCCGACCCGATAGAGCTCAACGCCCTCTTGGCACGCATGGTTGAGGCGGGCTGTGAATACGTGTTTATGGAGTGCTCCAGTCATGCCATCGCGCAGAAGCGTATCGGCGGGTTGAAGTTTGCCGGCGGACTGTTTACCAATCTGACGCGCGACCATCTTGACTACCACAAGACTTTCGAGAACTACCGCGATGCCAAGAAGGCCTTTTTCGACGCTCTGCCCAAAGATGCCTTTGCCATTACCAATGCCGACGACAAGAACGGCATGTTCATGGTGCAGAACACCAAGGCTAAGGTGAAGACATACTCGATGCGCACCATGGCCGACTTCAAGGCGAAGATAATAGAGTGCCACTTCGAGGGCATGTATCTTGAGATTGACGGCCGCGAGGTGGGCGTGCAGTTCATCGGCAAGTTCAACGTGAGCAACCTGCTGGCCGTTTACGGTGCTGCCGTGATGCTCGGCAAGCAGCCTGAAGACATACTCGTGGTGATGAGCACGCTCAAAAGCGTGAGCGGACGCCTCGAACCGATACACTCGCAGGAGGGCGGATATACAGCCATTGTCGACTATGCCCACACCCCCGACGCGCTTGAGAACGTGCTCGGTGCCATACACGAGGTGCTCGACGGCAAGGGACGTGTAATCACCGTGTGCGGCGCGGGCGGCAACCGCGACAAGGGCAAACGTCCGCTGATGGCCCAGGAGGCCGTGAAGCAGAGCGACATGGTGATAATAACAAGTGACAACCCGCGTTTCGAGGAGCCGCAGGACATCATCAACGACATGCTGGCCGGGTTGAACGCCCAGCAGATGAAGAAGGTGCTTACCAACGCCGACCGCCGCGAGGCCATCCGCACGGCTTGCATGATGGCCTGCAAGGGCGACGTGATACTCGTGGCCGGCAAGGGTCATGAGGACTATCAGGAGATAAAGGGTGTGAAACACCACTTCGATGACAAGGAGGTTATTTCATCGTTCATATAGAACACACAGTAACACTTAACACAAAAGAAAATGTTATACTATCTTTTCAGATTTCTTGACCAGTTCGGCATACCCGGTTCGCACATCTGGTCGTATATCTCGTTCCGCGCCCTGCTGGCATTGATGTTGTCGCTGGTGATATCTGCGTGGTTCGGCGAGAAATTCATCAAGTTCCTGAAAAAGAAACAGATAACGGAGACGCAGCGCGACAAGTCCATCGACCCGTTCGGAGTGAAGAAGACGGGCGTTCCGTCGATGGGTGGCGTGATAATAATAGTGGCTATCCTGCTGCCCATCATCCTGCTCGGGCGTATGCGCAACATCTACCTTATACTGATGATCATCACCACGGTATGGCTCGGTGTGCTTGGCGGCCTCGACGACTACATAAAGATATTCCGTCATGACAAGGAGGGGCTGAAGGGAAAGTTCAAGATAGTGGGGCAGGTGGGTCTCGGACTCATTGTGGGGCTGGTGCTTTATCTTAGCCCCGACGCAACGATACGTGAAAACCTGGCCATAGAGAAGACTCAGACACAGGAGGTGGTGGTGAAGCACCGCAGCGAGGCCACAAAGTCGCTGAAGACCACCATCCCGTTTGTCAAGGGACACAACCTCGACTACTCGGCACTGGTGTCGTTCTGCGGCAAGTACAAGACTGCGGCGGGCTGGATACTCTTCGTCGTGATGACCATATTCGTGGTTACGGCGGTTAGCAACGGAGCCAACCTCAACGACGGTATGGACGGCATGTGTGCCGGTGTGTCGGCCATCATCGGCGTCACCCTCGGCATCTTCGCGTATGTGTCGAGCCACATTGAGTTCGCTTCGTATCTGAACATCATGTACATTCCCGGCAGCCAGGAACTGGTGGTGTTCATCTGCGCCTTTGTGGGCGCCCTCATCGGATTCTTGTGGTACAACGCCTATCCGGCACAGATATTCATGGGCGACACCGGTTCGCTCACCATCGGCGGCATCATAGCCGTGTGCGCCATCATCATACACAAGGAGCTGATGCTCCCCATACTCTGCGGCATCTTCTTCGTGGAGAGTCTGAGCGTGATGATGCAGGTGTGGTACTACAAAATGGGCAAGCGCCGTGGGGTGAAGCAGCGCATCTTCCGCCGCACGCCCATACACGACGCCTTCCGCACGCAGGACAGCCAGCTCGACCCCGACTGCCGTTATCTGGTGAAGGGCTCGGGCAATGTGGTGCACGAGTCGAAGATAACCATCCGCTTCTGGATTGTGACCATCATTCTGGCGGCAATGACAATAATAACGTTGAAGATAAGGTAGCGGCCCCACCCCGGCCCTCGCCAAGGGGAGGGAGACGGGTGGTTCCTCTAAAAGTAAGCAAATCTCTATAACGAGCAGATAATTAACAGTAGTAATAATAAATTAAACCAATGCCTTTAACACCGGGCTCCCTCCCCTTGGGGCTGTCTCTTATACACATCTCCGAGCCCACGAGACTACGCTGCATCTC
>ENA-OYXU01000821-OYXU01000821.1-human-gut-metagenome-genome-assembly--contig:-NODE-821-length-11593-cov-8.753250_pt1 | contig 11593 bp, 11 predicted proteins | sample MGYA00243243_ERZ653435 | MGnify/ENA primary metagenome ERZ653435 (study PRJEB26926, sample SAMN06165113) | human gut metagenome | biome: ENVO:00009003; feature: ENVO:2100002; material: ENVO:00002003... | reverse complement strand
GGTGCCACCTTTTTTCAAGGTCACACCCCGCATAATCCCTTTGTTTATCGGCGTTTCAGAGGGTATGGGGTGTGACGTTGATACTTTTTATGAAAAAACATCAGTGGTCGCATTGACACACAGGAGAAGAATGTTGTTGCACGCCGTTTTTATGCAAAATTAGGATTTTTGGAAACGGACATTATTGATTACTCATTTCATGGGATACATTACATCAAACTGGTTCTTTTAGAAAAAAGTTGCCTTTTTTAACATGGAAGTTTTTTAGCGCGCAATTCTCCTAACAGGAAAACTGCGCGCCATTAATCAGAACGAATAGCCAAGTCCCAGAGAGCAATATTCCTGGAACTGGAAATAGCCTAACTTGTCGTCATACTTGCTGTGGTCATCGAAACGGGGATACATGAAGATGTGGGCGCTGATATAACGGCTCACCCTGATGGCAAAGGTGTTCTCCCACTCTATCTGCGTGCGCTTGTAGGAAGTGTACCAATACAGGCGTGTTTTCCACGACACCTGCTCACTGATTTTCCATTCGGCATTGGCAGTAAGCTGCGAACCGAACTCCTCCAGCGTGTGGTGGTTTCCGGTCTTATAGCTGTTCCACAAATCCCTGCGGTCGACATATCTGAAGTTGAACGACAGGAATGACATATTCACATTTCCCTTCAAACGGTTGTTCTTTGTCGCAATGGTGTAATCGAGACCGACACCAAGGTTTACATTGAACGGCGACATAAAATCGCTGTACACTTTCTTGTCGTTGCTTTTCAGTCCTTGTGTAAACTGCGTGTAAGCCAACAGCTGCAGTGTGTAATAACATTGCTTGTGTGCCTGCAGTCCTAACTTACCAGTGTAACGTATAAGGTCGTTGTTGGTCTTGAACTTATGGAGGGTATCGCCGCGTGAAGTCTGGAAACCGAGCTTCAGCTCCAGCTTGTTCTCAAACTTCAGACGGCTCTTGTTGTTGTAGTTGGCATTGAGGGTCACGTCGCCCACCATCGAGTAATTGCTCTCGCCACCTTTATACCAGTTGCCGCTCACATAGTTCTGGATAAACTGCAGATTGCCGTTGCCATTGTACGTCCAGAACTTAGGCTTCATTATGACAATTCCCATGGTTGGCGCCGGAAGAAACTTGTCCTCAGGCTTCACTTCCACACGCTCCACGATGTCATTTTTCACCTTCACCTTTTTATCCACCACGTCATTCCTTATCTTTCCGGCATCCTTCAGCTTTGTCTCGCTGTTGCGCACAAGGTCAGGACGTTTCAAATAAATGTTCATCAGAACATTATCCACCTCGTCGTCCACCTCATCGACATTTGCCATGGAATTGAATATAGAAAGATTTTTCTTGGCAGAGGAATGAAAAAATGTCAGCGGCGAGAACAGGCGGTACAATCTGCCGTCGCCATCCGCAACCTGTTTCAAAGAGTCGTGAACATGCAGCAGTGAGTCATATTTATGTTCAAACATGCGCAGCGAGTCAGCGTATGCATTAAGAATCGCCATACTGTCCACAGCCACACGGCGCGACATACGCCTGTCACGCTGTTTGGCATCAATATTTCCCAACACACACACTATTCCGATAAATACCAAAATCAATCTTGTCTTCATCTAAACACTAAATGATATTTTTCCGTTACACCTTATTTATATATATACTTCAAAATCCTTACTTACCAGTTCATCAGCCGACGGAGATACGCGCTCAGTTCGTCCGCCATTCTCTGATGGCTTGCTGCCGACGGATGATAGTCGGCACCATACACTCCCTGTCCTGGCATCATTGGCGTCATGTCGAAACGGTAGACATTGTTGTCGCCACGGTCGGCGGCGGCATTTTGTGCCGTGTCGAGAGCGCGCTTGACATCCTCAAGAGCCTTGCCGCTCATCATTGTTCCGGTGAGCAGCACAATTTTTGCATTGGGATAATGCGAGCGGAGAGTTTTCACAAACTCCACGTAGCCACGGGTGAGCAGCATAGTGTCGTAGGTGTCAAGGCTGGTGTCGTTGGTACCGAGGTTAAGACACACCACATCGGGAGTGAATCGTGAGAAATCCCACAGCTCACCCTTCTGCCCAAACTGGGTATATTTATATGTGTTGGGCATGTTGTAGTCGGTGCCCTGACGCGGCGCCCCATAATCCCTGTAGATGCCAATGCCCGAGCGCGCCACCACAAAACACTGAGCGTTCAGCTTGCGGGCAGTCAGCGCATCGTAGGCATCCCACTGGTTCTCGGTGGCATAGTCGAATCCACACTTCTCGCTTACCGCCTCATTGCCATAGCCGCAGGTAATGGAATTGCCTATAAATTCTATTTTGCGCCCGGGCAGCGCCACACTCTTTACCGTGGCATCCTTGTCAACATACAATCCATAGATGCGCGGCTGCATCTCGTAACCTTCCGACACAAGTGTCACCACCGCCTTATGCTGTCCCTTGCCGAGGTTAGCGGCGAGAGTCAGCAGCGAGTCGGTCGGCGTGGAGCGTATCTTAAACGCCGGACGGTTGTCTATCTCCACAACAAAATAGCCGCTGTTAGCCTTTGTCAGCATCTGCAATGAAGAGCCTGTGAAACCGGTGCGCATCTGAACTCCCGGAAAGGTGAAGTCGGCATAGCCCTTCTTCAGGTCCACGCGCCCTACCCAACTCAGCGCATCACTGTCTGCCTTTACAAACTGTCTGCCGGCAACATCATCACCGGCAAACGAACACAATGCTCCGCACACCGCCAGCATCACCGTTGCACAAATTCTCTTCATAATAATCGTTCTATTATTTCTTTATTGAAAATCTTTATTTGCTTGTTTCCAAGCCACTTCTCTTATCACGCTTAAAGCTGCGGTACTCATCGAGCGGTATCTCCACATCGGGCTCAACCAACTCTCCACAGCGTGGCAGCTGGAACTTCATGTATCTTATGTTCAGCCCGCGCTCTATCCACATCGACTCGTAATAAGTCTGTATGGAAAGTATCTTTTCATCGGGCATCACACTGTGATACAAGTCCTCGGTTCTGAACACCACCGGCAGCGAATTTTTTTCCACAAGATACGTGGTGTATGTAAACAGGAAGTTTGAATCTGTTTTCAGATGTATCAAACCGCCGTCCACCAGGAAGCGGCGGTAACGGTTGAGAAACATTGTGCTCGACAGACGCTTGCGCCAGTTTTTCATCTGCGGGTCGCTGAACGTAAGCCATATCTCCTGCACCTCATCCGCAGCAAAGAAGCGGTCGATAATCTCAATGTTGGTGCGCAGAAAAGCTACATTAGTGAGATTGTCCTCCAACGCCTGCTTTGCACCTGTGTACATACGTGCTCCCTTAATGTCAACACCAATGAAGTTTACATCGGGGAAAAGCTTTGCCAGTCCCACAGTGTACTCACCTTTACCGCATCCCAGCTCAAGCACAATCGGGTTGCTGTTCTTAAAATACTGTTCGCGCCAATGTCCCTGCATATCAAAAGGAACGTTTTCCACTACCGAAAAAGGGTATTGGAAAACGTTCTTGAATGTCTCCATTGCTGCAAACTTCGCTAACTTTCCTTTGCTCATCAGCCAATTATAACTTTTGTCCAGCCATGTTTATCTTCCACAGTGCCATACTGTATGCCGCGCAAAGTCTCATACAGGCGCTTTGATATAGGACCGGGCTGCCCGTCCTCGCTAAAGGTATAGCGCACGCCTGTGTCAAGGTCGTCAATGTATGATATCGGCGAGATTACAGCGGCAGTTCCGCAAGCACCAGCCTCCTCAAATGTGCTGAGCTCTTCCTCTGGAATCTGACGGCGCTCAACCTTCAGTCCCATATCCTCTGCCAGCTGCATCAGACTCTTGTTGGTAATCGACGGCAGGATGGACGTAGACTTCGGGGTGACGTAGGTGTTGTCCTTGATACCGAAGAAGTTGGCAGCTCCACACTCGTCCATGTACTTCTTCTCCTTTGCGTCAAGATAGAACTCGCAGGCGTAGCCCTTCTGATGTGCAAGATCGTTGGCACGCATACTTGCCGCATAGTTGCCGCCCACCTTATATATACCCGTTCCGAGCGGAGCCGAGCGGTCGTAATCGCGGATTATAACGTATGGATTGGTTGAAAAACCTCCCTTGAAGTATGGTCCCACCGGAGTTACGAATATCAGGAACAGATATTCCTTTGACGGATGAACGCCCACCTGTGCCGATGTGCCTATGAGCAGCGGACGGATATACAGCGTCGCACCGCTCTCGTAGGTAGGAATCCACTCCTGATTGAGTTTCACCACCTTTTCCACCATTGTCTCAAACAGTTCTGTAGGAACCTCCGGCATGAGAATGCCCCTGCAGGTAGACTGAAGACGGGCTGCATTCTCGTCCATGCGGAACACACGCACCTTTCCGTCGGGACAGCGGTAAGCCTTCAATCCCTCAAAAGCCTCCTGTCCATAGTGCAGACATGTTGCCGCCATGTGCAGCGGAATTGTTTCTTCTGAACATACCTCAACCTCGCCCCACTTACCGTTGCGGTAGTAGCAGCGCACATTGTAGTCGGTCTTCATGTATCCAAACGACAAACTTGACCAATCCAAATCTTTCATAATTATATACTTTTTTATCCTTAAATCCCTAAAATATTAAAGTATGCGAATATACGCAAAAAACTTTTGCAAAAGTACAAATAATTCTGCACATAAGCAAGCCTTTTGAGCAAAAAGATTATATTTTGATGCTTTTTTATCCATAAAACAAAAGAATTGTTTGCTAATATCAAAAAAAAACATTAATTTTGTACACATAATAAAACACAGATTAAAGCAAATAACCAAAATGATGAAAAAAAAGATATTGTTTATCGACCGCGACGGAACACTGATTAAGGAGCCTTACGACGAACAGATTGACGCTTTTGAAAAGCTCACTTTCGTACCGGGCGTGTTCCGTAACCTCGGTTTCATACGCCAGCAGCTTGACTTCCACTTTGTAATGGTGTCGAATCAAGACGGACTTGGAACCGACTCATTTCCCGAAGATACCTTCTGGCCAGTACATAACTTTATCCTCAATACTCTTGAGGGCGAAGGCATAACATTCGATGACATTCTCATCGACCGCCACTTTCCTGAGGACAACGCACCCACGCGCAAGCCCGGTACGGCGATGGTGGAAAAATACATCAATGACGACCAATTCGACATTGCCGGAAGCTACGTAATCGGCGACCGTGAAACCGATGCGCAGTTTGCGCGCAACATCGGCTGCAAGGCTCTCATCATCGGCAAGGACGGAATGACATGGGAGAAGATTGCCGAACTGCTGTTTGCAGGAGAGCGCACGGCAGAAGTGAAGCGCACCACAAAAGAGACCGACATTGACATAAGCCTGAACCTCGACGGCACTGGCAAGGCTGACATAAGCACCGGACTGGGATTCTTCGACCACATGCTTGAACAGATTGCAAAGCACGGCATGATGGACCTGAGGATTCGCACTAAGGGCGACCTGCATGTTGACGAGCACCACACCATAGAGGACACCGCCCTCGCCTTGGGTGAGTGTATCAACAAGGCACTCGGCGACAAACGCGGCATCGAGCGCTACGGCTATTGCCTGCCCATGGACGACTGTCTGTGCAGTGTTGCCCTTGACTTTGGCGGCCGCCCGTGGCTTGTGTGGGATGCGGAGTTCCGCCGCGAGAAGATTGGTGAAATGCCCACAGAAATGTTCCTGCACTTCTTCAAGAGCTTCAGCGACAGTGCCAAAATGAACCTCAACATCAAGGCTGAGGGGGACAACGAGCACCATAAGATAGAAGGAATTTTCAAGGCTCTTGCAAGAGCACTGAAAATGGCAGTGCGCCGTGATATTTATCACTACGAACTGCCAAGTACTAAGGGGATGCTATAAACTCAGTGTTCAGTGTTTAGTGTTCAGTGTGAAATTATCAGTTAGCTAATTACAATATTAACTGAACACTAAACGCTAAACACTGAACACTGAATATTGAGCACTACTTCTCCAGCAGCACCTGATTTCTTACTCTCGAAAGAGTCTCGGGAGTCATCTGCAGTAAATTGGCAATATATACCAACGGTGCGCGAAGCACAATCTGCGGATGAAGCTTCACCAGCTTGGCATAGCGGGACTGCGCAGACTCAAACCTTAACAGGTCAGCATGCACCTGACTGAGGATTAGGCTCTCCTCCAATATCTTACGGTATAGAATTTGGATATTCACACTCCTCATTGCCACCTGCTCCAGCTTGGCTCTCGGAATGGCATAAATCACAGTAGGCTCAAGAGTGACAAGCTGCAACTTTGAAGGCTCCTCACGGAAAAGACTCTCTATACACATCATGATACAGTTCTCAGTAGCGATGTACTCGGTCAGCTCCTTGCCGTTCTTTGTATAAAACTCTCTCACCATGCCCTTGGCAATCCAATAGATATGTTTGCAAGTCTCACCTTCCGACAAGATTTTCTCATTCTTGCCATATTTTACCGGCACAAGCAAATCCTCAAGAACATCAAGTTCCTCATGTGTCATGGTGCTGTAGCGTCGAGCCAACTCGCGTGCCACGTCCCTTGTAGTAATAGGAATATTCGTCATAATTTCATTAATTGGTTTTAGTATATTGTCTCATTTATTTATTGTATTTATTATTTAGTCCAGCTTCAGCACAGCAAGGAAAGCCTTTTGCGGCACCTCCACATTGCCAATCTGCTTCATGCGCTTCTTTCCCTTTTTCTGCTTTTCCAGCAACTTGCGCTTACGGCTCACATCACCGCCATAGCACTTGGCTGTCACATCCTTGCGGACGCACTTTATAGTCTCGCGTGCCACAATCTTAGCTCCGATGGCAGCCTGAATGGCAATGTCGAACTGCTGGCGGGGTATCAGCTCCTTGAGCTTCTCACACATGCGGCGGCCAAAGGTCACGGCATTGTCCTGATGAGTAAGCGTTGACAAGGCGTCCACCGACTCTCCATTGAGCAGGATGTCGAGCTTTGCCAGCTTCGAGGGGCGGAAACAGTCCACATGATAGTCAAACGAGGCATAGCCTTTTGATATCGACTTCAGCTTGTCGTAGAAATCTATCACAATCTCGCCCAAGGGCAGCATGAAGTGCAGTTCCACACGGTTGCCGCTCACATACTGCTGGTCAATCAGCTCGCCGCGCTTGTCAAGACACAGCGTCATGATAGGACCGATGAAGTCGGCAGCGGTTATGATGCTCGCCCTGATATACGGCTCCTCAATGTGGTCAATCATTGTCTGGTCGGGCAGTCCCGACGGGTTATGTACCTCTTTCACCCCACCCTGCTTGTCGTAGCACATATACGATACGTTGGGCACAGTGGTTATCACATCCATATTGAACTCTCGGTCCAGCCGCTCCTGAATTATCTCCATGTGCAGCAGTCCGAGGAATCCGCAACGGAAACCGAATCCAAGAGCCACCGACGACTCTGGCTGGAATGTGAGCGAGGCATCGTTCAACTGAAGTTTTTCAAGCGATGCGCGCAGGTTCTCATACTCTGCCGGGTCTATGGGGTACACACCGGCAAACACCATAGGCTTCACCTCCTGGAATCCCTCTATCGCCTTGTCGCAAGGACGCGCCACATGAGTGATGGTGTCGCCCACCTTCACCTCCGTCGAGGTCTTTATACCGCTTATTATATATCCCACATCGCCTGTAGACAGTTCCTTGCGTGGAATCATGTCCATCTTCAGCACTCCCACCTCGTCGGCAACATACTCCATTCCGGTATTAAAGAACTTCACCTTGTCGCCTTTGCAGATATGTCCGTTCTCTATCTTGAAGTAAGCAATGATACCTCGGAACGAGTTAAACACCGAGTCGAATATCAGCGCCTGCAGCGGTGCGTCCTTATCGCCGGTGGGATGAGGTATGCGGTCCACCACGGCATCAAGCACATCGGCAATACCCTCGCCCGTCTTTCCGCTGGCACGGATAATGTCACTGCGGTCGCATCCTATGAGGTCGATAATCTCGTCCTCCACCTCATCGGGCATGGCGCTCGGCATGTCAATCTTGTTTATCACCGGTATTATCTCCAGATTATGGTCTATTGCCATGTAGAGATTGCTTATGGTCTGCGCCTGCACTCCCTGAGTGGCGTCGACCACCAGCAGTGCGCCCTCGCAGGCTGCAATGCTTCGGCTCACCTCGTATGAGAAATCGACATGCCCAGGAGTGTCAATGAGGTTCAGTATATATTTCTGTCCATCCTTCTCGTATTCCATCTGGATGGCATGACTTTTTATCGTTATTCCGCGCTCACGCTCCAAGTCCATATCATCAAGCATCTGTCCGCCAGTAACTTGAATTGTTTTAGTATACTCCAACATACGGTCAGCCAATGTGGACTTACCATGGTCAATGTGAGCAATAATGCAAAAATTCCTTATACAATTCATTGATATACGTCAATTTGAGTTGCAAAGATACAAAGAAAATCAGATATTCCCAAATTTTTCGCTTGTTTTTAAATAATTTTTTTTACTTTTGCACACAAATCTATAAAAATTATGCGTAAATTGATATTTTTTTCTCTAATTCTCACGTTTGTTTCCTGTCAGGAATCGCTTGAGGAAAGATGCGACCGCGAGGCTCGCGAGTTCACAAAAAAGAATTGTCCGGTGGTGCTCGACAAGGATATGACACTCGACAGCATGACTTTCGACAAAGCCACCACCACCATACATTATTATTATACCGTGGGCGGACAGCTTGACGATGCACAGACTCTGAAAAGGGTAAATGCACGCAAGACTCTGCTTGACGCACTGCGCAACACCACATCAATAAAAAACTACAAAGAGGCAGGCTATAACTTCAGCTACATTTACTGGTCAAAGAGTAAAAAGGGCAAAAAGGTGGCGGATTACACCTTTACTAAAAAAGAATACTAAGAATCCCGCAACCACTTCTCACGAAGTGCAGTTGCGGGATAAAAATAATATTTAATATCTAATGAATAACCAATATGTTATTTCTTGTTGAGCGCCAGGTCAACGTTCACGGCGCAAGCCACAGAGCAGCCCACCATCGGGTTGTTACCGATGCCGAGGAAGCCCATCATCTCAACGTGAGCAGGAACTGAAGAAGAACCTGCAAACTGAGCGTCGGAGTGCATACGGCCGAGAGTGTCGGTCATACCGTAAGAAGCAGGACCTGCAGCCATGTTGTCAGGGTGAAGTGTACGGCCCGTACCGCCACCTGATGCAACGCTGAAGTAAGGCTTGCCTGCGCGGATGCGCTCCTTCTTGTAAGTACCGGCTACAGGATGCTGGAAACGTGTTGGGTTGGTAGAGTTACCAGTGATTGACACGTCAACGTCTTCCTTCCAAAGGATAGCAACACCCTCACGAACATCGTCGGCACCGTAGCAGTTCACGGCAGCGCGAGGACCGTTAGAATAAGGAATAGTGTTAACCACCTTCAGCTCGCCAGTGAAGTAGTCGAACTTGGTCTGTACGTATGTGAAACCGTTGATGCGTGAGATAATCATGGCAGCATCCTTGCCAAGACCGTTGAGGATACAGCGCAGAGGCTTATCGGCTGGTCTTGACTTGTTTGCCATCTGGGCAATCTTGATAGCGCCCTCAGCGGCAGCGAACGACTCGTGACCTGCCAGGAAGGCGAAGCACTTTGTCTCCTCAGAGAGCAGACGGGCAGCCAGCTCGCCGTGACCGATACCAACCTTGCGGTCGTCAGCCACAGAACCCGGGATACAGAAAGCCTGCAGACCCTCGCCGATGTACTCGGCAGCCTTAACGGCGTTGGGAGCCTTTTCCTTCAATGCGATGGCAGAACCTACAACGTAAGCCCACTTTGCATTCTCGAAACAGATCATCTGAGTTTCCTCACAAGTCATATATGGATCCAGACCTGCATCCTCGCAAATCTGATTTGCCTCCTCGATAGAAGCGATGCCGTGCTTGTTCAAGCAAGCAAGAATCTGCTTGATACGACGGTCCTGAGATTCAAATTTTACTTCTCTAATCATAGTTCTTGTTCCTCCTTATTCTTTACGTGGGTCAATAGATTTAACTGCGCCGTCCTCAGCCTTTGTGCGGCCATAAGTGCCGGTAACACTCTTGAGAGCCTCGTCAGCAGGAACACCCTTCTTGATGGCGTCCATGAACTTGCCCATGTGAACGAACTCATAACCGCAAACCTGGTCGTCCTTGTCGAGGAACATCTTTGTGATGTAGCCCTCAGTGAGCTGGAGATAGCGTGTGCCCTTAGCCTTTGTGCCGTAGAGGGTACCCATCTGAGAAACGAGACCCTTGCCGAGGTCCTCAAGTCCTGCGCCCACTACAAGACCGCCCTCAGAGAAGGCAGACTGTGTACGTCCGTAGACAATCTGGAGGAAGAGCTCGCGCATGGCGGTGTTGATAGCGTCGCAAACGAGGTCGGTGTTGAGAGCCTCAAGGATTGTCTTTCCTGGAAGAATCTCTGAAGCCATTGCAGCCGAGTGGGTCATACCCGAGCAGCCGATAGTCTCAACGAGACACTCCTGAATTACGCCTTCCTTGATGTTCAGCGAGAGCTTGCAGGCACCCTGCTGGGGTGCACACCAACCCACACCGTGGGTGTAACCGGAAATATCCTTTATTTCCTTTGCCTGAATCCATTTGCCTTCTTCAGGAATGGGGGCGGGTCCGTGGTTCGGGCCTTTGGCAACAACGCACATGTTGTTGACTTCGTTAGAATAAGTCATATCCTTTTCAGTTTTGTAAAAAATGAATAATTTTATCTTATCTTTTTGTAACTGCAAAGTTAATAAATTCTCCGGAATAATACTCATTGTCGGGTATTCTTTTTTGCTCTTTACCTGTATTTTTGCCTTGTGCGCTAATATATATAAGGTATATATGGGGCGATTTGACAAGTGGAAGTGGCAAAAGTGTGCCTCCTCACCGGTTGCGGCGCGTTGCGGCGGGGCATGTTCCGTGGATTTTGACAATGGCTTTGGGATGACAGAAGTCACTGTCCTTCTGTTGTAAAAATATACCGTAATTTAACATTCCGTTTTATCTGAAACAGAAATTTCCCCGCTCCGGAAAACGTGAAAATATGCCGTCGGGAGGCCGGAAAAGGCACGTTGCACCATGATATGGCCCGTTTCATGTTGCAAAACGGGCCATATCGCATTGCAAAACGGCCTATATTGCACTCCGAAACTGGCCGTTTCGCACTCCGAAACAGGCCTTTTGGTACCAATATACGGCATTTTCGGAAGGCAAAACGGCCTGTTTTGCGGTGGAAAGGCGGCCGGCAGCGACTGTAAGACATGCACACTTGTTTTCAGTCGGGTGTTATGTCAAGACACTCAGCGGGTTACGTATGCACACGCAAAACTCGCGAATTTGCGGCAAAACGGCCGGCGTTTCAGAATATCCGCGTATTCCGAGGGCTTTTGTAATATAAAATCGGAATATCGCGGGCGGCTCCGTTTCAGTCTGACAATCGTGTGTGGATGTTCTGAAATGACATACCGTATCCATGGAGTCGCCCCGCAGGGGCAGCAAGCCCATAGCCCGGGGCAGAGCGAAGCGGCACCCCGG